>Ga0114993_10000535_pt1 | contig 43867 bp, 30 predicted proteins | sample ArcticOcean_MG_C_FD_87042 | JGI IMG/M metagenome (GOLD analysis project Ga0114993, IMG submission 87042) | Marine microbial communities from western Arctic Ocean - ArcticOcean_MG_CB2_150 | ecosystem: Environmental > Aquatic > Marine > Oceanic | place: Arctic Ocean: Canada Basin | collected...
CGATCCCTTCGACGACACCGAGTGTCGCCCGAGAGGGATCTTGTTGGTTTTCATCGGCTTCCATGCTGCGTACCATCTCTCCATGTGGCACGAAATTCCACCGAAAGGGCTTCGCAGCGGTGAGGAACGACTGCTCGTGGTCATTTCATTACAAGGATGGGTGGCTCAGCAACGGACCTCACCCGAACACTTCAAGACCTGGATGGTGAAGCGGTTCATGTCGCATCAGCCATCTTCACGGCAAAAACTCAACAATCTTGGAGTTCGAGCCACCTCAGGTTGAATTGGAAATTGAACGACCTCACCTGTGATCGTTATTCAGACCCTGAGATCGGGTCCTCCCAGGAGTTTCTGGCCAAGTACGGGGGGCGGAAACTCGCAGTGGTCAACGGATCCAGGGTGGTCAAGATCTTTCGGCTGAACCGATTTGAACCGATTTGAACCGGCTGTGTTGATCGTCGAGGGGCCGGATCAAGATGATGCCAGGAAGTGGATCAGGGCTGTCGGGTACTAACACTCGCTGGCACCCGCTAGCGAGTCCAGTGCATTGGATTGTTAGCGAACTTTGATTACTGTTGGCTCTTTGCCGCATCGAGCTCTGCTTCGTATACCTTTGCAAGATCCCTGTATGCCCTACGGAGTTTCGCCCAGAGATAGAAGCCCGATAACCCGGCAATCCCACCGATCAAAAAAGATACGTGTGAATCAGTGACAACATGGTAACCGATTGCGCATGCGCCAAGAATCCCAACAAATAGTGAGGGGCTCCTCCACTGCGCTTTTCCACATTCTTCTAACTCCCTCTTCAAGCCATCGATCCGTGTTGAGTTGTTTTTTTCCATCTTAGTCTCCCATAAGTTTTCCGCTGGTAACTTCTCATGACGACCACCTGCGATACGAAGGATCGTCAACGGCATCGTCGAACTGGGAGGCATTTTACTCGCTGTTGCCTGCCTTGTCATCTAGGGCGGAACGAGCGACTCCGCTGCTGGCGTATATGAGGCTGAACAGGATCCCCAGCCCGCCAAGAGACAACGCTGCCAACTCCCAGGGGGTGTAGGCAATGCTCTGCGATCTTGAACTTCTGGCTGCTCTTCAGTGGATTTGCGTCCTTGAAATGAAGCCGCTGAGAGGTGGTTGGCATCGTCGATGAGGGTGCCGATTGGGGTCACATGTCGTTGACACCATGATCGGAACTAGGCAGACTGCGTTCAGGTCATATTGCCTGGTCTGGGTCCTCCCGCACTTACCCTGGACCGGATGGATGGATGCTCATTTCTTTGAAGAACCTCAGCAATTCCCAACTCTTGGTTTCAGGTCTCAAGATCACGATTCTACTCATCTGGATATCTGGATGTTCCGGCAATTTTGAGATGGGTGGCGCATCATCTCCGAAGGGAAGTGCCGAGCGCATTGCCCCGGTAGAGACTGCTGCCTGCTGGATTGATTCAGTCCAACAAACCCTCTCCATCAGCACCGATCTGGAAGCTCTCGATCGGGTCGACCTCACCACGCGCGTCTCCGGGGTAGTCACGGAAGTCCCACTCGATGAAGGAGCCGGGGTCAGTGAAGGTGAGCTGATTCTTCGCCTCGATCCGACCGATCTGGATCTTGCGATTCGAGAAAAGGCGATCCTTCTTGCGGAAGCGACTCATCGCCTCGGCAGTGCCAGACTGACTCTCAAGGAAGTGGCCAGCGGAGCGGATCTGGCACGGGTGGCCCTCGATCGAGCCAGTGCAGAGCGCCAGCGGCTAGAAAACCTCTTCGATGGGGATGCTGTGAAACTGGCATCGGAAGAAACTCTCGAAGCGAGTCGCTATGCCGAACAGGAAGCTCGGATCAACCACGAGAAGTCCAAACACACTCTCGAGAAGATGGATTTGACCCTCGCCATCGAGAAGCAGGGAGTGGAGAAAGCGAACCTCGCAATGGAAATGGCTCGTCTCGATCGATCGAGGTCGGCAATCGTCAGCCCCTTTGATGGTCGGATTCAGATGATCGACCTGCGGCCGGGTGAGCATGTCGCGATCGGATCGAAGGTGGCGACCGTGATGAAAACCCAACCGCTCCTGGCATGGGTTCGTGTTCCACAGAGCCGCCTCAGTGAGTTGCGTCTGGGCCTGGAGGCGATTGTGACCTCTGAAACGGCTCGTGGTCGCACCTTCCAGGGCAAGGTCACTGCCATCAGCCCTGCGGTCAATTCCAGCGAGGGCACCATCCGGGTCCGGGTCGAGGTCGATGATCCTGATCAGCTTCTCCTGCCGGGAGCGTTTGCGACCTGTACTTTGATACTGGGGATTCACGAAAATGCGCTTCTTGTTCCCAAGAACTCGAGGTTGTTCGAGGGTAACCGTTCGGTCGTCTTCATCGTTCGTGAGAACAAGGCGGTGCGAGTGGAGATCGATCCGGGCCTTCAATCGGAGGATCAACTCGAAGTACTCTCTTCAGTTCCACAGATCACCATCCAAGACAGAATCGTGGTCCGGGGCCAGGCGAGATTAAGAGATGGTGATTCCGTGGAGGACGTCAGTCTCGAGGATGAGACGATTGTCGAGGAGAAGAAGGCGACCATCGAAGAGGAGGACAGGGGCTAGGTCCCTGTATCCAGCCGATGAATTCGGAATCGAATCCACCCTCGTCCCTTTCAAGACAGATCATCGGACGTGCCGTGAGTCGGCCGATTGCACTCTGCATGATCACCTCGGCAATCGTAGTCTTTGGAATCGTCTCCTTGATGCGACTGCCCATCGAACTGCTACCCGAGGTGGACCGACCCACAATTACTGTTCGGACCGAACTTCAGGGAGCCGCTCCGGAAGAAGTAGAGGAACGGGTCGCTCGAAGACTTGAAAAAACTCTCTCGGTGGTGAGCGGGCTCCGCCGGATCTCATCCCTCTCAAGGATCGGCACCTGTGATGTCATCCTGGAGTTTTCCTGGGGACAGGATCTCGCCGAGGCGATCCAGGACATCCGTGAAAAACTCGATCAGGTGAATCTCCCTGAACGAGCAGAGAGTCCCAGCATCCTTCGCTACGACCCTCGTCTCGACCCGGTGCTGCTCTTTGGGTTGAGCGGTTCTTCTGATATGGGGAGATTGCGAGTTCTCGCCGAGGAAGAGGTGGAGCGGCGGCTGGAAACAGTTCCAGGAGTGGCAGCAGTTCGAGTTCGGGGAGGACTGGAAGAGGAGATCTGGGTCGAGGTCTCGGAGGAGCGAGTCAGAAGCCGCGGCCTTTCCATCGAGTTGATCTCCAGGCGACTTGCAGAGGAGAACTTCGACCAGGCCAGCGGATTGCTGGAAGATGGGGATGTCGACTACATCCTTCGTGTACGAAATGAAGTGGTCGACTCGGATGACATTCTCAGCATCCCGCTACTGCGCGAGGGGCTCTCGGTGGTCAGGCTGGGAGATGTTGCAGATGTTCGTCGATCTTTTCAAGAAGACCGAGTCATCACTCGAATCGATGGTCAGCCGGCAGTGTTTGTCGAGGTGTTGAAGGAGGGAGATGCCAACATCATCTCCGTTTCGAAACGCGTTCGAGAACGAGTGTTCGGGACCACCGAGGAGCAACAGCAACTTCAGCTATGGCAGGCGAAACGTGCCGGAGAAAATGTCGCCGAGCAGAGTCGAGGGGGATTCAGTTTCGGGCAACAGGGTGGTGGAGCCATTCGCCGGCCTGATCACGTCGCTTCATGGCTGCCGCCAGGAACAAATATCGATTTACTCTCCGATCAGGCCGATTTCATCGAGGGGTCCATCGATGATCTACGGCAGACGGCGCTGGTGGGAGGACTGCTGGCGATGCTGGTCCTCTACCTGTTTCTCGGCAAACTTTCGACCACGCTGGTGGTGGCGATTGCGATCCCCTGCTCGATCGTGGTGACCTTTGTACCGCTCTACATCTCCGATACATCCCTCAACATCATGTCGTTGGGTGGATTGGCCCTGGGAATCGGCCTGTTGGTGGATTCCAGCATCGTCGTACTCGAATCGATCTTCCGCAAACAGAAGGAGACAGGAGACCCGATTCGAGGAGCGATAGAAGGGGCAGCCGAAGTGGCGGGTGCGGTGACTGCATCGACCCTGACCACGGTTGCGGTGTTCTTCCCCATCGTCTTTGTCGAAGGCCTCGCAGGTCAAGTCTTCGGCGACATGGCAGTCGCCGTGGTCGGATCATTGCTGGCGGCACTGGTGGTCTCACTGACCCTGGTTCCGATGCTCGCAGCACGGGCTCCAGCGATCAGGGAAGAGATGCTGATCGAGACGATCGAGAAACTTCCGCAGGTGGGAGAGAATCCCAAGAAGAAGATCAACTTCTTCTCTCTGATGGGACCGCTTCTGTGGCTTCATAATCGAGTTGAACTGCTGCTACTCGGGGTGGGATCCATCATGATCTCGGTGGCTCAGTTGATCCTACTGGTGGCGTTACGTATCTTCTTCTCGATTGCGAAACGATCCCGACATCTGGCGGGGGGCCCCTTGAGGGTGGCGAGTCGGATCATCCAGCACAGTGAGACGATTTACCTCAGGTGGATTCGGTCTGCACTCGATCACAGGGTGTTGATCCTGATGATGGCGTTAGTTGCAGTGGTGGCGGCGGGGCTGCTGATTCCCCAACTCGGATCGGAACTGATCCCCAGAGTGGCCCGGGGCGAGATCGAGGTACAGATTTCCTTACCGGTGGGAACTCCTCTCGATGTGACCGATGAACGGGTCAGGCAGCTCGAGAGCAGTATCGCCACCTTGCCAGGAGTGGACCGGGTGGTCGCAAGAATCGGTCGAGACAGTGATGATGTGGAAGCGTCTGCCGAAGGAGAACACACCGCACGGATCGAACTGGTGCTGGCCGTCGATGGAACCGATGTCGCAACTGCTGAAAAGCTACTGATCGACAGCATCGCGCCGCTGGCTGACGATCTTCCCGATGCCCTCATCCAGGTGCAGAGACCTCATCTCTTCTCGATGAGTGCTCCTCTGGAAGTCGAGGTACGGGGTCCAAATAGTGCTGAGTTGGAGCGGATCGAACGAGAAATTACCGAGCGGCTGATCGCCAGCCGACTGGTCTCCGAGGTTCAGCCGTCGACCGCTCCGGGGAGCCCGGAATACCATCTGCGACCCGACCGAGAGCGACTGGCTCGACTCGGCATCAGTACCCGCGAGATCGCGGATGCTTTGCAAAGCAAGAATGTTGGAACGGTAGCGACGCGGTTGCGCAGGCAAGAGCGTCAGGTCGATGTCAGGGTTCGGTTACGGAAAGAAGATCGTTCGAGTATCGGAGAAATCCTGGCGACCGGAGTAGCGGTGGGCCCGAGCGGACGCAGTATTCCCCTGGAGGAGTTACTGGAAAGCTGGACCATCGAGGAGGGGCCATCGGAGATCCTTCGAATCGGGCGACAGCGAGCGAAGGTGGTGTCGGCTCAGATGGCTGGATTTGACCTGGGTAGGGTCGCCGAGTTGATCGAAGCGGATCTCAATTCTGAATTGAATCTTCCTGAAGATGTAGTGGTCGAGGTGGTGGGGCAGAAGAAGGAGATGGAGAGGTCACTGGAGTCTCTCATTGCAGCCTTGGCACTGGCGGTGTTTCTCGTGTACGTCGTCATGGCCTCACAATTCGAATCGCTGCTACAACCACTGGTGATCTTGGTGTCGATCCCTCTCTCCGTGGTTGGTGTGGTGCCAATCCTCTGGCTCACCGGCACTCCTATCTCCGTGATGACATCGATCGGAATGATCGTTCTCGCAGGTATTGTCGTGAACAATGCCATCGTTCTGCTCGACCAGGTCAATCGACTTCGTTCCGATGGAATGACGATGAATGATGCTCTCATCGAAGGGGGGCGCAAGCGGCTGAGGCCGATCCTGATGACGACCCTGACCACCGTGTTGGCATTGATACCGGTCACCGGAGTGCTCTCTCGCTTGCCTGGCACGGAACATCTCACGATGATTTTCGGTAGCGGAGAAGGTTCCGAGATTCGTGCTCCCCTGGCTTTGACGGTGATCGGCGGCCTGATGGCGAGCACCCTTCTGACCCTGCTGGTGGTGCCGGTATTTGCATCACTGGTGGACATCGGTTCACGCTCTTCGGAGACGCAACAATGACAGCACCGATTCGGCGATCTCTACTCGATCGTCCGGTGATGGTGATGATGCTGTTATTGACAGTCATCGTGATCGGTGTGATTTCCCTCCTTTCCACCCCGCTTCAATTGTTTCCACCTGGATTCATCGATCGGACCATCACAGTTCAAATTGGTGTCAGGGAATCGACTCCTCTGGAGGTGGCCGAGACGATCGCCGAACCTGCGGAGGAACTGATACGTACGATTCCTGGTCTTTCGAAGATCCGTAGCTTTTCCACCAGTGAAGGTTGCAGCATCACCGTCACCATCTCTGGAAATGCACCGGTCAATGAAGTCTATGCAGATATCGTTGATCGGATGGAGAGGCTGAAACCAAGTCTTCCAGAAGGAAGTGATAAGTACCGGATCTTCAGATTCGATCTCGAGACCGATGTTCCCATCGTGTCGCTTGGAGTGACCAGTAGTTATGACGATGACATCGAACCACTACTGGAGAACATCGTACGGCCACGACTCGAATCGGTAGAAGGTGTGGCCAGGGTGGAAGTCCGTGGCCTGGTCGGGAAGGCGGTCAGTATCGAACTGGATCCAGATGCAGTCTGGGCCCACCGTATCGATCTGCGCAAACTCATCACCAGGCTCAGCGGAGAGAGCGTCGAGGGGTCCGCTGGAACCGTCGAGGAGTCGGGGCGCAGGTTCGTGATTCGGCTTGGATCTCGTTTCAATGATCTCGAATCCATTCGACAATTTCCGGTCACCGACTCCTTGAGGCTGGGCGATATCGCAGAAGTGAGCATCAAGTACGGGATGAAGGACTTCGTGGTCCGATTGAATGGACGGCTTTGCAACATCATCGATATCTCCAAGGAGTCCGATGCCAACACCGTCGAGATGTGCAGTGCCATCAGCGAGATTCTGGAAGGCCAGATCAGCGATGATTCACGACTGAAGGGGGTCGAGTTCTCGGAGTTCTTTAACCAGGGGGAGGTAATTTCCAGCTCCCTCACCAGCCTGCGAGACGCCTGCGCATGGGGAGGCTTGCTGGCAGTGCTGATCTTGTGGCTCTTCATGCGTGAAATCGCCAGCACCCTGATCGTTGCCGGTGCCATTCCACTGTCGCTGTTGATCGCGGTCGTGGTGATCTGGGCACAGGGCGGCACCTTCAATCTGCTCTCACTGACGGGACTCACCATCGGCATCGGAATGCTGATCGATAATGCCATCGTGGTTTCGGAGAGCATATTCAGATGTTCATCGCAGACCAGCGATCCCGGAGAGGCGGTGAGCAAGGGAGTGCGAGAGGTGGCGTTGGCGGTGACGCTCGCAACGCTGACCACCGTTGCCGTGTTCATCCCGCTGGTGTTTCTCTCTGGAGACTCCAATACCCGTTTGATGCTGGGTGAGTTTGGACTTCCGGTTTGCTATTCGATCATCGCCAGTTTGTTGGTGGCCTTGCTCTTCATCCCAGTGGGGCTGAGATTTACTTCTGCGGCGAGGCCTTCGACTCCGCGCCCGGAATGGGCCATCACTGAATGGTATTCGCGACTCCTGTCTCGGGTTCTCGACCAGCGTCTGGCTTGTTTCTGGTTTCTGCTGCTGGTTCTCGGAACCTCTTCGTTGCCGCTGAGGTGGTTGGCGGTGAGGTCTGCAGCTTCCGGACCGAGCCACCGTGTGGCGGTGACTGTTGATTTTCCTGACTCTCGCTCGCTGTACGACTCCGATCAGACGATGGAAAAGGTGAGGCAGTCATACCTCGAGATCGCCAAGCAGTGGGAAGTCGAAGACGTAGCGGCATGGTTTCGTCGCAGCGGTGGAACCCTGGCTTTCTTCTTTCCCCCGGGAGCTCAGGTAGACACGGTTGGATTCACCGCTGAGCTACGCCGTAACGATCCTGGATTACCGGGAGTTGACATCGAGTTCTCTGGTGGCCAGCAGATGAATCAAGATTCCGATCGCCTGAGAGTGGTGATCAAGGGAGCGGAAGCTAAGCGAGTGACCGAGATTTCCGATCAGTTGGAAGTTCTCCTCTCGGATGCGCCGGGAATCGCAGAGATCTCACGAGGAGGAGATGACACCCGAACAGCCGATCAGATTTCCGTCGAGGTGGATCGTGAACAGGCACAGAGATTTGGCATCTCTGGGACCAGCCTTTCCAGTATCGTTGGCTGGATGCTCCGTGGTGCTCCACTACCCGAGGCACAGATCGATGGTGAAGACTTGCCCGTCTGGATCTCTTACAGCGAAGACGAAACGCCAACCCTCGGCGAACTTCCGGGGATACCCATCTCGAATGGCAGTGGGGGTTCGCTTCCGCTGGGATCGGTCGCTTCACTCAAGATGTCGAGAACTCCACCGATGATCCGCAGGGAGGATCGTGAAGTCAGTCTGTCGCTGGCACTGGAACTTGAGGAGGGTTCAGATCTGAGAAAGATCGAGGGTCGAATTGCCCCCATCCTCGAAGATATGCGATTACCTGAAGGATATTCAGTGGCCATCGAGGGTGGACTCAACCAGTTCGAGGCAGACCTCTCCGACATGGCTCAGGCGGGAGCGCTGGCGATCGTGTTGATCTTTGCGTTGATGGGAGTGCTGTTCGAGTCACTGCTGCTCCCTCTTTCGATCCTCTGTAGTATTCCATTTCTGTTCAGCGGAGCTTACTGGACCCTGTGGCTCTCCGGAGAGTCGTTGTCGACCACAGCCATCGCCGGTTTCGTGATCTTGCTGGGTATCGTTGTCAACAATGCCATCGTTCTGGTCGACGCGATCAATCGACATCGGGATCAGGGTGCCACCAGAAGAGAGGCGCTGCTGCAGGCGGGGAGAATTCGACTTCGGCCGATCCTGATGACTGCTAGCACAACGATTTGCGGATTACTTCCACTGGTGCTACTGCCGGCAGAGGGAATGGGACCCAGTTATCGACCACTGGGGATCGTCATGCTCGGCGGATTGACTTCTTCAACCTTGTTCACCCTGATCGCCGTGCCACTCTTCTACACACTCTTCGATGATCTTGGCGTGCAGATGAAGAAGATGGTGGACAGTGCCAGGAGCCGCGCAGCCTCAAGCTAGCACAAGAGTAATGGGAGATGAGTGGTGCAATTGAGCTGAACTGGCGGACGGTCCCGGATCATCGATGGGTAAAGAGGGGTGATGGATCAGAGAGATCATCGGCAGGCGGTGGTGGCTTGAGGATCGAACGAGATTGCCGAGTCAGAACTTCTGCATCGGCTCCGATATGTAACACATCGATGGAATTTCGCAGCAATGCTCGTCCGATCAATCGGCTGCGATGGCATGTATCTGCGTCCAGTTCACCACACATCAGAGCCATCCGATGGCCGTCGAAGAAGCCTTTCTTGAGCCGCTCCAGACCCTCCTGGAACGGTCCGGTCAGTTCGATCAGGTCATAATCAGGATTCCCCTCGCCATCGAGGAGTCTTTCGACGCTGGTCCTTCCGCCCAGTTGATGACCTAGAAACAGATAGCCGAGTCCTTCTGCCATGAGGTGGGATTCGATGGCCTTCCGGCAAAATTCGATTCGCCTCGATCTGGGTTGGCTCCGGACATCGATGATCCATGAAATTTGATAGCGGCGTAGGATCTCGATCAATCCTTCGACGGATCGATGGCCATATCCAAGACTGAAGATCTGTCCCGATGAAGGATTCGCATCGGATGGCAACGAGTGCTGTGACTCCGGTGTGTCATCCATCATGGCCAGGTCTCCGGCTTCTTGTAGTCTGTAAAATTCCAGGCGAGAAGTGCGAACCACAATACGGTACAATCCGACCAGTAGGAGGAACAAGTGCGTCCGATAGAGAGAATCCGAGACGAAGATGGCATTCCGGTCAGTCCGGCGCGGGTACTTCGTGCCTACATGGAACGCTGTTTTCCGATGGCGGACCAGCGTGATGGAAAGATCTTCTGGGTTCGACCCTCCGAACGAGCACTGATCACCTGGGATACCTACCGGATTCCGCGTTCCTTACAGCGCGCCATCCGAAAGTCGAAGTTGCGGTTTTCCACGGATGTAGCCTTCGGTGCGGTGATTGAAGGATGTGCTGCGCGGCACGAGACCTGGATCTCCCACGACATCGAGTTGTTATTTCGCCAGTTGCACTCTCTGGGCTTTGCTCATTCCGTTGAAGCATGGGATGAGAGTGGTCGTCTGGTCGGCGGTATGTACGGGCTGGCGGTCGGGGGGATTTTCGCCGGGGAAAGCATGTTTCACCTCGAAACCGGAGCGGGAAAGATGTGCATCGTGGCTCTTATCGAGCACCTTCACACTCTCGGATTCAGCGCACTTGATTGTCAGCAACAAACTCCTCACATGGAAATGTTTGGGGCTCATCTGATCCGAGATGATGTTTATTCGATGATGATCGCCAGCAGTACTCCTCCCGGAGACTGGGACGAGAGTCCATTTCCAGCACAACTCTGAAGCTGAATCAGACCGCTGACACGGGTTTCTAGAAGGGAAGCCCGTAAGAGATGGCCAGATTAGTGTCTCCCTCATCGGACCAGCCGATATCGGCGCGAAAGAGCGCCTGCCTTTCAAAGGTGAATCGTAATCCCACTCCGACTGAAGAATGAATTGCGGAATCCAATAGCGCCCCCATCTCCGGAGCCACCGAGCCCGCATCGGCAAAGAGAGCGAGACCTGCTCGCTCGATCCGCAGATCCCAAATGAGTGGGAAACCATCCTCCAGTATCCACGGTCGCCATTCGGCACCGGTCGCCCAGGCGCAACGATCACGCCAGCGACCGCGAATCGTTCCACGGATGAAGTGATCTCCCCCGAGAGTCGGAAGGGCCCAGAAGGGGACATCGCCGATGGTGCTGGAAAGAGAACAATATGCGGCACAGGAATCGATCGGAGGATGATTGAGGGTCAGGTCACCGCCATCGTGGAAGAGTGGCGTGACGGGGCGGATCCAGGTGGCCATCAATGAAGCGATCGCCCCACCATTTCGATCTTGAACCAGAGGAACGGCACTGATCGAAACGCCGATCGAATGGCCCTGGTAGGGGAGGTGTTGTGCGTCGCGAGTATCGTGGCGAAGCCCTGCCTGGATCCACAGGGCATCGAAAGAATCTCCTTCTGCAAACAACTGTGGATGCTCGGACAGGACATCGAGCGCCCCGGTCACCTTGCCGCTGTCCAGATCGTCTGACTGCAGAGTACCCGTGAGATTCCAGATCCAGTCACCCCCTATCTCGGGGAACGATTTCTGGACATCGATCTGGATCGAGTTGGTTTTCCGTGAATAGGACGCCTCATCGAGAGGGGTGGACTCCGGGCCCAGGCCGAAGAACCGAGAGGTCAAGGTCTTCGAGTGTTGGACCGAGAAGCCCAAATAATCGCGATCTCCCTGGAGAGCGCCTTTTCCCGGTACATCGAGATGAGAGAGCCATTTTCCCCAGGAGAGGGAGAATCTTCGCTGGCCTTCAGAAGTGTAGGTGGCCCAGATGCTGGCGAACTGACTGCGCCGCTTGTTGAGGAAGTCGAGGTCGGTGATTCCGGCCCCACCTCCGGCCCCGACATCTCCCTGGAAGAAGACCACCGGAGTGATGAAGGAGGTCACCAGCACTCTATCGAAGAGGTTGCCCGAAGGCATCCGCTGCTCTGGAATCCAGCGCCAGCGATCTGGGTGATCGAGCTCTTGCAGCAACTCCTGCGGGCGTAACTCGAGGACTGAGTCGTCTTGGCCCGCAAGAGGTGTTACGGAGAGAACTGACAATAGTAGCCAGGTGACCGACATCGACCTCCGATGAGTTCTCAGGATCCGTGTGAGAGTGACTCGATTCCATCGAGACGAGGATGAGCGTTGCACAGATCTGCAGAGGTGGTTCCCTGCTCATCCATTCTTCTCAATGTGGCTACCAGTGCGTGAATGGCTGCGATGACATCTGCGGTGTGACCACTTTCCGAGATGGTGTGCATGTTGCGAATGGGAAACCCGATGCTAGTAGCAGCGCAATCGACACTGGCCAGAACACCAGCCATGGCGTCGGTGCCGGTATCTCTTCCGCAGACATCGACCTGGTAAGGGATCTCCTGCGCCTGGCAAGCATCTTGGATGATGGCGTTGAGTCCTGCGGTGACGATGGCGCCCACTGCAAGCGTCATTCCTTTACCCATCTTGAGGGGAGCGTAGCGGCGATCTCCGATGCCTGGAGCGGCTTCGTAGTCGTGATTTACATCGACACCGATGATGACGTCCGGTTTCATCACACCTGCCATGACGCGACTGCCGAAGCGTCCAATCTCCTCGTAGGCGGCGAATGCCCCGAGGTAGCGCACATTCTTCAGCGAATCTCCAGCTGCGAGGATTCGCGCCGCTTCCTCGACCACGAAGCAGCCGAGACCATTATCCAGGTAAGCGCCGACGAAACTGTCAGGCCCAAATCCTGGGCGAATCGGTCGATCGAGAAGCAGGGGATCGCCGGCTCGAATTCCCAGTGATTCAACCTGCTTCTGTCGTTCATCCCCACTGAGTTGCAGTTCGAGATAGATCTGTGTTGGTTTGATCCCCTTGGAACCATCGCGCATTGCCGGTTCAGCGAAGTGGATGGCACCGAGGGCTTCCACGGTCCCACCAGAAATGCTCCGGAATTCCCCAGGTTTTTCCGGGTTTTCCGAGAACAGGGTGACCTCGTGTCCGATCAGGGTGGTGGGAAGAAATGAATCGCTGTTGATCCAGATCTTTCCGTCGTCGCCGATGCTACGAACTTGCATGCGGATCTTGTCGGCGTGTCCGATCGCCATCACCGTCAGAGTTCCCTCGGGAGCATCGGGCATCGTGTCGACAACGATTCCAGCATTGCCGCGGAAACGGTGGATCTTCCACCCTTCAGGAATGAACTGCTCCAGCATCGGAACCAGCACTCCCTCGGTCATCGCTGCTTCGAGGCCGATGGGACTCGGTGCCGAGAGGATCTCTTTCATCCTGCTGAATTGATCCTTGGGCATCGACTGATCCCAGGGGTGATTTTTTTCTGACATTCAGTCCTCCAACAAAGGTGGTCTCGGGTGGGGAGAATCAGCAAGATCAGAGGGTAACGCTTCCGGCCAGTGCTGGAAAGGAAACCAGAATCGAGAGGGTCCGTTCACCTCGAAGAATGTAGACGGTATGATGGATGGGTCCATGAAAGGTTCCCGAATCACTGATTCCATGTAGTTGTGGAATTTGCGGGATTTCTCCGGGCAGGAGGATCGCAAACATGAAAAACCCGTTCCTGGCCCTACCACTGTTGCTCCTGTCCTCGATCGCCGGGGGGCCGCACCTCGATGCCCAACAGTTCCTGGAATCGAGCACCGGACGACTTCCGGTATTCAACGAATACTCGAGCCAGGTGGCGATCGCAGATGTGGATGGTGACGGTGATCTGGATCTCAGCTTTGCCAATGGATCTGGATTTTCATCCGCAGGTCAGGCTCAGCAAGTCAGGCTCTACATCAACGATGGGAATGCCAATTTCACCGACGAATCCGTCAACAGACTTGGAATCCTCACCGGGTATGGCCGCGATGTGGAATTCGGAGATGTCGATGGGGATGGAGATCTGGACATGGCAGTGGCCAACGATTTCCTGACGCCGCAGAAACTATTGATCAATAACGGTATTGGATTCTTCACCGATGAGTCCGCTGCACGGATTCCCCAGTTCAACATGTCCAGTTCTCACTGCTCCTTTGGAGACATCGACGACGATGGAGATCTGGACCTGTGGTACACCCGAGGAGGATCCACTCGATTTGGGTCGGGCCAGGCCCAGCTGTGGATCAACGATGGTAATGGATTTTTCTCCAATGGAACCTCACAGAGACTCCCTCAGCAAAATGTGTCGGCACCGATGGACTCGATCTTTGGTGACCTGGATGGAGACCTCGACCTCGACATGATCGAGGGCCATCGAGACAATAACTCCAAACTGTACATCAATCAGGGAGGTGTCTTCATCGATGCCACGTCCGGCAACTTGCCGGCGGATTCGAACACCTATTCCTATGACCTGGGAGATCTCGATGGAGATGGAGATCTCGATGTGATTGGGGCGAACTCGGGGATCGGATCGCGTGAGGCAGTATTCCAGAACGACGGCAGTGGTTCCTTTACCAATGTCACCACCACGGTGCTCCCCAACTCGTCGAACCCCAATATCGACGATAACGATAGCAAGTTTCTCGACTACGACGACGATGGAGACCTGGACGTGGTGATCTGTGCCATCGGGGGGCCAGAAAGAATGCTCCGAAACAACGGTAACGGCTTCCTGACCCTGGTGGGCGGAGTCATCTCTTCGGTGGGCGATAGCTCTCTCGATGTGGAGGTGGGAGATCTGGATGCCGATGGGGATCTGGACATGGTCACCGCCCAGGGGGAGAGCGGCTCCTTCAGAAATCGACTATATCTCAATCAAGGCCCAGCAACGGACACCCAACCTCCGACCATTCCGACCTGGGAAGAGGTGGGAGATGTCCTGGTGGGAGCGGGCCCGATCCGGGTTCGGGCGATGGTGCGAGATGACATGACATCGGACCGTGGTTCCTTTTTCCAGTCGGTCATCATCGAGTGGTCCACGGGAGCGCAATTTGCTCCGGTTCAGATGTCGTGGATGGGACACGATTTATATCGAGGACTCATTCCCGATCCGGGGTTTTCCACAACCGTGACCTACCGAATTCGTGCGACCGATTTCACCGGGAACTCAATGACCACCTTCGAGCGTTCTTATATTGTCGGTACACCGCAAGCGAACTTTAGACGCGGTGATGTCAATGACGATGGAGACAGGAACGTTGCAGATGCGGTGAGGGCCCTCTCCTATTTGTTTGGGGGAGGCATCGCACCTGATTGTCTCGATTCAGTGGATTGTAACGACGACGGCGCGAACGATATTTCGGATGTGGTCACACTGCTCGACTATCTTTTTCAGTCGGGAAGTACACCACCGGAACCGTTCGATTGTGGCTCAGATCCGACCGATGACCCTCTCTCCTGTGATACGACCCAGGAGAATTGCGTATAGGAGAAACATGACTCAACATCTCGGTGCCAGAGAATTACGCGCTGTCCGGGAATCATGGAGTCGAACTTGGCTGAGAATCGTTACCGATCGTCATGAGTCCTGGGCAGTGATGCCCATCAGCGAGGGAATCGTTCAAGGTGAGTTCCCGGCGGCTGACCCGATCCACATCATCACTGCATGGAATCCACGCTGCGAACCGCATTCGGACCAGGAGAACCTGCGTTTCAGCGAAGATCTGGCGGACTGGGTCGATGCGAGAAACCTACCCCTGTGGGAGGGCACTGGTTTTGCCAGCGATGGCGGCTGGCGCGAAGAGGGATTCGCACTGGTTGGCTTGTCGCGCAAGGAAGCGCTCGAAGTGGGAGATCGCTGGGGCCAGACCGCCATCTGGGAATGGAATCCAGAGGCACTGATGACCCTGGATTGCCAAGGGAGTGGTGAGGCCCGTTACGGCTGGGTCCGCGCACCGCTGCCCTGTCGCCCCCCCTTCTTGCCGGGTGGCCTGGTGCCGCCCTGCTAGGGAATCGCTGACCAGCGTCCTTCCTTACAGCGATTCAAACGCTCGATTCAAACGCTCAATTCAAACGCTCAATTCAACTCCTCAATTCAACTCCTCAATTCAACTCCGGTACTGACGTGCTCGAGCCATCGGTACGGATCTCCCAACCGGCAACATCGGCCAGGCAATTCGTGGTTTGTCACCACACCAATATTTTATCCACGACAGCAAGATCACGGCCACGATCAGTAGCAGAAGTGTGAGGGCGTCTGGAGTGGGCCTGTTGAAGCAGGATCATCGAGGGGACCAGCGAATGGATCGTCCGGATCTGTGGCCAGTTTCGCTGGTTCTCCAGTGATCCGCAGGCTCCACCCTTGATGACGACCGGGGGGTCGGATATCCACGAGGCTCCGGATCTCGTCAGGAGACCCGAGGAAGAGGAGCAATATTGTCGATGCGTGAGGGAAATCCAGTTCAATCCAGTGCCACAAAGGTGCTTCAAGATGTCTTCGGATTCGAACAATTCCGTGTCGATCAGGAACTGATCATCGAGCGGATCCTGGCGGGAGGAGATGCCCTGGTCCTGATGCCGACCGGGGGCGGAAAGTCGCTGTGCTATCAGATCCCTGCACTACTGGGCCAAGGGATCACAGTGGTCGTGTCGCCGCTGATCGCGCTGATGCAGGATCAGGTCGAGGCTTTGAAGCAAGCGGGTGTCGCCGCAGCCGCCTTGAACTCTTCGATGGCGACGCAGGAGCGAAAAGAGGTCTGGGATCGTCTCCGTAGTGGAGAGCTCAAACTACTCTACGTCGCACCTGAACGACTCCTTCTCGATGGGTTTCTCGACGAACTCTACAATTTCAACCCCTGCTTGTTTGCCATCGATGAGGCGCATTGCATCAGTCAGTGGGGGCATGATTTCAGACCGGAGTACCAGCGTCTTGGAATCGTTCGCAAGCGATTTCCCGATGTCCCGATCATCGCACTCACCGCCACAGCCGATTCGCCGACCAGGAAAGACATCATCAAAGGACTCGGGTTCACCGATGACGACCTATTCGTCTCCTCCTTTGATCGCCCCAATATCCGCTACAGAGTGGTGGCGAAGGACCAACCCCGTCGCCAGTTGTTGGCGATGATTCGTGAACGTCATGGGGGAGAGGCGGGGATCGTCTACTGTTCGAGCCGCAAGAAGGTCGATGATACGGCAGAGTGGCTTCGAGGGGAGGGCGTTCGCGCGGTTCCCTATCACGCCGGCATGGCTGCTCAACAAAGATCTCTCAACCAGCAACTGTTCTTGCGAGAGGAAGGGATCGTGGTGGTGGCGACTGTCGCCTTTGGCATGGGGATCGACAAGCCCAATGTTCGGTTCGTGGCTCACCTCGACATGCCGGCGAGCCCCCAGCACTACAGCCAGGAATCGGGTCGAGCCGGCAGGGATGGATTGCCTGCGGAGGCGTGGCTCTGTTATGGCTGGAGTGATGTGGTGCTGGCTCAGCGAAGGCTGGCGGAATCGGATCTCGACCCGACCCAGCGTCGTATCAGTCATCATCAGATCGATGCAATGCTCGCCTACTGTGAGTCATCGAGCTGTCGTCGGGGGATCTTGCTGCGCTTCTTCGGCGAAAGTGAAATCGACTGTACCGCCGATGGAAACCAGTGCGATAACTGTGAGAAATCACCAGAGGTGATGGACGGAACGGTGCTGGCTCAGAAGGCGCTCTCTGCGGTGGTCAAGACGGGTCAGCGCTTTGGCAAGGGGCATGTCATCGATGTGCTTCGTGGGGTAGCGAACCAGAAGGTGACCCGATTTGGTCACGATCGCCTCAGTGTTTATGGCATTGGTGCGGAACTGGAAGGTCCTGGGTGGCATTCCATCTTTCGCCAACTGGCCTCGAAAGGGATGATCCAGATCGACCTGGAGGGGCATGGCGGCATTTCCGCTACAGGAGCCAGTCGAGAATTGTTGCGCGGGGAGCAGCAATTCGAGTTTCGAAAAGACACCATCACTCGCAAGGCGAGTAAGTCGCGAAAGAGGAAGAAGAAGTTGGAGGGTCTCGATGCGGTCCAGTCGAGCCTGTTCGAACAACTCCGACAACATCGGCTCGAGATTTCCCGCCAGCTGGAGGTCCCCCCCTACACCATTTTTCATGATTCAACGTTGGTTGAGATGTCACAATTGAGACCGCAAACGGCAGGGCAGATCTCCTCCATCTCCGGGGTCGGGCAGAAGAAACTGGAGAAGTGGGGGGCTGGGTTCCTCGAAGTGATCCGCTCCCACGGCAGTACATCCGGCGGTTAGCGCTGGCTCTGACCGGAGAGCCAGCGCTGCTGACCAGAGATGGCTCTCGCTAGCATCCGGGGATATGCTCAGGACTTCACCATCATCTGGTTGCCGGGAAGTGAGTTCGATGGAATATGCAATAGTTGGAGTTGTCACCATGATCGTGGCCTCGTTCGAGGGACGGGTTTTGCCGAAGGCGAGGGTGATCGAGAAGTTGTCGGTCAAGGAGGGTCTGAAGGAGTTACCTCGGATCGAGACCGATGTGCGTGATGCCGCAACAGCGGCGATAGACTACATTCCAGAACAACTGAACATTGCCGCGGAGCGAGTGGAAGCTGCAGATGAAGATCAGATCGCAATAAACGAGGAGACTCAATGAGGTGGGTGATTCTCTTCTCACTGGCCCTTCAAGGGTGTCAGCATTTCACTGTGACCGATCCGGTTGCCGAGGTGGTGGGTCCTGTCACCGAGCAGTTGCGATCGGAACTGCAACTGGACCCGTTCTATCAGCAGCACTCGGATGTGTGCGGATTCCCGGTGTTGGCCAGCGCCCGGGTGCAACCGGCTTCACTGGCAGAGGCGCGCTACTTGATCTTGAAGATGGTGGGGCACAGACCTGAACTTCTATCGGCGATGGCCGCCAACAAGACCCGGTTCACCGTGATGGCTCACGACGAGTGGACCACCGATGTTCCTGAGCACTCTGATCTTCGTCCGCCCGAATACTGGGACCGTAGGGCACGGGGGCTGGGAGCCACCCGATTTCGACCGTCAGTTTCCTGTGGCGAGGAGAACCTGTTGGCGATGAAGGGCGATCCGTACTCGACCGAGAACATCCTGATTCACGAGTTTGCCCATGCGATTCATGAGATGGGTCTCTCGACGGTGGACCCCACCTTCGATTCTCGATTGAACGAGGCGTATAGATCCGCCATCGATGCGGGATTGTGGAAGGGCGCCTACGCCTCGACCAATCGGATGGAGTACTGGGCTGAGGCGGTTCAATGCTGGTTCGATACCAACAGGGAAAATGACAACCAGCACAACCATGTCGATACCCGTATCGAACTGAAGCAATATGATCCTCCCGTCTCTGAACTGTGCCGGGAGGTCTTCGGGGATGGGCATTGGAAGTACATTCATCCATCGGCTCGGTCCGAGGAATCTCACCTCAGGGGGATTGATCGGGACCAATTGCCAGAGTTTCGCTGGGCCGAGGGAATGGAAGAAGCCTACAAGGCCCATCCGAAGTCGGAGTGAATCGCCTGAACAGACCACCAGATGAGTGTGGTGGAGTCCGTGTCAGAGTTTCAAGGGCAGGGGCCAGGCACCAGACAGCCGAGAGTGTCATCGGTGGGGTCGGTGCCGCACAAATCGACTCCAGGTGGTGCTGGCGGGGTTCCACCATTGAAAAGAAAACTCAAAAAGTAGATCGCGTCTGCGATATTCATGGAGTTGTCGTCATTGCTATCACAACCATCGATACAGCCGCTATCGGGCCCTCCGGAAAATAGACTCGCCAACAAGAAGACGGCATCGGCAACGTTGGCGTTGCCATCGGTGTTGCAATCTCCGCGCAGGAATTCTGGGTTGGCCACACCGCTGGAACAAGGGCCTACATCGGACGGGATCGCGTTGGCTGCGATGTCTGCGAAGACCGGGTTTTCGATGCAGATCTGTGGAACACCTGCAGGGCAGGCATCGCACTGGAAGCCGATGATGATCAGCACCTCGGGGAGAATGGCGGGTGGAATCTCCACCAGGGCCAAAGAGTAGCCCAGAACAGTACCGCTGGTCGGTCCCACTCCGACGGTATAGCCGAAGGTATAGGCCAGTCCATCGTAGGCCGAGGTGAGTAGAACTGCGGGCGAATCAAAGGTCAGATCGAACTGGAAGCCGGCGATGGGTACGGTACTGGTCATCATCATCTGTACCGATCCGGCTCCGGTGGCAGTGTCATACTGGATCGTGCCGAGCTCGAGCAGGATATCCGAGCCAGGGGGTATCGGAGGAAGTGGTCCCTGAGCAGGCACTGCTGAAGCGAGCAAGAGGAAGATGCTGACAAGAAAGAAGAATCTCATCTGGGAACCTCCAGAAGGAATGACCGTGGGAATCGTCGACCAGGTAGGTGAAGACTCCAAGCTTGAACCATTTCAGGCCCCTTCCATCGTTCCATTATAGAGGACAGTGGCCCTGGCCCCCATGAGTAAGTGGCTGCCGCGTGTGGTTCAGCGGTCGCCTACGGGCTTCATCTCGGACTTTGGCTTTTTTTCATCGGAATGAAGTCTGAGATTTTCCTCCGGTGGTGTGAGGATCAAGATGGCGATGATGCAGCCGATCCGGTGCTTGCCGAGGTAACCATCGCCGCCGTTGTTTCCCTTGCCGCCGATGTAGTGCACCGATCGATCGGGACGATGCATCAGGGAAAGATACCAGCGCCACTCCTGTAGAAACTTCGAGTATCCCGCTCGGTTCAGTCTCCACAGTGCAGATGGCGCGATCATCATCCCGAGTGAACCGACAGCATGAGCTTCTCTCATCCTGCTGGGATGGTCGGCGAGATATTCGCCCAGCTGCTGTGCCATTTCCGGTTCCCTGCCACTGATGGAGAGTGCCAGTGCCATCGAAGATGTGCGCAGAGATGCATCGCCGGTCCCTGTTCCCTTCATCGTCCAGTAGCGAATGCCGCCGTTGGGATCGATCGATCGACGGATCTGTTCCAGACTTTTGGACCACGAGTCTTCATCGAGGGTGACCCCTGCCTTGGCTCCGATCGCCCATGCCAGATGGGAGAGGGTGTTGATGACATTGAATCCCTTGTTGCTGTAGCCCGGCACGACGTCGTGACCAAACAGACCTTGGTCGCTCATCCTGGCGGTAAGAGCCTTGCAGCAACGCTCGATGACGGGAGGGTCGAGCGGGTCCTGAGTAGCGAGCCAGTGTTCAGTGAGTGCCACCACTGTAGAAGTGATGGCCCAGTTTCCGAGGTTGTCGGGCCCCTTCTGCAGTGAATCATCGAGGATCCAGCAATTGCCGTCGGGGCCGCGCAGCCAGCCCACCCCACGCTCGATCGAGTCCCGATACCTCTGCGGGTCGGCGGAGAGGAGAGCGATCACAGCCCAGGCGCTCAGCACCCGGTCTCCGGTCAGTCCCACGGGAGAGTCCCACTGGCCATCGGGACGCTGGGTTTTTACCAGTTGCTGGCAGCAACTCTCGACCAGCAGCGCCCTGCCGGCGGCTTGTTCGAGACCGGGGCGAGGGGGAAGGGTCAACTCCATGGTCAGTTCATTGCCATCTCGGAGCAGATCGAGGGTGATCTTGCGTTGCTGCTCCGATTCTCGCGACGCGCACTCATCGAGGGCCTCGCCGAGGGACTTTTGTGGCCCCAGGCCTCCGACATCGATGCTGCTGGAGTGATCGGTGAAAGGGATACCATCGATTCCCCGCAACTGATCGCCAGTCTTCAGTCCCGCCAGGGACGCGGGAGAGCCCGGGTCGATGGAAAGTACCGAGATCAACGGGCTGTTGGGATTCACCTGTCCTCGTCCACCGAGAATTCCCAGGGGAAAGGCTTCCGAAGCCCCGGTCTCAGCGGGGACTATCAGGAAACAAAGAAACAGGATCAGTGTGATCAAAGTCAGTGCTCGGGGTCTCATTTTCCTCCTTCGGCAGGTATTCTGCCTCGAACGAGTGATGAAATCACGGACCACATAATTTAGATTGTTGCCCATGAAATACCTCAGCGATTCCATCTTGAGCAGTTTAGCACTCCTTCTCCTGTTGTTGGTTTCCAGCGCCCTTCTGTTCACCGGCCACGAGAATCAGGTCAGAGCTTCGGCACCACTCATCTCTGGAACACCTAAAATTGTGCTCGGCGAGAATGTGACCGATTACGGAGAAATGCTGCAGGGGGAAGTGATCGAGCGAGACATCTTCATCCGAAACGATGGTGATGATGTGCTCAATGTGTGGCGAGTGAATGCATCTTGCGGCTGCACCAAGATTCTCAATAATCAGAGCCAGATCGCGCCGGGAGAAACGGTAGCGATTCGCATCGAGGTGGATTCGAAGAAGATCAAACCGGGTGACACTCGCAAGGGAGTGACCTTCGAGACGGACGACCCAGAGAACCCGAGGCTACAGTTCATCTTCACGGTAAAGGTGATCGGTCTGTTTCGGACCGTTCCAGAGCCGATTTTACTGCCGGGACTGATGGGGAAATCGAAGTCGATGAAGATTCAGTTGTTCGCCCTGACAGACCTCGGGTTCGAGGTGAAGGGAGCGAGGTCTCGAAACGGCGAGTTCGAGATCACCGATTTCAACGAGATTGAAAAAGATCGACACTACGAGATCGAGGTCACTGTGGGATCTTCACCGACTCCGAGAAACATCAAGGATCCCCTCGACCTGCTGATTGCGGTCAAGGATGGTCGTGAGGTGGTGGTCGGGAGATACGTCGAGATCCAGCACCTCGATCCGATCCAGGTCACCCCCGCTCGGGTGTTCCAGTTCGGAAACAAGGACACCGATCGCTTGCTCGGAGATGGCGATCCAGTGGTGACCAAGTACATCCAGATCCAGAACCTCGATGAGACTCGACCTCTCGAAGTGAAAGGGGTCGAGCTGGAGGGCTTTCCCGATGGTCTGTTCCAGGTAGAGATCCAGGAGCTGGTTCCTGGTCGGACATTCCGGATCGGTGTGACCCTTGGGGATTACCGCAAGGAGGCGCTGCTGCGAGGGTCGTTGCACATCATCACGAACGATTCTCGGATACCGAAACGCTCGCTCCAGATGGCTGTGAAATTCGGGCGTATCTAACCGCTGGACGAGTTCCCCGGCGGCGCGCCTGAGCCTGATCCAGAGGACTCGGCTCCACCGGGCTTGCGCCGACGTCTGCGTCTCCGTCGCTTCTTCTGGGTTCCGTCTCCAGCCGCTCCCGTTTGGGAAGAGCCAGAACTCGACGCTGGCCGGGAATCACCCGAGGGATTCGGTCCCCGCTGGTCACTCCCCTGCTCGCCACTGGCTGGCTTTCTTCTGCGCCTCCTGCGTCGTTTCTTCGGATCGGCGGGATCCCCGGTGGTTGTCGCCGTGGATTCGGCGATTTCTCCACTTGGTTTTCTGCCGCGACGAGATCTTTTTCTGGTGCTGGTTCCGCCCTCTGCAGTCGATCTGGAAGAAGTGCCTGGACGGGTCCTACCGCCGGGCACCTTTTTCCTGCTACCGCCTTTTTGTCCGCCCGATCTGCGGGTGGATGACCTCTGCGGCTTGGCCTGTTTCACTTCTTCGGCGAAGGGGTCGGGCCGATCGGTTCGCTCGATGGTGCGGGTGCGATATTGGGTCGGAAGCGATTCAGGAGCGGCACCAATTTCATCGTCAGCAAATTCTCGACCGCCCAGCAGGGTACGAAGTGCGTTGAGGAATCGATCGAAGGTGTCGACCGGAATCCCCGAGTTGTTGTCGACGCGCTGGATTTCTTCGCTTGGATCGGAAGTGGCAGTGGAGTCCTCCCCCGCTGGTTCGACAGCAGAGGTGGCAGCGGGTTTTTGTGTTGCGGGTTTTTGTACAGGAGATTTTTTTGCGGGGGGACTCTCACTCCGACCCCGTCCGCGCCCTCGTCCTCGACGAGAGAGGCGAGTTTCTCCAGGAACAGCATTGGAGCCGCTCGAGTCGACCAGCCGACCATCTTTGAGCAAGATCTCGACCGACCACGAGACGACATCATCGGTCTCTACAGGTTCTTCATCCTTGGGATCTCTGGCACGATCGGCGGAACGGTAATAGACCTCGTTCCAGTCCCAGATTCGACTTTCGTCGAGCGCTTGCCAGAAGTCGATCCACTGCTGAGGTTCGGGCTGGACCTGTTCCGAGGAGACTTCTGTCCATTCCGGAGCAAAGCGGCGCCACACCACCTGGCCCCCCTCCCAGCGTACTTGCCAGGAGATGCGCCCATAGCCGCCGTATTTCACTAAGAAGTTGTCGGGTTCGACCTTTTTCAAGGTGATTCACATTCCCTTTCTTCGGAAGAAGAGAGATTACCACGGAGAGGGGGGGGAGGTCATCCCTACTCCCGTCCCAACTCGATGGCCAGCTGGCGGATTTGCTGGGGGTCGGTCACCATTCTTGGGGCATCCGACCCCGGGTCCAGCGACCCGAGAGGAACCGGCTTCGATCCTCTTTGCCGGCTCACATCCGCGGCGCTGGCAGGGCCACGAGCGCTCAGATGGAGCCATTGAACCCCACTCCTGCGGACCAGCTCTGCGCCACATCCGGGTCGAACTCCGCCGCCAGCCATCACCTCGATCCGTCCATCTGCAGCCTCGACGATCCGCGCCACTTCCTCGACCCCTTCCAGAGCCGAAGGGGCCCCACCGGAAGTGAGTAGCCTTTGACAGCCTGCGTCGATGATCTGTTCCAGCCCGAGAATTCGATCGGAACAGTGATCGAAGGCGCGGTGAAAGGTCACGGGAGTGCCATTACAAGCATCCAGCAGCCAGCTCAGCGCCTCGGTATCGATCTCTCCGCTGGCCTTGAGGGCGCCGAGAACGATACCCTCGGCCCCTGCAGCGATGTGGCTGGCGATTTCATCGCGCATCCGGGAGATATCTTCCGGGTCGAGGATGAAATCTCCGGGGCGCAGACGGGTCATCGCGGTGACCGGGATTCCCGAGTGGATCGATCGCTCGATGGTGTTGGCGGTGGCAGTGAGCCCACCGAGATCGAGAGCACTACACATCTCGATCCGATCTGCCCCGGCAGCGGCGCTGGCGGATGCAAAGGAAGGGTCATCGATACATACTTCAATCCGTACAGTATTCGCCATGATCAGGCGCTTCCTTCCGCTGGAATTCCCCTGCAATCGAGACCCTCTTATGAGAAGATGCCCCGGGATGATGTCGGTTATTCGGTTCAGTTGCAATCCTCATGGATCCACAGCAGGGATCCACAGCAGGGCCAATATGAAGGCGTTGCGTGGGTCAGTGATCCTCGACTACAGTCCCTATCGTTGAAGGTCCGCCTCCCGTGTTCAGAAGAAAGAGAAGTCAGTGAAACCATCATCGCTCCCATTTTCAGTGTTGCTGGCGCTGGTTGCGCTGAGTGGCTCAGGATGCCTCGGTCTACCTGGCAAAGCCCAGCCGATGAGCAGTGATCAGAAGGCACTTTATCAGGAGTCTTTCCAGATAGTCTGTGATCGAATCGACACGACCTTCTGGGATCCTGACACACTCGGAGAGAAGTGGGAGCAGTCGAAGGAGATCCATCGAGCGCAGTTGGAGGCCGCAAGCACTGCAGGTGAAGCACGCCAAGCGATGCATGGGTTATTGAGTGGCCTGAATCTGTCTCACTTCGGGATCATCCCCGGAAGCGCTTCCGAAGGACTGGGAGAGGGCGGCAGCGCCGTGACCGGAGTCGTGCTGCGAGTGGCCGAGGGCCGTGCGGTTGTCGTCAGGATCGAGGATGATAGTCCGGCACAGCAGAGTGGGATACTTGCAGGAGAGATCGTGGTGGCGGTCGGCGAGAAGCAGTTGGAGCCTCTCATCGAGCGATGGGCTGCCGATGGCAATCAATATCTTCCCGTACAGGGCATGGCATCGACGATGCAGGGATCCGCAGGGGATACTCGCACTTACACGATTGAAGATGCCGATGGAAATCTGCGAGATGTCGAGATCACGCTGGAAACTCCGACCGGAACCGGTAAGCCGGTGAAGTTGGGTCACATCGGTCCGATCCCGCTACGGCTGGAAAAAAAGCTGGTGGAGGGTGGATATCTGTATCTGAGTTTCAACATGTTTCTCGGGCCGATGCAGGTGATGCCTTGGTTCCAGAAGGCGCTGGAAGAGCACGTCGATGCTCCCGGACTCATCCTCGATTTGCGGGGAAATCCTGGCGGGTTGGGTCTGATGGCTTGCGGTATCGCAGGCTGGCTGATCGAGGGGGAGGGGCTCGAACTGGGTGTGATGCAGTTTCGAGACTCGAAGATGAAATTCGTGGTCAATCCGAGACTCGACCCATGGCAGAAGCCTGTCGCCATGCTGGTGGATGAGGGCAGTGCCTCGACCACCGAGATTCTTGCCCAGGGACTGCAAGATCTGGGAGTGGCGAGGATTTTTGGTCGTACCACCGCGGGAGCCGCCTTGCCGTCGATGATCATGAGGCTACCCTGTGGGGATCTGATGCAATACGCCATCGCCGGTTATCGATCCCATTCGGGACGAGTGCTGGAAGGCGATGGTGTGATTCCAGATGAAGTGATCGAGGTCGACGCAGAGAGAATTCGCGAGCAAGGAGATCCGGAGCTAGCAGCAGCACTTCGCTGGATGGAATCGTTATCCAGTCCAGAAGATGGAGCCGTTGTTCAACCGCCGGATCAACAGTAAGTTCACCAGACCCGGAATTGAGATCCGGTGAAGAGGAGAGATGAAATGATACGAACGATTCCACTGATTCCCGGCCGGCTCATGGCCCTTCTGTTGATCACGGTGATGAGTCTTCCCGCGCTCTCAGTGCGCGGATCCTCCGACACACCAGCACCGACAGATGGTGAACTCCAGGAGAATGTACTGGAGGCACTGCAACAGAAGATGATCGGTGCGATTGGCGAGAAGTCCGCTCTGGAAAAGATCAAGAATCGCCGCATAATTTCAACGGTTTCAATTGTTGACGCCGGCATCGAGGCGAAGAACTTGGGTTTTGTATCTGCGGATGGAGTGATGTCCGAATCCCTCACGATCGAGGGTTATGGAGATTTTCGCCAGGGAGTTCACGGCGGAGTGGTCTGGACCGCTGATCCCATCAATGGACCGGCGCTTCTCTCAGGGCCAATGAAAGATCAAATTCTTCGTAGTGCTCACCTCTTTCCAGCGCTGCACTTGAAGGAGGACTACGTCTCGGCGACCCTGAGCGGTGAGGAGTCGGTCACCGATGTGGAATGCGATATATATCTTCTCAAGTCAAAGAGCGACAGCGAGGAGAAATACTGGATTTCAAAAGCGGACCATCGGACGATCCAGGTCAGCCTCGTTGCGGACTCACCGATGGGTAAGATTCCGATGAAGATCCAGTTGGGTGACTTCAAGAAGGTCGATGAAATCTGGTATCCGCACACGATGACCATCGAGCAAGGGATTCAAACGATGGAGCTGGAAGTGAGCGAGATCCAGCATGACGTTGAGCCCGAGGACTCCGAGTTGACTGCACCCCAGTCGGTCCAGGCACTCATCGAGCGCAAGAAGGCCTCGAAGAAGGAGCCAGGTGCAGAGAAGGAGTCCGGTGCAGAGAAGGAGTCCGGTGCAGAGAAGGAAGAGGTGAAGGATCCCGTGACCGAGCCCGAGAAGCAGAAGGAAACCGATCGCTAGTACAGCGGTCGATCGCCCTTGGAGCATGGTACTAAAACAGATCGTCAGATCGACAGATCGATGATCAGAGAACGGGCAATTCGATCCCGGGAATGAAAACCTCGATGACGGCATCTTTCCAGAGACTTTGCTCGAACTTCTTTCTCTTCTTCTCTTCCAACTCGCGAGTGAGAATTGCACGGATCTGATCCTGCGCCCGAGAAAAGTCGAGCAGTGTTCCGGCTGAGATTTCGATCAACTTGATATTGTGTGCGTAGCCCCTGCACATGAACCAGCCCGAGTGCTCACCGGGCTTCAATTTCTTGACCATTTCAGGAACCGGCGGAAACCTCGAATCGAGGTCCTTTTCTGTCATCGAGTAGAGACCACCGATATCTTTACGGGGGCCCATCGACCACTTCTTGACCAGGCTCTCGAAGTCTTCTTCAGCTTCCAGTGCACGATCGATCTCGATCCGCATCCTGCTCGAGTCGGGATCATCCTCAGCTACCAGTAGTTGACGAAATGAGATACGACTCTCGCTCCTGAATTCATCTGCGTGTTCCTTGTAGTACGCACGTAACTTTCGTGGAGAAATATTTCGAGTGCTCCTGAGTATTCGACGGCGTAACTCGTCGATTCGAAGTTCCTCGCTCAGGCGCTTTCTCAACTGAACTTCACTCTCTCCGAATTGTTTTTCCCATAGTGCAAGATAGTCATCTACGGAGTAGCGAGTCCCCTCTGCTTTACTGAGCACTTCTACTCGATTCTGCAAGAAGTTTTCGATCGCCTTGGGGGGAAGATTGATTTCCTCATGGATCGCCTTTTGGATCAGTAACTGTCTTTCAACCAGGATTCGCAGTACCAATGGACGGAGGCGCGTTTTTTCGTACTCGATCTGGCTCTCGGAGATCTGTCCCCGTGCTGAGGAGATCTGCCTTTGAACTTCCAGATTCAATTCCGCCAGGGTGATGACCTTCCCATCGACACGAGCGGCAAATCCATTTTCGTTGACGAGCTCTTGGGCCCAGATGAACGAGGTGGGTAAGCAGCAGATGAGGTTCAGCACCAAGCACAAGAATCCGACCCGCTTTGAAGTCAGTGCTGGAGGCATGGCGCTGGCCGCTCGACCGCTTTGAAGGTTGAAATTGTTCTTCATCATGACTTTCTTCTCAAAGATTCCAGGGCGGGGTCAATTGCTCCAGAGCGCTTCTGGATTCCTTCAATGGAGGATATCCGCCCCGGATCAGTCGTCCAAACGGTTGCCGTTGTTGGCGAATTCTCACTTCAGCACTATCATCCGGTTATTGGAGGGCTGGGGCCAGTTTTGGCCCGGAACCGACCGTTGCAACTGCTGGGAGAAATAATGCTACGTATCGTCATCGTGGGTGCAGGGGTGGTCGGAATCCATCTGGCAGAGCGACTCTCTGCTGAGGGGCATCGGATCACGATCATCGATGCCGATATTGATCTGATTCACCGGATCGATGATCGCCTCAACGTACGGGCGATTCATGGAAATGCAGCGAGCCCTAGAATACTCCGAAAGGCGATCTCTGATCGTACGAATCTGGTCATTGCTGTGACCGATCGAGATGAGACCAACATCGTTGTCAGCTTGCTCGCGAAAAAACTGGGAGCAAAGAAAGTAGTAGTTCGCCTGCGCAATGCGGAACTCTCTTCCCAGGGATCTCCACTGTTACCGGAGGCATACGGAGCAGATCTGATCGTCAATCCTGTAGACGCCACTGCGGAGAAGTTGTACCGATTGGTTCAAAACCCGGGCGCTTTCGATGTCTTCGATTTCGCAAATGGAGAGTTGGTGCTGTGGGGATTTCAGATCTCGGAAGGATCTCCTCTCGATGGAGTAATTCTGAAAGATCTGCGTCAAAGATACGATCGGATTCCCGGCTTGATTGTTGCTATCGTAAGGGAAGATGGTTTGGTGATTCCCAGGGGAGAAGATGAACTCAGGGATGGAGATCAGATCTATGTCCTACTGAAACGCACCAAGACCGCTGACTTCATGGCCATAGCCCATCCCGAATCGGAAGTGGTCCAGCAGGTGTTTATCGCCGGTGCTACACAACTGGGCATCGAAGTGGCCAGGAGGCTGGAGGGTACGGTAAAGTCCATCGTACTGGTGGAGAAAGATCGGGCCCAGGCAGAGAGGGCCTCGGAGATTCTAGAGAAGAGTCTCGTACTGCACGGCAACATCACGGATGCAGACTTTGCCGAGGAAAACAGGATCGGAGATGCAGACTTTTTTCTATCGCTAGAAAACGGAGATGCAGAGAACCTGACCAACGCCTTGCTCGTCAACAAATTGGGAGTTCGGCGAATCCTCATCCGGACCGAGCAGAATCAGTTCCTGCCGATTCTCAAGCAGGCAGCAGTCGGGGAAGCCGTCAATCCACGTAGAATCACCGTGAGTGCCATCCTGAGGGAGTTGCGAAGTGGCCGAGTGATCGCCGTGTCGCAGGTGGGGGACTCCGGTGCTGAAGCGAGAGAGTATGAGATCAGCGAGCAGGAAACGGTATGCGGAAAGAAAATTGCAAATCTGAATCTTCCCAACGGTTCCATCATCGGTGCGGTTCAGCGAGGGGATGAGGTATTCACCGGAACAGGCGACACGGTCATCGAATGTGCAGATCATGTCATCGTGTTTGCCCTTCCCGAGGCGGTGAAGGACATTGAAAAAATGTTCACTCGCAGAAAAGGTATGCTGAAGTGAGATTCCGTCCCCTTCTGGCGGTCCTGGGTCTGTTGATCTTGACCATGGCTGGAATCCTGTTGATTCCATTGCTGGTAGCGGCGGCGCTGGACTCTGCCCTGGAGCTTCCAGCTTTCTATACCACCATTGGAATCTGTCTCGTTACCGGAATGATCCTTTGGGGTGCCAACCGCGATTACCAGAAGAAGCTTCGATCCCGCGAGGCATTCGCCGTGGTGGGGTTGGGGTGGGGAGTCTTGAGCTTCTTCGGTGCTCTACCTTTCTGGTTAGCCCCCGGTGGAATCCCTTCACTGCTCGATGCCTACTTCGAGACGATGAGTGGATTCACCACCACGGGAGCCACCATCCTCATCGACATCGAGGCCTTGCCTCCCGGACTTCTGTTCTGGAGGAGCCTCACCCAGTGGTTGGGGGGCATGGGAATCGTGGTGCTGACGGTTGCTGTTCTGCCATTACTGGGCTCCGGTGGGATTCAAATGATGCGGGCGGAGGTGCCCGGTCCGACCACCGAGAAATTAGCACCGCGAGTGGCTCAGACCGCAATGATGCTGTGGGGACTTTATCTTCTTCTCACTATTGTTGTTGCCGGACTGTTGCTACCAGTGATGGATTGGTTCGATGCGGTAACACTGTCTTTTTCTACACTGGCTACCGGAGGATTCTCGACCAAGAACTTGAGCGTTGCTCATTTTGATAGCGCATATGTAGATGCAGTGATCACGGCTTTCGTTTTGATCGCAGGAATGAATTTCGTTCTTCATTATCGAGCGATCTTTCAGGGGCGTCCGGTGTATTTCCGCAACAGCGAACTCCGTTTCTTTGTCGGCCTCATCGTCTTTTCGATCATCTTTGTGACCTTGATGTTGCATCTAGGGACTTATCCTGACCGTATCGAAAATGCTGATAAGTACGGGACATTGGGTCAGTGTTTTCGCTATGCCAGTTTCCAGGTGGCATCCATCGGCACGGGCGCTGGTTTCGTCACCGCTGATTACGATCATTGGCCCAATGCATGCAGAGTCGTTTTGATTGTATTGATGGTCGTCGGAGGTTGCGCAGGGAGCACCGCAGGTGGAATCAAAATCTTCCGGGTCCTGACCCTGGTGAAATATGGTTTACGTGAAATTGCATTATTGATCCGACCCCATGCGGTACTTCCGATCAAGATCGGTGGAGAAGCCGTCGAGCGGGAAGTGATCGCCAGGGTGATTGGATTTCTTGCCTTGTGGACGCTGTTATTCCTCGTTTCGGTACTGGTGCTCTCTTTCGTACTGGATCCCGCCTGGTCCGAAGATGCCGGTAGCCTCTCGGTAAGTGGTGCGCAGACGGTCAGCGGTGCCCTGGAAGACGATCATCTGCTGACTGCGTTAGGGGCGACCCTCGCGACGATAGGGAATATTGGACCTGGCATTGCCGGTGTCGGACCGCTCGAGAACTTCTCTGCCATCCCTGCAATCGGAAAGGTCTTGCTGATCTTCCTGATGCTGCTGGGACGTCTCGAGATCTATGCGGTTCTGGTGATCTTCTTGCCGATGACCTGGCGTCGGTGACCAGTTTCAGGGCAGATCAAAGAGCAGAAGATCGCTTTCCTCGACCACATCCATCCGGTAACTGTCCACCTCATCGATGGCGGCTCCGTCGCCCGATGCCAGCGTGACTCCATCGAGTTGAATAGCTCCGGAGATCACCTGAATCCAGTGCCCCCTCCCCTGAGAGATGCTGTTCTCCAGCGTCGAGGGGGTCTGTAGGCGCCGATAGATGCGAGCATCCTGGGTGATGGTCAGTGACCCGCTCTCTCCATCCTCGGAGACGAGCAATTGCCAGCGTCCGGTGCGATCGAGCGGATCGAAGGACTTCTGGTCATATCGAGGAGTGACTCCGTGCTTTGCTGGCTCGATCCAGATCTGATAGAGATGCAGTTCCTCCGGATACGGATTCGATTCACTGTGAATGATGCCTCGCCCTGCACTCATCGTCTGAACATCTTTGGAGGTCAGGATTCCGGAGTTTCCCATCGAATCTTCATGAGCGATGGCACCTGACAGCACCACGGTGATGATTTCCATCTCGCGGTGCGGATGCGATGGGAACCCACTCGAAGCTGCGATTCGGTCCTCGTTCATGACTCGAAGTCCGCGCCACCCCATCCAGTCTGGATCGTGGTATTGGGCGAAACTGAAAGCATGTCTAGCTTGAAGCCAACCATGATCCGCCTGACCTCGCTCTGAAGCAGGTCTGAAGCGAATCATGGAGAGATTTCATCGAGGAACCAGGCCGCTGTTTCAATCCCACGTTGATAGTCGGGGAGGTGAAATTTCTCATTGGGGGAATGAGCATTGTCGTCGGGCAGTCCGAGCCCGAGCAGGATGGTATCGATCCCGAGGATTCTCTTCAGATCACTGACCACGGGAATCGAGCCGCCCTCGCGGATATACACCGGTGCCTTTCCGAAGCCCTTCTCCACCGCTCGAGCAGCCGCATCCAGCCAGTGACTGTCCCGTTCGACCAGCACCGGTTGGGCTCCGTGGTGACTGCGCACCTCGATGGTGCAACTGGGTGGGCACAGCGAGCGGAGATGGTCAGAGACCAGAGTTTCGATGACATCGGGATCCTGATCTGGCACCAGTCGCATCGATAGCTTTGCACTGGCATGGGCGGGAAGAACCGTTTTGGCACCTTCACCGGTCCAGCCGCTGAGCAGACCGTTGATATCGAGGGTCGGTCGGGCTCCTTTTCGTTCCAGCGTCGTCCAACCCGCCTCACCATGTACTTGAGGAACTTCGAGGTCATCTCTGAAGCCATCTTCATCGAAGGGCAGTGAGGCGAAGTCCGCTCTCTCCTCGGGGGTCAAGTCTCGGACACTCTCGTAAAAACCAGGAATGGTAATTCTTCCCTCTTCATCCCGAAGAGAGCCGAGAATGCGCGTCAGCACATTCGCTGGATTTTCCACCGCACCACCGAAGGAACCGGAGTGCAGATCACGATTGGGACCCTGGACGAAGATCTCCAGATAGACGTGACCCTTCAGTGCCACGGTGATGGCAGGGATTCCTGGAGCGAACTGGGAACAATCTGAAATCACCGCAACATCGGCGGTCAGTTCTTCCTTATGGGCTTCGATGTAAGGGGCCAGATTTGGAGATCCGATTTCCTCTTCGCCCTCGATCAAGAACTTGATGTTGACTGGTAGTGATCCGCGTTGCTGAAGAACGCCGCAAATTCCCCTCACGAGAGCAAGCACCTGGCCCTTGTCATCGGTGGCACCACGGGCGATCAGGTTGTCATCTTCGACGGTCGGCTCGAAGGCTCCATGGCGCCACAGTTCGAGGGGTTCTGGCGGTTGTACATCGTAGTGCCCATAGATGAGTACCGTGGGGGCACCTTCGGCTCCGTTCCAGGAAGCAAAACAGACGGGGTGGCCATCGGTCTCATCGAGTCTGGCAGCGAAACCAGAACTGGCCAATTCCTGCTGAATCCACTCTCCAGCGTCTCGTACATCCCCATTCCTCTGGGGGTCGGTGGAGATGCTGGGAATCCGTAACCACTCCACCAGCCTGTCGATATGTAACTGTCGTCCGCTGGCGAGCTGCTCGATGACATCTTTCATCTGGCCTCCTGACCTTGGTGGGTCTGCTGGTAGAGATGCGATTGAGTCTTTACCATAAACGACCCAGCACCCTGGGTGGAGTCAACTCGTTGGAACTCAGAAGGAATGGAGCGAGAGATCATGGAGATCAGCATCGAATACTGCGTGCAGTGAAACTACACGCCTCAGGCCACCAGTTTGGCGGCCGAAATTGACCAGAAATATCGAGTAGCCACTCGCCTGATCGAGAGTGGTGGCGGAGTCTTCGAGGTTTGTGTCGACGGAGACCTGATTTTTAGCAAGAAAGAGCTGAGCCGATTTCCGGAGCATTCTGAAATCTTCAATGCGCTCGATGCGAAACAGGCCTAGTACAACAATTATTCAGGAAAGAGTAGTCAGAGATGAGTAACGACCGACAGGAAGTCATCTTCCAGGTACAAGACGTGTATCGATCCTTTGGTCCCAAGGATGTTCTCAAGGGAGTCACCCTTGGGTTTTTCAGGGGAGCGAAGATTGGTCTGATAGGAGTCAACGGAAGTGGTAAGTCGACTCTTTTGAAGATCGTTGCAGGAGTGGATGACGGATATGATGGCACGGTCACGATCGCCAAGGGAGCGACCATCGGATATGTCCCACAGGAACCAATGTTGGATGAAACGAAGACGGTACGTGAAAATGTTGAAATCGGTGCCGCTTCAGTTCGAAAACTTCTCAACGACTACAATGAAGTGACGGAGTCGCTGGCAACCGAGCTCTCCGAAGGTGATACGCAAAAAGCCTACGACAAGATGGCGACTCTTCAGGAAAAGATCGACGACTCGGATGCCTGGGAGATCGATCGACAGATCGACCAAGCGATGCATGCACTGAGCTGCCCGCCGGGCGACTCTGAAGTCGGTCATCTCTCCGGTGGTGAAAAACGTAGGATTGCTCTGTGCAGGACCCTGCTTTCTCATCCGGACATCTTGTTACTCGACGAACCGACCAACCACCTCGATGCAGACACCGTCGCATGGCTCGAACGACACCTGGCCAACTTCAATGGCACCGTTTTGCTGATCACTCACGATCGCTACTTCCTCGACAATGTTGTCGGCTGGATGCTCGAGATGGACCGGGGCCGAGGCACTCCATTCGAGGGCAATTACAGCCAGTATCTCGAGCAGAAGACGAAGGAACTCGATGTCGAGAAGCGGCACGAAGATGACCGCCAGAAGTTACTCACCAAGGAATTGGACTGGATTCGCCAGACCCCCAAGGCCCGTGCGACCAAGAGTAAGGCGAGGGTAGAGGCATTTCATCGACTTCAAGAACAGGTGTACGAGTCACGCAAGGAACTCCCAGCACTGGTCATCCCGTGTGAGACTCGTTTGGGTGACAAGGTTCTGGATGTCGAGAAGATGTCGAAAGGCTTCGACGGAAGAGTCCTGTTCGAGGATCTCAGTTTTTCCTTGAGACCGGGAGCCATCGTCGGCGTCATCGGACCCAATGGAGCGGGGAAGACCACCTTGATGCGTTTGGTGGCAGGACTCGATGAGCCCGACTCTGGCAGTGTCGAACTGGGATCCACGGTCGAGATCTGCTTTGCTGATCAGAGCCGGCAGGACCTGAATGATAACAAGACCATCTATCAGAACATCTCCGAGGGGTATGACGTCTTCAATGTCGGCAAGCTAGAGGTGCAGAGCCGAGCGTATGTCGCTCGGTTCGGATTCACCGGAGATGACCAGGAGAAGTTGGTCGGCCACTGCTCTGGAGGAATGAGAAACAGGGTCCAGATGGCCAAGATGCTTCGTCGTGGTGGAAACCTGGTGATCCTCGACGAACCGACCAACGATCTCGACATCCCGACTCTTCGATTGCTCGAGGAGGCACTGGAGGCTCTTCCGGGTTGCGGGGTGGTGGTCAGTCACGATCGATACTTCCTCGACCGTGTGGCCACACACATCCTGGCTCTCGATGGTGAGGGGAGCGGCCGATTCTTCGAGGGGTCGTATCAGGCCTATGCCGAGAAGATGCGCCAGGAACGGATCGATCGAGGAGAGGATCCTGATCTGCCCCGGGGAGTGCATCGCCGCTTCGCCTGAGGATCAGTCGCGTCGGGTATTCCAGATGGCCTGGTAATTCGACCGATCCGGTTTGGGCTCATCATCCGGAGGTGGATACTGGCTCATGCCTCGATAGGGCAACGGGCCCACTCCCCGGCATGCTCCGGTGAGTGGATCCAGATCCTTGCACCAGCCGAAGGTGTCAAGCAGCCAGGTTCGTTCCCAACCAGGCAACAAGTCCGGAAGCGCCGAAGCGTCGAACTCCAGGATCAATTCGTCTCCACCCCCGATGACGACAAGTTGGTCATCCACAGCGGCCAACAAGGAATCCACCCGCCCGTATCGAGTGACATGTCCTTCCTTCATCGGTCGGTAATCGAGAAATGGATCTCGTTGATCGTAATGGTATGTCGCAGGCAAGTTCCCATCGTCTGAGAATTCACGAGGGTAGCCACCGTCACGTAGGATTGCTGAATGTAACGGAATCGAGTGGATTTGTTGTGGAGCAGGAGGCTGGATCGAGGCGAGGAATGCTCTGTCCCAGTAGAGCTCCAGATTTGATTCGATACGGAACTGGCGAGCGCCATGTGCGACGATGTCGGAAATATCGAGCACCATTGTCTTGGGCATTCCTGCCGGATAACCGAGTTCTTCCGCCAGTAGTTGCCATGGTTGATCGCTAGCCGTTCGCCAGCGAAACGTCGGAGCAGACAATCGCTGTCCACCTTGCCATGCAGCAAAGTTGATTCGCGAATATGGATACTCGATCCAGCCATCTAGCAGCAGGGCAATGCTGGATCCCTCGGGAACGGTTTCGAAGTCGAACTCCCACACCTGGTTCTCGCAGTAGCCGACCATGTCTGGAATCAAGCCACGGGGACCTGCGTAGAGTCGATCCACTTCAGCGACCAGAGATGCATCGATGGTGCCATTGGCATCGCGAACCGCCGAGGGGAATACCCTGGTCTCTTCCTCGATCATCAACGGTTTCCCTGAAGGGGGGGGAGCCTGAATCGGAAAGAACTCCTCGGGGAAGCAGGATTGTGTCTCGGGATGATCCACCGCGATCAGCGACAATCGATCGGTGTAACAGATCTCTTGCATCGGCTCCATGATGCTCAGCCGAAGTCGACCGTTGATCGGTTGTAGTGCCCCGGGAGCGATTCGTACCACCTCTGTCGGTTCCGGAGGGGAAAATTCGTCGGGTCCGATCCAGAATCCAAGTCCGCCACCACCCATGAAGTCGGTGATGAAGTTCCACTTCTGACCATCGAAGGTGAACAGGATCGGGCATGACGATGACTTGCGTTGGATCTCTTCGATCTCCTGGCAGCGGTCCACTTTGACATCCATCTCTGCCTGGAGAACTCCATCGGGCCACTCGATGATGAGGCTGTCGAGGTGATCGGAACCATCGAGTCCCACCACCACCGGGAGCAATCCTCGGGCGTGGTGACCACCCTTGCCCTCCTGGAATGCGAGTATCACCTGGTCTGAATTACGAAGTTCCAGCCTGGCGCCGAAGCCGAGCAAGTTGGTACGACGATCGTCCCCATCGCGTCGCCCCCCCAGATGAGCGCGAAATGTGTGGAGCCGCTGCGATTCTTGTTCCAAGGGGTTTCTCATCAACCACAGTGAGCCGTCAGTTTTCTCCATAATCAGATCAAAGTCGCCATCGCCGTCGACATCCGCGCTGATGATCGACCTCGCCGGTGAGAAGGTATGGACCGAGAGAGTCGGCTTTCCATCGATGAACTGAAGGATGGAGGTTTTATCAGCAGAGGAGAGTAGTAGTTCTTCGGTTCCATCGAGATCCAGATCTTGAGCCGTAATTGTCACGTAAGTGGCGGATTTGACCTCGGCCGGTAAGGCGACCTCACCATCGAACAGTGCCATCTGCTCGGCATCCTTGTGGTGATTCGAGGGCCGTAGGATCTTCAGTTTCCCTCGTTGCAGGAGTACCAGTTCTTGCTCGTGATCTCCCACCAAGTGGACCAGCAGTGCGGTATCGACTTCCAGCATCTCGACCGAGACCAGCGGCTGTCCGGCGGGATCTTCCTCGAATTTCCACTGGGGAGCTCCGGAGATCCAGGAGATCCGGTCCCCGACCAACAGCAGGTCGTGATCGAGATCCCGATCCAGATCTCGAACCGCGATGATCCGCTTCACCGGAATGGTTCCAGCCAGGTCGGGTGAATCGGAAATCTGCCGAAACTTGTGGCCCTCATTGAGGGACAACTGAACGGGGCCGGTACCCGAGGCCAGCAGCAGGTCCAGATCTCCTTCCATGTCGATGTCTGCCAGCAGCAAGTCGCTGGCATTTGCTTTGACGGTGGAGATCAACGATTCGAACTTCGGAGTCCGGCCTCCTTCGCCCTGGAGGACTTGAACTTGTGCGCCAGTGGAGATGGCGAGGTCAGGGAGGCCGTCTTCATCTACATCCGCAACAGCGAAGCAGATGGCATCCTTCAAAGAGGGGATGGGTGCGATTTTCTCGGGTGATTCTGACAAGCTCCACGCAGAGGGTTCAGCTCCTGCGATCCAGAGATCAGGAATGCAATCGAGATCTGCATCGACCAGTGCATGGGGTGGAGCGCCACCAGGGCTTGGAGAGGTGATCTGGACCCAGGTGAAATCACCTTTCGGAAGCCAGGGCTGCGCTGAAGAAGCGGGAGCAAGCCAGTCGCGGATCGCTTCCGCCAATTTTCCCTGCTCGGTGTATTTGGTGCTGTGGGCTCGTCCTCTTCCGGATGCTTCCAGTTCCCGGAAGGTGGCGAGAGCTCGATTGGCATCCTCGAGCTGACCATTTCTTCGCCACGACAACTGCAGATTGTTCCAGGCTCCGCGAATGGTGGGGTCGAGTTGAACCGCCATCTCGAAGTGCGGGAGAGCTTGCTCATCGTTGCCGCTTCGAACCAGGCCGATGGCGACTTGATAGTGGCAGTCCGAATCGCGCGGGGCCAACTTGAGGGCCTTCTGGAATTCAGCCAGAGCGCTGGTTTCGTGGCCGAGGAAGCGTCGAATGATCCCGACAAGATAGTGGACCCGTGGATCATCCGGTTTCAGGTCGACAGCCACCTCGAGGGTCTCCAGCGCTCGCTCGGTACCCTCCTCCGCCTGATTCAACTGACTGACGGCAAGATTGAAGCGAGGAACAAAGGCTGAAGGTGCGAAGTCCACCAGTTTCAGGAGGGTCGTCTCTGCCTCGACGAACTTGTGCTGGGAAATCTGATTGAGTGCGTCGAGATGGAGTTTGAGCAATTGATGGGTGGGAGGAGGAGGAGCAGTGCAGCCACCGTGAAGTGCCAGGCATCCGAGTAGCAGAAGTAGAGAGAACAGACCAGGCTTCATCGGATCCTCCTTGCCTCCATTCCTGACATTCGGTGCGAAGGCCGGATCATGGTAGATGGCATGGGGGATCAGCACAATTCGGTTCTGAGTCCGAGTCCTGGGTGCAAATTCACCGCAACTGATTCCTCAATGCCGCTGGAAGATCGGGGCTCAGAAATTGAAATCCGAGTGAATTCAATCTGGCAGGAGTGACTCGCTGGCCCTCCAGGAGTAGCGATTGCCCCATCTGGCCAAAGAGCATCCGGATGATGAACGCCGGAATTGGTGGGGCGACCGGACGGTTCAACGCTGCCGCCAGGGTGCTGGTAAAGTCGATGTTTCGCACCGATCCCGGGGCAACGCAATTCAGCGCGCCGTCGATCGAGGAGTCCTCGATCGATAGTGAGACGATGCGGATCAGGTCATCCAGATCGATCCAGCTCATCCACTGGCGACCGGAGCCGAGCCGGCTTCCAAGGCCCCAACGAAAGATGGGAAGTAATTTTTCAAGGACTCCCCCAGCAGGAGTCAGCACCAGCCCGATCCGAAGGTGTACCACCCGTGTTCCGACCCTACCCAGCGGCACACTGGATTCTTCCCAATCGCGGCACAGATGACCGAGGAAGGTATCAGCCAGAGGAGACGCTTCCGTCATCTCATCATCTCCATCTGCTGGATACCCTCCGATGGCGCTGGAACTGATGAAGGAATCTGGAGGTGAAGAGGTTCTGCTCAACAGAGAAACCAGATTTCGAGTCGCCTCGATCCGACTCGATCGAATTCTAGATTTCTTCTTCTCACTCCAGCGACCGGTGGCGATGTTTTCACCAGCCAGGTGAACCACTACATCGAGATCTTCAAATGCCTCGAGTTCTTCGGTGGGCAGCTCTTTTGCATCGGTCAACGGACGCCAGCACACTTCATCCGGGGTCAGAGGCGGCCTGCGAACCGCTCGAAGGACCTGATGGCCCTGCTGCTCGAGCAGCGGAATTAAAGAAGAACCGATCAGGCCAGAAGCGCCTGTGATCAGGATACGAAGTGCAGAGCCACTTACGTTTGGATCGAGGGGTGAAGTCATCGAGGTGATCTGCTACCGGAGCAGCAATGATTAGGGTTCATCTGGCCGATCATATTCCGGAGCCCGCACCCTGGATCAGGGTCACGGCTTTGATGTAGCCCGGCGAACCATAGGCCTGATCAAAACTGGTGGGAACGGATTCGAGACCCGATTCAAGGTGTGTGACAAGATCAGCGACCTCGATCGTCCCATCTTCGATCAACTGCAATGACCTGCGGTAAATCGACGGCCGTCCATCCTCATCGAACCCACCGGAGGCTCCGCAGGGGCAAAGCAAGGTGGGTACGCGGAACTGGACTGCATTCATCGCCTCGAGGCTGGTCCCGCCATGGCCGTGGGCATACATCAGCACCGTCGCCTGGGTGCGGATCAGTGCCGGGATTTGTTCAAAGATGAGACCGACACCGGCGGCATCGATGAAGAACTCGCAGCGTCGCCCACCGGTACGGGTGAGAATCTCATCGACCAGGTCGGTGGATCCTGGATCGATGGTCTCTGCGCCGTATTCGCCAGCCAGTTTGCGCTTGATCGGATCGGGCTCACTGACCACCAGTGATCCCTGGTAGTTGTAGATTTTCCGTAACGCCTGGATGAAGAGGAGTCCTGCGGGTCCGGCTCCACAGATCAGCGCACAACGAACACGCTGATCAGGATCGACAGCATTGAATTGATATCGAGCGGGTGCCGCCATCACCGTTTCCAGAGAATGGAGAACGCAGGCGAGAGGCTCTGTCATCACCGTTTCCACTGCAGGTCGATCCGAGTGAACCTGAATCAGGTTCACTGCAGGAACTGCGATGAACTCAGCGAGGCCGCCAGGAAGTCCCGTGATACCAAACTCGCGGTACCATTCGCACTGATGCGAGAAGCCGCTGGAGCAGTATTCGCAGAGATGTTCCTTGCCTTCGCTGACACAACTGAGGCCCTGATCGATGACGACTCGATCCCCGGCTGCCAGATCTAAAACACCATCTCCAACATCGACGATGGTGCCGGTGACTTCATGACCCAGAATTTGTGGGTGAACTTCGAGGGGTACCGGCAGACCTCGCTCGTCGACATGGTAGTTGGCCTCGCCGGTGTAGATGTGGTAATCGGAGCCACACAGCCCGACGGCGTCCACACGAATCATGGCATCTCGTGGACCCATGATCGGTAACGGAACATCTTGAATCTTCATCGTACGAGTGGCCTCGAGGACACTCGCTTTCATCATCTTGGAATCGGCCATCGATGACTCTTCCTCTACTGGGTGATCAAAGAGATACGGACTGTTCCGCCCAGATTTGGAATTCTCGGTGGTTGTGGACCTCCGCATGAGCGAGAGCAGTCCCTCCAGCAACTTCGATGACTCGTTCGAAGATTCTCTGTCCGACCTCGGGGATCGTCTCGGTTCCATCGATGATGGAGCCGGCGTTGAGATCGATGTCGTCGGGCATTCGATCGAATACCGGAGTGTTGGAAGCCAGCTTCAGCACCGGACAGATGGCGTTCCCGATGGTGGTTCCTCGACCGGTGGTGAAAACGACCATGTTTGCTCCGGCGGCGACCATGCCGGGAACCGATTCCTGATCGTAACCAGGACCCTGCATCAGTTGCAGGCCTCGACCGCTGGGTGGCTCGGAGTATCCGGTGGTACCCTCGACCCGGGTGGTTCCGCCCTTGGCGATGGCTCCTAGCGATTTGATGGTGATGTTGAGCAATCCGCCTTCGATGTTTCCAGGGCTAGGATTGTCTCCGAGGACGGTTCCAACGGTTGCTGCGTACTTCTTGTACCAGTCGACCAGATCGTAGACCTCCGAGGCGACCTGCGGATCGCGCGATCTCAGCGCCAGCACATGTTCGGCCCCACAGAATTCCGGCACTTCACTGAGAATCACGGTTCCACCGCAACGGACGACCATGTCCGCTGCATGTCCCAGTGCTGGATTTGCGGAGAGTCCAGAGAAGCCATCGGATCCACCACACTCGAGTGCCAGCACGATCTCACTGGCAGGCACCGTTTCGCGCTGGAACTGATTGACCTGGGGTAGCAGTTCCTTGACCGCTGCAAGTCCCTTGCTGACCACCTGCGCAGTGCCTCCGGCGGACTGCACTCCAAGCCAATGGACCGGCTTTCCGAATCCATCCATTCCGCGCCGACTGAGGTAATCTTCCATCTTGGTCAGGTTGGTCTTTTCACAACCGAGTTCGATCATCACCACAGCACCCACGTTGGGGTGGGCAGCATAGTTGGCGAGCGTCCTCAGAGTGACATCGAGATTACTGCCATCGGAACAGCCGCAGCCCTTGTTATGTGGAATGCCCACGACTCCGTCAACATTGGGGTGCAGCTGAGGATCAAACAGTGTGTGCTCTGCGATGATGGAGATCTGTTGAGCCTCATGACTGGCACACATGCTGGTGGGGATGATCAAGATGTGATTGCGAGTCCCCACTCTACCGTCTTGGCGTCTGAATCCCTCAAAGGTGGGAATATCTGAATCTTCATAGTACTGGGGCGCGGCTGTCGAGAGTTGGTCTGGAATCATTCGAACTACCGGAACATCGTTGCTCATGTTGGTGGGTGTCACCACCTCCCCGGCGGCGATTCCCCGCGATTTTCCGATCGGCTGGCCGTACTGGATCAACGAATCGCCTGCGGCGACGTCCGCCAGTGCAAAGCGGTGACCAGCGGTGGGTTTTCCACGGATGACCAGCGGGTCACCTTCGGGCATGGAGAGATGGGTTCCTTCGTCGATACCAAATTTGATCACGGCCACATTGTCATCTGGGTGAACCTGGATGGCGTGGTCGGAAAAGGACAGAGGATTCACGAGGTCGGCCATGAGGGTATTTACCCTTTCATCGTTGAATTCTGGAGTCAGGTCGGAGCATCCAGGTGATGGAAGCAGTATATCGACCGAATCGGCTACGGGGAATTGGCACTGTCGAGGTTCGTTATTGCCGTGGCTGCGGCTGATCTCTATCTTGAAGGGCATCACGGAGACCAGAAGTGGCCTCAGGACCGTGTTCCGAGAGGGAGGAATGGATGGATCAGCCAGAGATAATCGCCAGTTCAAGGAATTTGGACGGTGTGGAGATGAACCGTCGGCAACTGCTCCAGGGGGCCGCAGCGGCTACGGTGCTCTCGACGGTGGCACTTCCCGGGGGATTGGCTGAGGGAAGTACCCATGAGATCGATGGGAGCAAGATCCGTCAATCGGTCGCGCACTGGTGCTTCTCTGAACACTGGTCTGTCGAGCAAACCATCGATCACGCCGTGGAACTGGGCTGCCAGAGTGTCGAACTGATCGAGCCGCAATATTTCCCTCTGCTTCAGAAGAAGGGGTTGGTCTGTGCCATCGGCCAGATCGACATGGCTCCTGATCCGCCCTTCGTCAAAGGATGGAATAATCCGCGTCACCACGAACAGCTGCTGAAAGCGACCCGAGAGAGCATCGATGCCTGCTCCGAGTTTGGTTTTCCCAATGTCATTGCCTTCACAGGCATGAATGATGGATTTTCAAAAGATGAGGGAGCCATCCACTGCATCGAGGGATTCAAGAAAATCGTTAGTTATGCGCAGAAGAAGAAGGTCACGCTCTGCCTGGAGGTGCTAAACACCCGGGATGATACCCATCCGATGAAGGGGCATCCTGGATACATGGGAGACGACACGGAGTATGTGGTCGACATCATCCGTAAGGTAGATTCTCCAAACTTGAAATTGCTGTTTGATGTTTATCACATTCAGATCATGAATGGCGATGTCATCCGGAGGTTGCGACAGTACAAGGATATCCTCGGCCATGTTCATGTTGCCGGAAATCCAGGACGCAACGAAATCGGTGCGGGTCAGGAGATCTACTACAAG
>Ga0114993_10000538_pt1 | contig 43813 bp, 45 predicted proteins | sample ArcticOcean_MG_C_FD_87042 | JGI IMG/M metagenome (GOLD analysis project Ga0114993, IMG submission 87042) | Marine microbial communities from western Arctic Ocean - ArcticOcean_MG_CB2_150 | ecosystem: Environmental > Aquatic > Marine > Oceanic | place: Arctic Ocean: Canada Basin | collected...
CTCGCAGGCTGAATTGAACAAGGTGGCACGCCAGCTAAACGAACGGCCACGCAAAACGCTGGAGTTTGAAACGCCGGCAGAGAGATTTAACGCATGTGTTGCGTCGACCGGTTGAGGCGGCCGACCAAGAGCGGCGCGGTCCGTGATTTTGTCGTCAGTTGCGAGCCGATCGAGTATGAGGGCCGCGATTGCTACCTGTTCGTTGCCCAGGATGTTTCGGCGGCCAAGCGCATCGAAGAAGAATACCGCCAGCACCGGGATGAGCTGGCCCACGTCATGCGGGTCGCCACCATGGGTGAGATGGCGACCAGTCTGGCGCACGAGCTGAACCAGCCGCTGGCCGCCTTGTCGGCCTATGTGAGCGGAAGTTTGCAGCGCCTGAAACCCGGCGGCGCCATCGATGGCGATATCATCGAGGCCTTGGAAAAAGCGTCCGAGCAAGCGGACCGGGCCGGCAACATCATCAGGAGGTTGCGCGATTTCGTTGCCAAGAATGAGCCAAAGTTCGAATTTGTCGATATCAACGATGCGGTGCGCACGGCGACCAACATCATGCGCTCGGAATTGAATCTCGGCCAAATCGATCTGGTGCTCGATCTGACGGCATCGGACGTTCAGGTTGAAGGCGATCCGATCTTGATCCAGCAGGTGATCTTCAATCTATTGAAGAACAGCGCCGACGCCGTGAATGGCGCCAATTCGGGCACCGGCAAGGTGACCGTCAAAACGGCGCGCGATAACGGGCTGGTGTCGTTCACGATCAAAGACAACGGCCAGGGTATTGCGCCCGGCGATCAGGGGCAATTGTTCGAGCCCTATTTTACCACCAAGGAAGCCGGTCTTGGCTTGGGTCTGCCCATCTGCCGCTCGATCATCGAAAATCTGAACGGCGAGATTTGGTGCGAGCCCGATGCCGCGCTCGGCACAAGATTTCGCTTCCATTTGCCCGCCGCCGGCGTCGATGGCGCCAAATTGCCCGGCAATGGTGACGGGCGATGATTGAGCGCGGCGAAACCGGCCTGGCCGAAATCGCCAATGCCCAGGGTTTTTTTTGCATCCGAGGTCGCCATATTCAACAAACTGACCATCAATGACTGGGTCAAGCTGATCAAGCTGTGTGATCGCCAAATCTATGTTTCCAATGGAAAAATATTGAACAAGGGCCAGATAAATACGGCGATCTATTTTCTGGTCGAAGGCTGCGTGCGAATCGAGCTGCCGGCGGACCAGACGCCCCAGCTGCTTGCCAGATTGTCGGGCAGCGCCGTATTCGGCGAAATGTCATTTCTGGACGGCGATGCGGTCAGCGCCGACGTGGTTGCCGAGGGAACGGCCGAATTGCTGCGCCTGGAAAGGGATGATTTGGAATTGTTGGTCCGCGCCGACAAAATGTTCGGGCTCCGGTTCTATCATTCGCTGGCAGTAACCTTGTCGCAGCGCATCCGGATTACCAATGCCAAGGCCGCCAAGTCCGGGTCCGGCGTCATTTAAAGGCCGGACGCAACGCAATTTGTTACGCCGCCGCTTGTATTTTCCATCGACAATAACAATGTGACTGGTGCACCCATCCGGCATTCACCGCCGCGACGTTGGCCGGGATTTATTTGGCCCAAATAGTATTACCAAGTTGAGCGCCCAAAATTGCCCGAAACCACCGAAGATGTCCTGGCCCGGCTTTCGCTTTCCTATCTGGAAACGGCGAGCGACCGGCTCGATCTCATTGACCGGAGCATCGATCAAATATTCCATGGAACCGGAAATCGGGGTGCGCTGTATTTCGAGCTGCAAAAGGAAATTCACAGCCTGAAAGGCTCGGCCGGATCTTACGGCTATCCTCTGATAACCACCATTGCCCACCGCCTGGAAGATTACATGGAATCCTCCCGGCGTCTGGAAAAAGATCAATGGCTGGATGTGCAAAAATTTGTTGATGAAATTCGAAGCATTATCGAGACCGGGCAACACCCAAAAGACAGCCTTCACAGCCAAATTTTGGCAAGACTGCCGACAAGTTCCGGTGCGGCGCGGCGGCAATTGGGCGCCGGGCAGTTTACGGCTTTGCTGGTCGTGAATTCGGGCGTGCAACGGAAATTCGTGGGCACCGAACTGGTGGCCAGCGGCATCGATGTCACCTTCGCCGACCATCCGTTGCAAGCCCTGGATCTGATATTCAAGTTGCAACCGGATGCGGTGTTCTGCTCGCAGGAATTTCCCGATATTTCCGGCGCTGATCTGTGCAAAATGCTGTCGGCGGTGGACGCCGGCAAGGCGCTTCCCTTCGCCATATTGACCAGCACCGAAAGTCTGTCGGCGGCCCAATTGGGCGTTTCCGAACAGGTTGGAATCATTCAAAAAGATGCGAATATATACAATAATATCATGGCTTTTCTCGGCGCCTTGGCGTCTGGCTGACACAATCTGACACAACGCTGACACAACGCTGACACGCGCCGAGGCATTTTCATGCCCACATGTAATCCGTCGGGTTCAGCCGCTTTAAATTTTTAAATTCCGGAATTTGAATGCCGATAAATCCTTGGATTTTCGTTGGATTCAGGAGGCGATTTATGTTCCGCAGTCAGGTCCTTGTTGCCGTCGATGACGACCCGATCGTTCTCAAATTGATGGAGATCGTTGCAGGCCAGATAGGCTATGAATTTCATGGCGTGTTATCGGGGGAAGAATGTCTGACCATTTTGGAAACCGTCACCCCCGGCATTCTGGTTCTCGATATCGAAATGCCCGGCCTTTCCGGGTTCGAGACTTACGAAGAAATAAAAGCCGCCCATCCGGGATCGCACTATCCGATCATTTTTCTGTCCGCCAAAAAAGACGCCACCAGCATCAAGACCGCCGGCAATCTCGGATCCGACTATTTTCGGAAACCAATTCTGATCGTCCGGGTGGTCGAGAAAATCAAAGCCATCATGCAGATCGACGGCGCGCCGGTTATGGCGTGAGCGCCATCGATGCGCCCGGCGCCTACCAGCTTTCCGGCAATGTCTTGGCGAGGGCTTCTTCCAGGCTATCGACCCTTTGGAATTGATCGGCCGGGCGCGTGCGGCCTTCCTTGCCGATCTGGTCCATATAGCAATAGAGCTCGAAATCGAACCCGTCCGGGTCGAGCACGTGCAGGCTGAGATTGCAGCCCGGCCCGCGCCGGCCTTCGAAGCTGATGGTGTAGCCGTGCCGCTTCAGCCAATCGCGGGCAGCGAACAGCATATCGGCATTGTCCACCTCCATGGCCAGATGCTGCACCCTGAGCCCGGCGTCTCCACTGGCGCGGCGGGGCGCCTTCGATTGGGCCAGGGCGATGGCATGGTGATCGGAGCCGCAGCGCAGGAACGCCATGCCCAGATGGTTGCGGTCGGAGAGGGAAAAGCCCATCACCTCGGTCCAGAATTTGACGGTCTTTTCCACGTCGCTCACCTCATAGACCAGGTGACCGAGCTTGTTGACGCGAACCGGTGAGGGATCGCCGCCGCTGATTTCATCCATGGTTGGCTCCGTGTTCTATTCAGGGCCAGAGACTAGCGCGAATCGAGGGCCAATTGAAACCGCAGCGTGGGGCGATAGGGGCAAAAACCTTGAATTTGTTCCAGTTTTGTGCTAGAATATTCCTTCTTCAATATATTGCAAAGGAAGGCAGATGGGCCGCCGCCGAGGGTTTGGCGCGGGGCGTTATGGTGCGCCCGGAACAGATAAAACCGTTAGGAACCGTAAGGAACCGTTAGGAAAGCTCATGAACCGGTATGGTCGATTTTTGGCGGCTTGTGTCGCATCGGGGTATTTCATACCAGGGATGGTATGTCGCACCCGGCCTTATTCGGCCTCGGTCAGCTCGACGGTGACGCCGTCGGGGGCTTTGAGATAGGCGATGGTGTGGCCGGGCAGGAATTCATACGGCTCCACCAAAAATTCGGCGCCCTTGGCTTTCAGGGCGGCCCTGAGGGCCCGGAGATCGCCGGCGACGGAGAAGCCGAAATGATCGGTGCCCCATTGATCGTGGCTGACGTAATCATCGAATTTCTTGAGATCGTTCTTGGCGCCCGGTTTCTCGCCCGGCCTCTGGCCCCGGATCAGGATGGTGACGGCGCCGAAGGTGACGCGGATTTGCACCGCGCCTCTGGTCTGGTAGGAGGCCGCGATCTCGCCGCCGAGCATGTCCCGGTACCAGGCCGCCGCCGCGTGCGGCTCTTGGGATATGAGATGCACATGATCGAATTGAATGGCCGGCCCGCTCACCATGCGATCGATCCCGGCACGGCTTTAAAGTGCGAAGACACGGGCCGCGTTGCCGCTCATGATGGCGTCCGTCTGGTCCTTGGGGTAGCGCCCCGCCAGTTCCTTCAGGCGGGGTATGTCGCAAGGCATGGGAAAGTCGGTGCCGAACATGACCATCGAGGGGCTCGAAACCTCCAGGCAGAGATCAAGCCCGCCCGGATTATAGACAATGGAATCGTAATAGATGTTTTGCAAGTAAGTGCTCGGCGTTTCAGTGATCGCCATCTTGGCCAGGGTTTCGACGCCGAAGAACATATCAATGCGCCCGGCCACATAGGGCAGGTAGCCGCCGGCGTGGCTGGCGATAGTTTTAATGTTGGGGTAGGTATCGAAAAAGCCGTCAACGATCATGCGCGCGATGGCCAGCGTGGTATCGTACATGAAGCCGAGGCCGGGCAGCAGGATGCGCTCGCGCCCGTAATTGGCGTCCGGCGTGCCGAACGGCGCCGTCGGGTGGATCAAGACCGGCAGGGCGAGGCGGTCGAGCTCGGCCCAGATGGGTTTGAACAGGGGATCGATCAGATCGTACTTGGTGACATGGGCGGTGACCATGACGCCGACGGCGCCCAATTCCAGCGCCCGCTTCAATTCGGCCAGGGCTTTGTCCGGATATTCCCAGGGCAGCGAGGCGAACCAGCGGATGCGGTCCGGGTAGGCAGTCTGGCCGCCGGCCATCTCGTCGTTGAAGCGGCGCGCGGTTTCGACGCTCACATCTTCGCCGCCCCAAAAGACGTTGGGCGAGGTCAGCGAGACAATGCCCAGATCGATGCCGTCGGCGTCCTGCGCCTTAACGCGGGCATCAAAATCGAAGGCTTCCACTTCGAGGGCGCAGGCCGGCGCGCCTTTTTCCATCAGATATTCCCGGTTATCGGCCTGCATCTTCATGTCGTAGTCAGGCTTGCCATGCTTGCCCAGCATTTCGCGCCAGGCATTGCCGAACATATGGGTGTGGATGTCGATCACGGTCATGGAAAGTTCCTTCGATATTCAGGCGCCGCCCTTGCGACGCGCGCCGTCGCCAGCTTTTATGGGCCTAACAATTCACATGCGAAGAGGATAATCAATGGCCGAATTTGCCTTAAACACCATCGACGGCTTGCGCCCCAACGACGTGGTGCCGTCCATCGCCGAACACGATGGCCATCAGGGCTTGCGCCTGGTGCTCAACGCGGATGCCGAAACGCCGGACTGCCCCACCTTCGCCGTGATCGGCGGCGTCTCCTTTGGCAACGGCACGATCGAGCTGGAGGTGGCCGGCGACACCTTGGCCGATGCGCCGCCCGCGGCGCGCGGCTTTATCGGCGTGGCGTTCAGGATTGCCGATGACTTGTCGGCGTTCGAAGGCATTTACCTGCGTCCCAAGAACGGCCGCGCCGGGGACCAATTGCGGCGCAATCGGGCGTGCCAGTATTTCTCCTACCCCGATTACAAGTTCGATCATTTGCGTGCGACGGCGCCCGGCGAATACGAATCCTACGTGGATCTGGTGCCCGGCGCCTGGACCAAGATGCGCATCGAGGTGGCGGGCGAAACGGCCAAACTGTTTGTCCACGATGGCGAACAGCCTTGCCTGGTGGTTTCCGATCTAAAGCACGGGCCCGATGCGGTCGGCGGCATCGGCCTTTATATCGACAGCGGCACCGAAGGTTTTTTTCGCAACCTCAAGGTGACGGAGTGGCGGTAAATGTCAGGCGGCGGCCTCGGCCCCAACCAAGTTGACTTTGGTCTTGAGACCGGCGGCGCACGCCGAATGCAGGAAACACATGCGCGCCGCCATATCGGTCACCAGCCGGGCATCAGCGCCGGCGCCCATCTCCAGATGCACGTGGGTGACGGCGGCTTCGGCGGAGGCTTGGGCATCGGTGCCGCCGGACGCGCCGGGCAGACCGAAACGCATGTCCTGAGTGATGGCGTAGGATTTCAAATCCTGCTTTGCCATTTTGGCGAAGCGGCCAAGTTGGGTCATGTAGCAAAATCCGATGCCGGCGGCCAGCAATGCCAGGCCAGACGGCGCCATTTCCTGGCCGCCGAAGCGGGCCGAACTATCGGAGAGGAAGTGAAAGACCGTGGCCGTCCGCATGGCGTGGCGGACGCGAATTTCCTTGATTCCGTCCCGGGTGATGGCACAGCTGCCGCCGACCAGAAAGCTGCGCTTTTGTTCCGGGTTCAGCCCCGATCCCGGTGTTTGCGAAGGCGTGTCCGATACATCCAGGACCACCTTTTTGATGATATCATCGGCGAACGCGCCGCCCGGCGCCAAGGGATCGAACAGGTCGGCGCCGGCGTCAACCACCGCATCGGTGCATTCCGGCACTTCGTTGGTTGCTATCCTCTCGCCATTGCAGGTCAGCGAAAAGCGGCTGGTGAGCGGCGTTCGCATGACCGCATCGGCGGGCGAGGCGACAACCGCGTGGCGCAGGATCTCCATCCAGGCCGCCGCATCGGCGCCGCTTGGCGGCGACAGGTGCAATTCGGCGGGTTCGCTGGCGCCCTGAATGGTTCCCGCCGTCGCCGATCCTTGCATGGCATAAGAATTGGTGAGCGAAAGATGGACACCGGCCGTATCCAGCCCCCTCGCGATGGCCAGCGCCTCGACTTCGGACATATAGCTGCTCAGCAATCCGGCATTGAAAAAGGCCAGCGGGAACGGGGCCAGATCGGTGCCGTTGAGCCCGGCGCCTTCGTCCGAGGCCATGCGCCAGACCGTTCCGGTCGGCCCGTATTCGACGATCAGTTCTTTCTGCATGCCGGTGAGCGAGCGCACCCGCGTGCGCGTGTCGATATGGGTCTCGCTGGGCGTGAGCCCGGGCGACGGAACGCCGGCCTCGGCGGTCTTGAATACCAATGGGTGCGGATTTTCCTCGAGCGACAACATATCGATATTCCCCTATGTCATGTTTGGCCCGATCATGAGCCGTTTTTCGTTGAATTCCAAGATCTCGCCTTCGATACCGCCAACCAGGGCGCCGAACCAGACCGCCTGGCCGAGCCCGGTGGCGGCGCGGCGGATAGTGATCTCCCCGGCGGCTTCGATTTTACGGTAATCGCCCAGGTGCGTGACGGTCAAGTCGGCGGCAGCCTCGGCATAATCGATCAGGGGCTGGAACTCGGGAACGGAAAGGACATAGAGCGCCGGCATCAGCGGTCCACCAGCTCGCCCTTGCGGCGCCACATGTCTTCGATGGTTTTGCCTTGGGAGCCCGGGCCATCGGCAAAGGTTTCGATCATCGCCTGGATGGTCAGCGCCGCGTCGGCTTCGTCGCGCGCGTCCGGCGTCCGCGTGGTCAGCGATATCTCCAGCGGATAACCGTTGGGATCGCGAAAATAGAGAGAGCGGATGACTTCATGCTGAATGGCTTCGGACACCTTGACGCCTTTGGATTGCAGACGCGCCGCCCAAGCGTCCAGCTCGGCCTCGGTCTCGACCGTCCAGGCGGTGTGCCGGGCCATGCCCAGATAACCGCGCGGGCCCGCCGGCTCTGCCATGGGTTCGGTGCCGATGTAATAGAAAAAGGCGATGGCAGAGCCCGCACCGGCAGCGAAAAAGAAATGCACGAAATCGGGATGGGAATCCCGGCCCCAGCCCTTGGCGGTAACCGCGTGGATCGGTTTCAGGCCCAGGATATCGCGGTAAAATTCCACCGTTTCCTTCGGCTTCCAAGTGGCGAAGGCGGTGTGATGGACGCCGCTCAGAGCGGGCATTGGCATGTCAGTCATCGGATTCTCCCGTTCATGTCGGATTACTTTAACGGAAATTTGTCTTGAAGCCAGTCACCCAATATCCGGCCTGCCTCGTCGCGGCCAGCCGGGGCGCCATCAGCCAAGGGGCGGCCATGGTGATCGCCGGGCACCCGGTGGCGCACTTTGTCGGCGCTCGCCAATTGATCGAACATGGCGTCCATGTCGGCGGGGAACGATGTGGTGTCGCCGGTGTAATCGATAAACAGGGTTGGCTGCTCTACGGCGCCGGCGGTCTTCGCCATTTCGGCGTTGGAGGAAAGACCCGACCAGGTGGACAGCCAGGCTTCCGGCGAGCAGAGCCGGGCGAAACCAACATTGCCGTAGTTGGAGGCCATCGGGTTGGCGCCCCAGACCGAGCCGTAGCGCCGCTCGGACGGATCGATGCAGAGATCGAAATTGCGCAAGTCCGCATCGGTGCGCCAGATGGTCATGATCTGGTTCCAGGCGCCCAGCCTTTGCTCCCGCTCATCGCCGCTTTCCTTGCCGCGCCGGCGGGCCTCCATGCGCGCATTTATAAGGGCGCGGGCGGCCTCATCCAGCCGCTGCACACGGGCCAGCTGGGCTTTCCGGTAAAGCGCTTGAAAGGCGGGCGCGTAGGCGGCGCTTTCGGGCGGGGCCTCAAATCCGTTCTGGCTCGCGAACGGATCGAGGGCGGCGTCCACCGACAGGGGATCGGCCTCGTCGGTCACCGAGGCATCGATGGCGTTCGCCAAGACAATGCCCTGGCCGGGATGCGGCGAGACGAACGCGAAGCCGTCGGTTGGCGGCATATCCGCTGCCGCCAGATCAACCGCGCGCCCGCCCGGCGCATGGGTGAGGCGGGCAGCGGGATCGAGAAGCGCCTGTTTGTTGTAAAAGCTGTACAGGCTGGCGCCGCCGGAATTACCCAGCAGCACCACATTTTTAAAGCCCATCTCGCGCAGCTTCACCTGGCCCGCCGCCACGTCCAACAGCGCCCGCTCATGTTCGAGCCGGAGATCATTGCCGACGCTGCGCGCCGTCTGCGTCCAGGCAGCGAAGCCGGCCTCGACGATGGCCGGGATCAGGTAATGGGTGGCCAGAAACTCGCGCGGATGCATGATGCAGACGGCTGTATCAGGCTGGCCGCGCCAATAAAGAAAGCCGTTGCAGGCGGCGCCGTCATGGGTTCGAAGCGGCTGCACGCTGACCTGGGTGCCGACCGGAAGACCGCTCATGGTCCACTCGGCGTTGCGGAAACCGGCGGTGGGCGTATCGCTCATGGCTGCTTAGACCGAGCTCAGATCATAGTCGGGCAGTTTCAGGCCGAGCTTGCCCTCGACGATATCGCGGGCGCGGTTGACGTAATCGGCGCGCATGTCTTCGTTGGTCCGGTTCTTGATGCCCCACTTGCGGTAAACCTCGTTGTTTTTGGATCCTGTGCGCCCGAAGAACGGCGGGATGAACGGAAAGATGACATCGATATGACTCTGCACCAGCGCCTTGCCTTCGTCGGTGGCGCAGATGTCGGTGGTGAAGTTCTCGCCGAACTCGGCGTGGAAATGCTCTTCCGGCATGGTCATGCGGGCCAGATTGCGCAAAGGGTGGAAGCTGCATTGCACCAGGTCTTCCACCTGCAGAATCTCGGCCAGATCGCCGAGCATCTTGATGACGCAGAACTCCTCCCAGCTGGTCATATTATAGTTCATGATCGAGAGCGGCGATTTGTCGGTCTTGTCGGGCAGCATGCGGTCCTCGGCCACGCCCATCTCCCGGCCCAGCTCGAAAAAGCGGTAATGGTGGCCGTATTCCTCCATCACCACCCGGCAGGTCAGCCACTTAGCGTAAGGATCGGGCGCCATGGCGATGGCCGGCTCGTCATAAACCTGGGAGCCATACAGCTCGTTGATGGCATGGCTGATGACGATTTTGCGGCAGGCGTCCTGGTATTCCTCCGGCGCTCTCCGAAAGGCATCCATGGTTTCGATCTGCTCGGCTGCGCTCATAAAACGATCCTCTTACCCCTAGACAATTGGTTCCGTATCGAAGGCTTCCAGGTCGGTCTCCAGGCTGGTGAATTTATCCCGGAAATCATCGTCCATGGCCGCCGCAAGCTCCGCCGGCTGCCACGCACCGCCTTCGCTGACCAGGGTGGCGATGGGGCGCGGCTGGCTGAACAGGAAAACTTCGCGCCCGCGCACGCCGAATATCTGGCCGGTAATATCGGCGCCATGATGGCCCGCCAGATAGCTTACCAGATTGGCCACGTGGTTGGGCGAGACCTTCATGGCGCGCTCTTTATATTCGGCTTGGGCATCGTTGGCCGGCTGGATCATGTCGGTGACCCTGGAGTGGGCAAAGGGCGCCACCAGATTGCAGGTGACGGCCGAGCGGATCATCTCCATGGCGGTGATGCGGGAAAGGCCCATGAGCCCGGCCTTGGCGCTGCCGTAATTGGCCTGGCCGAAATTGCCGTAGAGACCGGCGGTGGAGCCGATATTGATGATGCGCCCCCAATCATAGCGCTCGCCGGTTTCTCCAATCGTGCCGCGCCCGTCCTTGAATTGCTGGCGCATGAGCGGCGTCGCCGCATGGGTCAAGTAATAAGCCGCCGACAGATTGTTGCGCAGCACCGCATCCCAATCGGCGGGCGGGCCCTTGAACACCAGCCCGTCGCGCAATATGGCGGCGCAGTTGACGATGATATCGATGCCGCCAAACTCCGATGCCGCCAAGGCAACCATGGCCGCCGCCGCGTCCGGCTCGGCGACGCTGCCGGTAAAGGCGATGGCGCGACTGCCGAGATTGTGCGCAACCGCTTCCGCAACGGACGCATCAACCCCGCTGCCGTCAATGGCACCGCCATTATCGGCGATGATGACCGAGGCGCCGGTCTGATAGAGGGCGCCGGCAATGGCTTCGCCGATGCCGCGCCCGGCGCCGGTGACGATGGCGCCGCGCCCCTCCAGATGATGATTGCTCATCGGTTTCGCACCTTCCAAACGCTAGGGGTTGTTCTTCTCGGCCTCAGTATAGAACGCATCGGCGTGGCAGTCCCGCCTGGCGAGACCCAAACCGGTCAGCGCCCCGGTGGCGCCTTCCACCATCACCGGCGGGCCGGCGAGATAGGCTTTGAAGCCGCCCAAATCGGTAAAATCGGCGGCCACCGCATCGGCCAAAAATCCCGTGCGGCGCTTGGTCGGCGCATCCGGTTCCGACAGGACAACGGTGAAATGGACGTTGGCGTGGCGCGCCGCCAAATCCTGGAAGTGGTTTTCAAGGTAAATGTCCCGCTCGGTGCGGGCGCCGAAATAGACGAACATATCGCGGCCCGCGCTGAGCGCCGCTTCGGTGATCGCCTTGATGGGCGCAAGGCCCGAGCCGCCGGCGACCAGCAGCATAGGCCCCTTGTGGCCGGCACGGTAGTGGGCGGTGCCCATGGGCCCGCGCACCTCAACCGGATCACCCAGCGCCAGGTTTTCCAAGATGTGGCTGGTGACGGCGCCGCCAGCCACGTAGCGAATATGGAATTCCAGGTGATCGGCAACCGGCGCCGAGGCCATGGAGAAATCCCGGGCCGGCAAATCATCGAATGTCAGTTGCGCATACTGGCCCGCCGTATAATCGAGGCGCCCGCCGTCCATTATATCAAGCCTGAGAATGCGGATATCGTGGGTTGCGGCTTCGATTTTGGCAACGCGGCATTCAAGGCGGCGGCTGGCGTGGACGGCGGCGTCTTCCACCTCCGCGGGCTGGATCTCGCAGTCCGACCAGGGGACGGCGCGGCAGGCGAGGATCAGGCCGCGCGCTTTTTCTTCAACCGAAAGCGCAAACTCCGAATAAGGCGACATTTCCACCTCGCCCGAGATCAGGTGGGATTTGCAGGCGCCGCAATTGCCCGCCCGGCAGCCGTGCGGATAGTCGGCGCCTGCCGCCAGCACGCTTTCCAATATGGTGCGCCCCATGGGGTTCTCGATTGGACCGGTAGCGGCGGCATCGGTCATTTTCAGCGAAATTTTATAGCTCATATCGGCGTTTTGACCCGGGCGCGAAGTTCGGCTATTGATCGCCTTCAATATAGGCTCGGCCCTGGGATGTCCAGAAAGCCGCCGCCGCAATTTATTCGAGGACAGGAAATGCTGATCGGCGAGCTTCTATCGAATACGGCGGCCAGATTGCCGGACAAGGCGGCCATTGTCATGGGCGGCTTTTCGCAAACCTATGCGGAGCTGGACCGGGCCGCGAACCAGTTTGCCCAGGCCTTGCTGCGCGAAGGAATGGGCAAGGGCCACAACATCGCCATCTATTCTCTCAATCAGCCCAATTACGCTTCCATCTATTTCGGTACGGCCCGCTCGGGCGCTCTCCTGGCCCACCTGTCGACGCGGTTCTCTTCGGACGAGTTGCGCCATGTGATCGTCGGCACCGATATCGAAGCCATTTTTGTCGGTGCCCGGCTGGCCGAAATGCTTGTCGAAATTGGAGACGATCTTCCCGGGCTGAAACGGATCGTCGTCATTGGCGGCGATGCGCCGTCGGGCACGGAAAGCCTATCCGATTTCATCGGCGATGCGCCCAGCGCCCCGCCCAATGTGGACTTGAGCGACGATGACGCCTTCGCCATCACCTATACGGGCGGCACCACGGGATTTCCCAAGGGCGTCGTCGCCAGCCATCAGTCGCGGGTGATCGGATGCCAGCGCGCGGCGCGGGAATTCGGCATCCTGGAAGACGATGTGTTCTGCTGTTCGACGCCGCTATTCCATATCGCCGGATTGTTTGTCTGGTTTCAAACCGGCATCCTGATCGGCAACACGCTGGTGCTCATGCCGAACTGGGACGCCGACGAATTTATGTATCTGGTCGAAGAAGAGGGCGTCACCGCTTCCTTTATGATACCCACCCAAATCAAAGGCATCATCAGCCATCCAAATTTCTCTGCCGATAGGCTCAAAGGCTGGCGCTACGGCAATTTCGGCGGTGCCCCGATGCCGGTGGCGCAGATGGAAAATATGCTGGATGTTTTGCCGGACGTGATCTGGGTGGAGCAGTACGGGCAATCGGAATCGGGCAACTTGACGGTGCGCCCGCCCGAGTTCTGCCGCGCCAAAATGGCCAGCGCCGGGCGCGCTTTTCAGGATCTGGAGATGGCAATCTTCGACGCTGATGACAATCCGCTGCCGCCCGGCGAGATCGGCGAGTTGGTGACGCGGGGGACGCACGTGATGATCGGCTATTACAAGAACCCGGAGCAAACGGCGGAGACCATCAACGGCGACGGCTGGATCAAGACCGGCGACGTCGGCTATATCGACGCGGACGGGTTCCTGTTCCTGGTTGACCGCTCGAAAGATTTGATTATCTCGGGCGGCGAAAATATCTATCCATCCGAGATCGAGAACGTCCTATACAGACACGCGGCGGTGCAAGAGTGCGCCGTATTCGGAATTCCCGATGAGTATTGGGGCGAATTGCCGGCTGCCCATATTGTCCTCGAAGCCGGGCAAAAAGCCGGGGAAGACGAACTGATGGAATTTTGCATCGAGCGGCTGGCCCGCCACAAGCGCCCGCGCATGATCAAGTTTGTCGAGGAATTGCCGAAGACCGCCGTCGGCAAGATACAGAAAAATATTATACGCGAGCAGTATTGGGCGGGGACGGAGCGGACGATTTAGGGGCCGGGCTACACCATCCGGAGGGCGTGGCTGAGGGCGGCGACGATGGCGTCGGCATTCCAGATAACGGTGAAAGCGCCAAGCGCAATGGCGCCGGTCCAAAAGAGGGACAATTTTATCACCCGGTTGCGGCGCTTTAGGCGGCGAAGGGCGTTCAATTTCGCTTGCCGCTGGGCGCGGTTGCGGATGCGCCGCTTGCGGGCATAGGCTTCGTCTTCCAACTGCAGGCGGTCTTCGACCAGCTTGGCTTCATCGGCGCGGGACATATACGCGTCTTCGATTTCTGTAAGGGGCGTAATCTTGTTCATCATGACACCTTTGCTTTTATCTCAATCCGTTAGCCGGCTTATGTCCCCGATATCCGGCATTCTTTTGGGCCGGTCATGATGCATATATACGCCTTTACCGATTGCCCCGCAGTGACGCCCGTCACTCGCCTTGATTGCCGGTCTCCAGCGCGGCGCGCAATTGACGGCGGTGCAGGAACGCCCAATACCATACCCCTAAGAATAACAATGCGCCGAGGGCGACCGGCATCTGAAAACCCAGAACCGAAGAGGCGCCGCCCATGGCTACCGCGCCCAGCGCCGGCGCTGCCCGGTAATTGAAGCTGTACAGGCTCATCACCCGGGCGCGCATGGAACCCTCGACCGAATTGTGGATCAGGATTTGCGCGCCGTTCGATGATGCCGAGCCGGTCAGCCCCAGGGCCACCATGCAGCCCAAAGCCAAAAAGTAATTATCGGTGCTGGCGAACACCGCCGTGATCACGCCGATGGCGGCGGTGCCGACCAAAAGGATATTGGTGGTGCCCTGGACCCGGTTGCGGCTGGCCAGCCAGATGCTGCCGATCATACCGCCGACGCCAAAGGCCGACATCAAGGCCGCCAATCCCTCAGGCCCCCGGCCAAAGACCGCATCGGCGAAACCGGGCAGCAATTCGTTCAAGGGCCGGGTCAGGAGCGAGGCGGCGATGATGGTAACCAGCACCGGCAGGATGCCTCCATGGCGCCCCACATAGCGCACGCCCTCGGCGATGTCCGAAAATATGGAGCTGCCGCTGGCCCGGTTTTCCTGGCGCGCCAGGGTGATCATCCCCAAACAGATGACCATGGTCAGAAACGCCGCCGCATTGGCGGCAAAGGTGAAGCCGATGCCGACCCAGGTGATCAGAATTCCGGCGAGGGCCGGGCCGATAAATGTCGCCGATCCAAACAGGATAGACGAGACCGCGATGGCGGCCGAAATATCTTCCTTGGGCACCAGGTTGGGGCCGATGGTGATGCGCGCCGGTATGCCCATATTGGCGGCGATGCCGTGCGCCAGGGAATAGCCGGCGAGCACATAGATATTCACCAGGCCGAGCAAGATTACGGCGGTGATGCCACAGGCCAGGATGAAGGCCGCGAGCTGGCTGGCGCGCAATATCATGATGCGGTCATAGCGGTCGGCGAGGGCGCCGGCGATGGGCGTTAAGAAGACCGTCGGCAGCGCCTGAATAATGGCGATGCCGCCCAGCCAGGCCCCGGAATGGGTCATCTCCCAGGTCAGCCAGCCAATGCCGATGCGCATGATCCAATTGCCCACGTTGGAGACCCAGGCGGCCGCCGAAAATATGGCGAAATCCCGATGCCGGAGGGACCGGGCGACGCCGCTGGCTCTAAACCCGCCGGCCATATTGAACTCCGGGTTCAGCCAAACGCGCGGCTACCGGCGCCGGGCAAATTGACAGGGGTGCAACCATGGCCATAATCCTAGTCATCGCGACAAGAACCTACAAACAGGGAGGCTGGCGTGCGCTTCAATTATTTTCATCTGATGCCCTATGATGTGTTCCCGGAAAAGACCGAGCAATGGCCGGTCGATAACGCCGCCTTCGATGCGGAGACGGCGCGGCGCCTCTATAACGAATATATGGACACCATGGTCTTTGCCGAGGAATGCGGCTGGGATTCCATCGGCTGCAACGAGCATCATTTCAGCCCCTATGGGCTGATGTCCAACTGCAACCTGATCGGCTCGGCCCTCATCCAGCGGACAAGCCGGGTCAAGATCGCCATGTTCGGCAATCTGGTGCCATTGCTGAACCCGATCCGGGTCGCCGAGGAATATGCCATGCTCGACGTCATCTCCGGCGGGCGGCTGATGTGCGGCTTCATGCGCGGCATCCCGCACGAATATATCGCTTACGGCATTGCCCCGGACGAATCGCGCCCGCGCTTGGCCGAAGCCACCGAATTGATCCGCAAGGCTTGGACCGAACCGGCGCCGTTTGGCTGGGAAGGCGAATTTTACAAATTCCGCGCCGTATCGCTGTGGCCGAAGCCCATGCAGAAGCCGCATCCGCCGATATTGTATTCGGGCAGCAATCCCGATTCGGCGCGCACCGCGGCGCGCAACCGGATGATGCTGGGTATGGTCTTCATTCCCAACCTGGAAGCCGGGCGCGCCGTGATCGACGCCTATCTCGACGAAGCCCACAAATGCGGCTGGGAGCCCGGGCCGGAGCATATCCTTTGCGGCTTTCATACCTGCATCGCCGAAACCGACGAGGCGGCGCGCGAACATTTGGAGCGCGGCGTCAAATATTTCATGCAGGTTTTGATGGCGCCGCAGCGCGAAGCACAGCAGATCGTGGTGCAGAAATCCCGCTATTTCGGCTCCGACGGGGCCGGCGAATTTTTCCTGCACCGGCTGAACCATGCGGGCACGCGCACCATCGAAGGCGCCATCGAAGACGGCACCGTCATCTGCGGCTCGCCGGAAACCGCGGTCAAGCAGATCAAGCGCATCCACGCCGAATTGGGTTGCGGCTGGATCAACAACAACATGAAGGTTGGCAATATTCCCAACGAAGCGGTGCGGCGCGGCATGGAGCTGTTCCGCGACCATGTCCATGCCGAGGTGCAGGATTTGTCGAAATCCAGCGATGCCATGCCGGTCATGGCCATGGCCGGCGCGTAGGGGGCTCTGATGACCGAAATATTTGAACGCAAGACCGCGCAGCTTACGCTTGGTCCGCTCGATTACTATGTAGGCGGCGAGGCCGGCACCGACGAGGAAGGCAAGCCGCGTCTGCCGCTGGTAATGCTGCACGGCGCCACCGGCCATCTGGAGACAGAGGTCCATCAAATGCTGGCCGAAGGGCGCCAGATATTTATGCCGATCACGCCAGGTCACGATGGCACAACCCACGTGCCCGGCGTTGACAGTATCGAGGCGCTGGCCGCCCTGATCGCCGCGTTCATCGTTGCCGAGGTAGGCGGGCGCTGCGACTTGCTCGGCTACTCCCTCGGCGGCTGGCAGGCTTGCTGGATTGCCGTCAATCACCCCGAAGTGGTTGAATTGCTGGTGCTCGCCGGTTGCGCGGGGCTGCGGCCCGATGGCAAGGGCGGCATGCCCAAGGACCCGGCCGAATTGCTGCGCCAGCTTTATGCCCATCCGGAAAAACTTGGCGAAGACCCGCGCTCGGTCGAAGCCAAGCAGAGCAACGTGGCCAATCTCTCCCACTACAATCTGCCGGAACCGTTGGACCAGCCCCTGGTGGCCCGGCTTGGCGAAATCCAGTCGCTGACGCTCATTTTGCACGGCACCCTCGAAGAGATCATTCCCATCGAGACCTGCTACATATTGAGCGCCGGCATACCGAGCCACTATCTGGTCTATATTTATGACGCGGCCCATGGGCTCCACGTGGATCAGCCCGAGCGCTTCCACGACGTTGTCGGGGATTTCCTGAACCGGGGCGTCGGCTTTATCGTCAATCAGGGTATGGATCGCGCCGCCGAATAGGAGAGCAGAATGGCAGACGGAATGTTTCAGGGAAAGGTGGCGCTGGTATCGGGCGCCGCCAGGCGCATCGGCCTTGCCATCGCCAAGCGCCTCGCCGCCGAGGGCGCCGGCGTTGTCGTGCATGCAAATTCGTCGCGCCAGGAGGCTGAGGCCGGCGTCCGCGAAATCGAAGCCGCCGGCGGCCGCGCCATTCCGTTGTTCGGTGATGTTACCGACCCCGCACAAGTGGAAGCTTTGATCGGCGGCGCCGTGGAGCATTTCGGGCGCCTTGATATGGTTGTGCACAACGCGGTGTCGCCCAATCACGGCAGCCTGCACGATCTGGATTATGAGGCTTGGCGCGAAGGGCTTGCGGTGATCCTTGATGGCGCCTTCCTGCTGTCGAAATTCGCCGCAACCCATATGAAAATTGATGGCGGCAGTATCGTCTTTATCGGAGGCACCACCGCCTTCACCGGCGCAACGTCGTTGATCCGGCCAACCGGCAAGGCCGGACTGGTTGGCCTCGCCCGCGCGTTGGCCCTTAGCCTCGGGCCTGAAGCCATTCGCGTGAACGTGGTTTCGCCGGGCCGTATCGATGCGCCCGATGATCCGCCGGAGCGTACCGCCGCTTACGCCGGCAACCGGCCGGTGGAGCGCATTCCCTTGCGCCGCGCCGGCGCGCCCGAGGATATTGCCGACGCGGTCGCCGCCATCTGCGGCAACGACATGCGCTATGTCACCGGCCAGACCATTCACGCGACCGGCGGATTTTACATGGGATGAGTGCATCAAAAACATCCAACCGCTCGGCAAAACTGGCCCGCTTTATTGCCAGCGCCACATCCCGGCCATTGCCGGACGCGGTCATTGAAAAAACCAAGCACCACATCTTGGATACCTTCGCCGCCATCCTGTCCGGCTCCAAGATGGAGCCCGGCATCCAGGCGATCAAATATGCGCGTAGCCAGGGCGGGCGCAAACAAGCCGGCGTTCTTGGCTCTGCCGTTCGCACCAACGCGGTGCAGGCGGCGCTGGCCAACGGCATGTCGGCGCACGCCGATGAAACCGATGATTCGCACCCGTTCTCGCTGACCCATCCCGGCTGCTCGGCGGTGCCCGCCGCCCTCGCCATGGCCGAACGCCAGGGCGCCAGCGGCCTTCATTTTCTGAAAGCAGTGGCCGTTGGCTATGATGCCTGCGCGCGCACCGGCTTGGCTTTGGGCGGCGAGAATTTTCTCAATTCGGGCAAGGATTCGCATTCCTTTGCCGGGACAATCGGCGCTGTTGCCGCCGCCGCCGCGCTTTGCGGCATGGATGAAGGCGCCGCGGCAGTGGCGGTCTCTTACGCCACCCAGCAGGCGGGCGGCCTTCGCACCCTGTTCCGGGATCGGGAGCATACCGAAAAAGCCTTTGTCTTTGCGGGCATGCCGGCGGGCACCGGCACGCAAGCGGCAGCCATGGTGCATTCGGGCATGACCGGCGTCGCCGATCCTTTGGACACCGATGTCAGTTTTTTTACCAGCCACGGCGCCGTCGGCGATGTCGACAAGGCGTTCAATAATTTGGGCCGCCCGTTCGAGATCATGCGCACCAACATCAAGCGCTGGTCGGTCGGCTCGCCCGCCCAGGCGGTTCTGGATGCGCTGGAGCTCTTGATCGCCAAGTACGGGCTCAAACCGGACGACGTGAAAAGCGTGGCCATTCATCTGTCGCCGCGCGCCGCCCGGGTCGTCGATGGCCGCGAAATGCCGGACGTCAATGTCCAATACCTGGCCGCAATCATGCTCACCCACGGCACCGTCAGCTTTGCCGCGTCCCACGACCACGCGCGCATGGATGATGCTGATATCAATGCTTTGCGCCGGCGCATGACGCTGGTTCCCGATGACCGGCTTGGGCGCCGCTCGGAATTGCGCCAGGCCATTGCCGAGATAACGCTTCGCTCCGGGCGCGTTGTTCGCCAGCGCGTCAACGCCGTGCGCGGCACCACCGCCAACCCGATGACACTGGCCGAGGTGGAGGCGAAAGCGCTGGAGTTGATAGCGCCGGTGATCGGCACGGGCTCGGCGAAAAAAGTCATTCGCGGCGTCCGGCGCATAGAGCGGGCGCGCACCCTCGAAGCGCTTGTGGCATTGATGCAAGGCAAATAGATTACCCCATCCAACAATGCGGAGGCAGCAGCTATGGCAGGCACCGACATAAAAATTCCTTCTTCCAGCGGCAGCGATTTCGATGCCTATTTGGCGATGCCGGCATCGGGCGCCGGGCCCGGCGTGGTGGTCGCCCCGGCGGTACACGGCGTCAACCAAGGCATCCGTGATTTCACCGACAGCCTGGCCGAAGCCGGTTGCCTGGCGGTGGCGCTTGATCTGTTCTGGCGCACCGATCCCGGACCCACCGGGCCGGACGATGGCGACCGGGCCTCCAAGCGCGCCAAGCCGCGCATCAAGCTGATCGAGCAGGGCGTCGTCGACATCGCCGACGGCCTTGCCTATATCAAAAACGTGGCCGGCTATAACGGGCGCACGGCGACCATCGGCTTTTGCTATGGCGGGCCGTACGCGGTTCTTGGCGCCACCAGGCTCGGCTGCGATGCCGGCATTTCCTATCACGGCACCAAGGTCGAAACCTATTTCGATGAGTTGGAACTGAACGCGGGCGGCGCCACCATCAGCCTGCATTGGGGTGATCTGGATCACGCCGCGCCGCCCCATTGCCAGCAAGGCGCCAAGGAGCTGGATGCCAAGATGAGCAATCTCGACGTCATCATCTATCCGGGCATCAAGCATGGTTATATGATGCCGTCGGCGGCGGCTTGGGACCAGGGCTCGTTCGACACCTCCTGGGCGCGCACCCTCGAAATTCTGACCGGGTTGCAGGACGTGCCGAAGCGGGGCGCGGCTTGATCCGCCTATCCTTTGAATGAGCGAAACCAGTGACGGCGAGGCCGGTGAAACAAGCGCCGGCCTCGCCGCTTTCCAAAGCGTAGATTTCCGCAAAATTTTCGGCGCCCGGGTGCTCAACGGGTTGGCCGCCAACATGCTGCATATCGCTGTCGGCTGGGAGGTGTACCAGCTCACCGGCGATCCGTTCGCGCTGGCTTTGGTCGGTCTGTTCATGTTCGCGCCCAATATCATGTTTTTCCTGATCGCCGGCGCTACCGCCGACCGCTTGCCGCGCCATCTGGTGCTGGCCAGCTGCTATGCGTTGCACACCATCGCCGCGGCCTCGTTGTTTTTCATATTCTCGGCGCAAACTCCGAACATGATTTTGGTCTATATGGCCCTTTTTGCCATCGGCACCGGGCGCTGTTTCGCGCAACCGGCCAGTCACGCCATTGTCCCCAACATCGTGCCCAAGGCGCATTTCACCAACGCCGTTGCCTGGGGCTCGTCCGGCCAGCAGATCGCGGTCATCGCCGGCCCGGCCATCGGCGGCGGCCTTTTGGTGCTGGGCGCAACCGTTGTGTTCGCCGTGGTCACTGCCCTGTTCGCCGCCAATCTGGCGCTGATGCTGATGATCACATCGCGCCAGCAGACTTTTGCGCGCGAACCCATGTCCGTCTCCTCCCTGTTTGCCGGGCTCAATTTCATCTTCAACCGGCAGATTATCCTCGGCGCCATCTCCCTCGATCTGTTCGCCGTTCTGTTCGGCGGCGCCATTGCCATGATGCCGATCTACGCCGCCGATATTCTCAATGTGGGCGAGGCCGGGCTCGGGCTTTTGCGTTCCGCCATCGCCGTCGGCGGCGCCATTTGCGCCATCGGGCTCACCCAATATCCGATCCGCCGCCATGCCGGGCGGGCGCTGTTAATTTCGGTGGCGGTGTTCGGCGCCGGCACCATCGTCTTCGGGCTTTCGCATAATATCTATCTGTCGCTGGCCGCCTTGGTGATTGCCGGCGGCGCCGACGCGATCAGCGTTTTTATCCGTCAATCCATGGTCCAGCTTGCAACCCCGGACGAGATGCGCGGCCGCGTCACGTCGGTGAATTCGATGTTCGTCGGCGCCTCCAACGAGCTTGGCGAATTTGAATCCGGCACCGTCGCCGCCTGGATCGGCGTGGTGCCGTCGGTGGTGATCGGCGGCGTCGCCACCATCGCCGTAGCGCTTCTGTGGGCGAAAATGTTCCCGAGGCTTAGAAGCGTCGATGCCCTCTCGGCGGACGGCATCGGGCGCCAGTCGGAAGCTTAGGCTATTCCGCCGCGTCCTTGATCGCGGCAGCATCCAGGGGAAAGAACTTATCCAGCCAGTCGCCGATCACATGGCTCACCCGGATATTGTCTTCGGAGAACAGGAAGTGGTCCACATCGGCGAGCAAATGCACGTCGGTGTTTTCACCGGCGCGTGAGAACAATTCCATGGTTTCCGAGACCGGCGTCACCGAATCGTTGGTCGGATGCAAAAGCAATAACGGCCTTGGCGAGATTTTGCCGACCATGTCTTCGGGCCGGAAATCGAAAATACCGATGGCCGTCTCGACATGAAATTCCATCAAGGACGTGATGTCCAGATTACCGCGCAGGCGTTCCGGGATCGGCACGATATCGAAGCGCGGCACCATCATGGTCTCGCCGGCGGCGACTTTTTTGCGCCCTTCCTCGACCATGGTGATGAATTTGTCGTAGGCCTCCGGCGGCGGATGCTGCAATTTCGCCTTGCGCGCGCCATTGCCCCAGCCGCCCGATGAGAGCACCGCCGCGACCCTTTCGTCGGCGCCGCCCGTATAGATAGAGACGGCGGCCCCGAAGCTGGCGCCGGCGACGCCGATGCGGCCGCTGTCGATCTCAACCCGAGATTCGAGATAATCGATGCCGCGCCGGGCGACGGCCACCTGTTCCAGACAGACCAGCCGGCCGACGACGCCGCCACTGTCGCCAACGCCCGGCATATCAAGCCGTAAGCTCGCATAGCCCCGGTTGGTGAGCAGCTTGGCCATGGCCGGCACCGAGCCTGAATCCTTGTTGGCGCCGAAGCCGTGCAAGACAACGAAGGCCGGGATCGGGCCTTTTGCGCCGTCTGGAATATCGAGGATGCCGGCAATCTCGATGCCGTCCCAATCGAATTGGATGCGTTCGTCCATGTCTTTCCCCCTAATAGTATTTTCAACGCGCCTTAGCCGGCGACCGCCATGTTGTAATCATAGTCCGGCACCGCTTCGAAGAGGTCCCGCTGGTGGATCCATTCCTGGGTGCGATCGAAGGTCTCCTGGGTGTAGGGCAGGAAAACAATGCGCTCGCCGACGGAGAAGCGGCGCACATCGACCTTGTCCCGGTAGCGTTCCGGGATCATGTCGGCGAAGTAATGCTTGTAGAGCTCGGGCCGGAGATCGACCTCCTGCTGCGCCCGCTTGCAGGCGGCCAGGTATTTCTCCACATCCGCCTGCTCGACGCCCTCTGGAAACAGGAAGGTGATCATGAAGGTGCAGTCGGCGATCTTGCGCAGGCCCATCTGCTCGGCCACCTGATAGGTGAGGCCCCAAAGGCTGGAGGCCGGCAGATCGCCATCGGCGACCACGTCGACCCGCTGCCACGGCAAGCCCATGAATTTGAGCTTGATATCTTCGTGCGCCATGAACGGCTCCAGCGCCTGGATGGTGGAGTAGTGGCTGCCCGACTGATAGCCGACGGCGATTTCCTGGCCGGCCAGATCTTCGGGCGTTTGGATGGGCGAATCTTCGGGAACCACGATGCCGCCGGGGGTCACCACATAGGCGCTGCCGACCATGGTGCCGATGGAATTGGCGGCGGCGTTGTTGACGGTCCAATGGCAGGCGCAGGAGATGTCGGAGCGGCCTTGGCCCTTGTTGCCCTTGCCGGCTTCGTAGGACTGATAGGCGCCGGATTTGGTTTCGGTTGCCTTGCCGCCGGAATCCACCGCTTTGGGTTTATCGGCGCGCCTGCTGGTTAGCTCATAGTCGAGCCCTTCGTCGGTAAAGAAGCCCAATTCATGGGCGACCATTTCCTGCAACCGCCCATGCGGCTGAATTAAGAATTTTGCCATAATTTTACGCTCCCGATTTATATGCGCTGATTATTGCGCCGAAATGTAATTGGGTAAAGGTGGAACTCGAGCCGGTGAGTGCCCCACATATCGCGGTGCCAAGACCGACGCCGGTCTGGCCGAGCCTGGCCAACCCCAGACCGGCTGGGCACTTTATGCGACATGCGACACGTGAATACCCATATACATTATTATCATTTATTAGCATTTGTTATCATTTATCCTATTTTGTGCGACATATTTTTGGTCAATATCCGGTATGGATTGGTATGGATTGGTATGGATAAGTATGGATTTCCACAGGTTTGGCCCACGCATATTGGCCGCCGGAAATTGGCGGTGACGGTTTGAATTCCCTATTCATGATGACAATGTGTAGAGGCTATATATAGTTCGGAGAGCGCGGAATGCAAGTCGGGCGGAGCGGCGAAAAGCGCGCTGTTCATGGCTCTGGATTTGCCCTTTGTGCCCGCATCGGAACAGGCATACTCTGAGAGGCGCGCGCATGCTTGGGAGTTGATCGATGAAATTTGCTTTGTTCCTTTCGGTTCTGCTGTTTGCAGGAACGGCCCACTCCGAAACCCTCCCGGTGCCGGTTTTATCGATTGAGGCGATCACCAAAAATGCGCCGCCGAGGGTCGGGGCGTTCAGCCACGGCGAGGCAAAGCTGACGTTTCAATCGGCGATACCGGTTGCCTGCTCGGTCATCTACGGTGAAACCGTTCGTTACGGCCATATCGCCGTCGATGCGGATATGGATGGCGGCGCTCACTCAAACCATCATCCCACCCTCGCGAACCTCAAACCCGATACTCTGTATCATTACCGGGTTCAGGGAACCGCGTCCGATGGGCGGCTGTTTGCCAGCCGGGATATGACCTTCCGGACGCCGCCCGCCGCGATCAATAAGCGGGTCAATCTGTTGTCGTTGGGCGCCGGTGCGAAAGTTATCGCGGTCAGCAGCAATTACGGCGGATCGAACGCCGGCGCGTGGGGCATCCACGGCGCCCTCGATGGCAAACGCAGCACCGAATGGTCGAGCCGCGGCGACGGCGACAAGGCTTTTGTGGAAATCGCCTTGGCCAAGGCATCGAAGCTGACCTCGGTCTCGGTCTGGACGCGCACCATGAGCGATGGCACCGCCCAAATATCGCGCTTCACGGTGACCACCGATAGGGGCAAGGTCTTTGGCCCCTTTGCCTTGAAGGATGCCAGCAAGCCTTATGAATTTAAAATCAATGCCACCGCCAAATCCCTGCGCCTGGATGTGGTGAAATCGAGCGGCGGCAATACCGGACTGGTCGCGTTTGCAGCCTATGGGGCCCCGATCCGATAAAGCCAAAACTCCAGACCGGCTGCTCCGTTTTCCCTTGATCTCTCCCCCCACGCGCGCAAATCTCCTCTCAGCCCGTTCCCAATTCAGGAATCCAGGCGGGAGGCGCGAGTATGGACGATTCTACGGCGGCGTATTTCCCTAAATTGGACAATGCCAGGCACCAAATCCCGGCCATACCCAAAGCGCTTGCCGCCTTCGGCCTTGCGCTAGCCCTGGCGGGCTGCATCAGTCTGCCGGAGACGACGCCGATCAATTTCAAGGCGTTGGAAAGTTCCGTCAATGTGGCCGGCTCGCAACTGTTCAAACCGGCCGGCCGCGATGCCGGCGCTGGGCCGTTTCCGGCGGTAGTTCTGCTGCATACCTGCGGCGGCATGGGCTCGGCCATTTACGATTGGCGGGTGCGGCTCAACGATGCCGGCTATACGGTGCTGATGGTCAACAGCCACCTGCCGCGCCGGGTTGGCAACAACTGCCAGGGCCCCTTGTCGGCGGTGAGCATTGACGATGTGGCCGCCGATGCCGCCCACGCCATCGCTTATCTGCGCTCCCGCGCCGATGTCCGGGGCGATCGCATTGCCATCATGGGATTTTCGCAAGGCGCCATGGTCGGCCTCCGCCTGACCAGCGCCGCCTACCAGGCGCGCATAAAGTTGGGGGTCCGGGGCCTCAAGGCGGTTGTCGCCTACTATCCGAAATGCACGGCCCTTGGCATGCTGTATCCGAGCCTCATGTCGGAGAACCTGCGCTTTGATTTGAAATCACCGACCCTGATGTTTCTCGGGCGCAAAGACGACGATACCCCCTGGCAACAATGCGCCAACCCGGCGGACCGGATGATCGCCGCTGGCCGGCCGTTGCGCTACAAAATTTATGAAAACGCCACCCATGCCTTTGACAGCAGGTACAACGGCGCCGGCCGGTATGTCACCCATGGCAGCCGGGGACAGTTTTTCTACCGCTACGATGAAGCCGCGACCCGGAATTCCTGGCGCCGGGCGCGGGCCTTTCTGGACCTGCATTTGAAGGCCGGGAAATAGCAGCCAACGGAACCTTTGCGAGCGATCCCCTGGTACCCGAGCCAGTCGCCAGCCCCCCTAGGCGCGGCCCTTTAGCCCGCCGTAAGTCCGCCATCCACATAGATGGTTTGCCCGGTAACAAAGTCCGAGGCTGGGGATGCCAGATAGATGCAGGCGCCGATCAGATCTTCGGTTACGCTGATGCGCCCCAAGGGGATGGCGGCCGCATATTTTTTCGCCAGTTCCGGATCGTTTTTGATATGGATGGTGCCGGGCGTAATCACCAAAGCCGGCCCCAAGGCGTTGACATTGATATTGTGCGGCGCCCATTCCAGCGCCAGGGTCTTGGTGGTCAGTTCCACCGCTCCCTTGGTCGCCGCGTAGGCCGCGTTGCCGCCGGTATAGCCCCTGATGCCGCGGACCGATGACAGGTTGATAATCTTGCCATGGCCTTTTTCTTTCATCACCCGGCCCACATGCTTGCAGACGACCATGGTTCCTTTGACGTTGACGTTGAAAATTGTATCCCAGTCTTCCATCGGGAATTCAAAGGCATCTCGTTTAAGGTTCAGTCCCATGGCGTTCACGGCAATATCAATGGTGCCGTAGCGCGACACAACTTCGTCTACCAGCGCCGACACACTGGCCTCGTCGGTGACGTCCATTTGAATGGCCGCTATTTCATTTCCGGTTTTTTCCTGAATCTCGGCGGCTTTTGCTTCCAAAGCTTCCAGATTTCGGCTGGCGATCACCACTGTTGCGCCAAATTGGCTAAGCCCGAGCGCCAACGTCTCGCCGATGCCGCCGGCGCCGCCGGTGACGATGGCGATTTTTCCATCCAGTCTGAATATATCCTTCATAATCCGCCCTTCAACAAATCGCTGTTTAACAAATCCGCCTTATCCTCGGTTACGTGTCTAGCGTAAATGATGCCGGAAGGACAGATCGCAAACCGGCTGCGCCCTTCGGGTGCGACAGGCAACACGCGAAATGGCATGGACGATCAGGCGGCAGTAATCGCAGCGCCTATTCCGCCGCCAGCTTCGGCAGCGGTGGCGGTTTCGGGATGACGCGGTTCTGGAAGGGCGGCGTTTTCAGGTAGGCCGCCAGCGTCGCCTCGGCGTAGGCCATCCAGACATCGGGGTCATCGTGGGCGCCGCCGAGCACCGAGATCGGCTCGACCAGGTCGGAGCCGTAGGTGGGCTGCGGCGCTTCGGTGCGCAACAGCCCGTGCGGATCCTTGCCCGCCTGAACATCGCGGACGCCGTCGCGCAACAATTGGCGGAACAGGGCGACGCCGCGGTCCAGCGTGCCGAGATGTTCCAGCGAGTGCGGCGCGATGCCGCCCTGGCTGGTCATCGCATCATAGTCGCCGGGCACCTGCTGGCGCTCGGCGTAGGGGCGGTCCGGCGTCTGCCCGGTGCCCAGGAAGTGGTGCAGGGTTTCGCGCTTCATCGGATCGTCCTCGGCGATGTGGCAAAGCACGAACTGGTGCGAGTTCTCGTCATCCTCGGGCACCGTCCAGATGGTGATCCAGGGGGGCGAGCATTCCTTGAGGTGCGCGCCGTCCTCGAATACCGAGGTGATGGAGTGGATGTTGGGCATCATGATGTCCGTCGAGCGTACCCAGATTTTATCGGCGACGGGGCGCGCCGCGGCATAGGCCATGCCCACCGGGGTGACGGCCCAGGTAATCTCCGGGAACTGGCCGAACTGGGTGGCAAAGACGCCTTCCCAGGCGTGCAGGATGGCGGTGTGCGCCGGGTCCATGGAATTTTCCTTGATCTGCACCCAGTTGCATTTGAACGGCAGCCGCTTGCCCACATCGAGGCGCATGCCGGGAAGCTCATAACGGTCGTAGAGCGGAAACGGCGGCATCTTTTCGAGCGGCCCCATATAGGCAAAGACAATGCCGCCATAAAGGTGCGTGGGGTAGGCGCCCTGCCTGGCTTGGCGCATCTGCGTTTCGGCATCGGGCTCGCCGGGCATTTCCAGGATCGTCCCATCGACGCCGAAGACGCGGCCGTGATAGCAGCAGCGGATGCCGTGTTCTTCGACGCGGCCATATTCGAGGGACGCGCCCCGGTGCTGACAATGCAGGTGGAGGACGCCGGCATCGCCGGACTTGTCCTTGAAGACGACCAGCTCCTCGCCCATGATTTTGGCGCGCAAGGGCGCCGCCTCGATCTCGTGTTCGTAGGCGACCGGCTGCCAGAAACGGCGCAGATATTCGCCGCCCGGCGTGCCGCGCGTGGTTTCGGTGATCATCGCATCCGGGGCGCCGTCGATGGGCGTCACGTAACCGGCATAGGCGTTGGCTGAATTTGGCGTGGTTTGCATGGGGTCCCTCCCGGCGCCCCGAAGAACGCCTCAAATCCGTGGCGAATGGATATTGTCCGCTTTGGGAATTTTAGTCGAGATGGCGCAATCAAGTAAACCCCGGCGGGCATTACCAGGTTTCGCGCGCGGCGCGCTGTTCGTCGGTATCGGTCCACGGAAAGATCGAATAGGCGTGTGGGTGCACGGCGCCGCAAGCCCCGCAGGTGCGGATTTTTTCATCGCCGTTGAAGACCGCGACCGCATCTTCCTGCACGGCGTAAAAGCCCGGCAGCCCGACGCGGCGGGTTTCCACCTCGCGCATGTAAAGCGGGTTGACGCATTCGAGGCAGAACCAGGCGAAACGGTCCTTGCGGCCCCGCTTCGGAAAGCCCTCGATCAGGATGGTGACGGCGCGCTTGTCGTCGAGGGTCTGGTTCAGCGCCATCTCCTGCTCATCGTTGATGTGCCAGAAGCCGTAGCCATATTCCGAATGGTGCGGCACCAGCGGCAGGTTGAAGTGGATCGAGCGGCGCGGCTCGATGACGATCTTGCCGCCTTCGATCTTGAGCGAGCGGCCATATTTGAGGCGGCTGCGCTGCTTATCGGTGTTCAGGTCCCGGTAGCGCAGCCCGACCAGCATGTCGCCGCAAGCGTAGAACGAGCGGTAGCGCTCTTCGGAATCATCGTCCGCTAAATCGATGATCGCCATGGCCGCCTCGCGCCCGGCCGTCTCTTTCAAAAAAGCGAAGGCCGCATCGTCGATCGCCTGGTCTTTGCTTTTGGACATCACCGGCTGCTTCCAGATTGGCGCCCCGGCCCGTTGCTAACACTCCAGCCCGGCCAGCGCCGTATCGTACGCGGCGGCGCAGCGTTCGGGATCGAACTCTTCGGCGTCGCAACTGATCACCGTGACATCGCCCAAAACCCGGGCGAGGCAGGCGAGCCGGAACGCCGGATGGAAACCCCAGCCGTCGATGAACGCCTGCTCGCGCCGGTCGGGCCCGGAAATTTCGCCGGCGACCACCATGACGCAGCAGGTGCCGCACATGGCCTGCATATCGCAATAGGAGCGGAACGCACCGCCCGCCGCGCGCACCATTCAGCATCGTTGCGTTGGCTTCGACGTTGTAGGTTTCGCGGCGGTTCCAGATGGTGACTTTCGGCATGGCTCGCTCCGTTTCCGCCCATGGCCTCGGCGGCGGAATTGGTAATCGATCATCAAGAATATCACATCAAGGATAGCATTGGGTTGTCAATGAAATTAGCCGCAATTACGCATCGCCGGCTGCATCAGCCGGGTTGCCGGACAGAGCCCTTCCGGTGAGCTATGCGGAATGGGCACGGACATCCATATGGTTTATGGACAGTCGCGGACAATCGCAGAATTTTGCGCGCTATGCCCGAATGATCGTTTTGATTTTGGCGCGTTTCTGTTCGGAACGTCGGGCGATTTCGTTGTCTTGTTCCTTGATGGCGGTGTGCGCCATATCCAAGACGTCGTCGCCAAATGACTGGTCGAGCAAATCTGTGGATACCCGCCGGTTTGAGGTTATTGTCCCGTCCTCATAGGTCACGTTAAACATGGTAAAAGCGGCGCCTTTGCCTTTGGATTTTTTTCGTGCCATTGCTTTTCTCCATGCAACGAAGTTAAGCCTTCGCAAGGCCGCCATGCCGGTGCGCTCTATTTTGGCGCCAAGTACACCGGAACGATTGATAACAAGCCAGTCTGATGCCGGGCAAGGCATCAACGGGTCCGGATATAAACGGGTCCGGATATAGAGGAAGGGCCTAATTGAATAGGCCCTTCCTTCATTTTGTTATCGCGTCGCTATTCGACGATGGACAGATTCTCGGCGGAGGATTTTCCGTCCTGACCTGGTGTAAGGTCATAGGAAACTTTTTGGCCTTCATTCAGGCCGTTCAGTCCAGCGCGTTCAACGGCTGAAATATGGACGAAAGCGTCCTTGGAGCCGTCTTCGGGCTCGATAAATCCAAAACCTTTGGCGGGGTTGAACCATTTTACGGTACCAGTTGTCATAGCTAATTCCTTTAACATGAGTAGATATTCCGCCCGTCACACCATGTGACGGAGCGGCCGGTTAACGTTCACATTGTCAAGGAATAACTAAGCTAAACGGGTTATCGGTTATCTCGGTGACGCAAATCGAATGCAAGACGTTTGGCGGATAGGTAGTTCAATTATCTGAAATGTCAATAGCCAGCTTGCAGGCGGGCTGCAAAAACGTCCGGTGTTGGCTGGAAACAGGGGTTGGGTAATGCGGGATAGCCGGGTATTTCGGGCTTGGTTGAGTTTGCGGCCCCCAATCACCCGAAGTGCCAAACCGGACGCCCGTCTGGCCGACCCGGCCATCCCCAGACGGGCTGCGCCGATGAGTTTCCCCTTGATCTATCCCCCACTGCGCGCAAGTCTCATTGCAACCCGTTTGCAATGCGGGAACCCTCGGGGAGCGCGTATTATGGACGATCAAGCTGCGGTGAATTTCCTCAAAGAAAACAATGCCAGGCATTATTGGCACCCGATGGCCGATCCGAAGGTCTCGGAAGCCAATCCGCCGCTGATCCTCACCAAGGGCGACGGCTTCACCGTCTGGGACATCGACGAGACGCCGTATCTCGATCTCATGGGCGGGCTTTGGAATGTCAATGTGGGCCATAACCGGACCGAGGTGAAAGACGCCATCATCGCGCAGATGGATAAACTTTCCTATCACAACACTTTCCTGGGCCTCGCCAACGCGCCGTCCAACGAATTGTCGGCCAAGCTGACCAAAATGATGGCGCCGGAAAATATGGTCCGCGTGACCTTCGGTTCCGGCGGCTCGGACGCCAACGAGACCGCCTTCAAATTGTCGCGGCAATATTGGAAGCTCATGGACCAGCCGGAAAAGGTGAAGGTGATCTCCTTAAAAAACGGCTATCACGGCATGCAGTTCGGCGCCCTGTCGGCGAGCGGCGGCATTGCCTGGCGGCGCGCTTACGAGCCGCTCATGCCGGGCTTTTTTCAAATCGATAATCCCGATCCTTATCGCAATCCCTGGACCGATGATGCGCAAGAGCTGGGCCGCATCTGTGCCGGCATATTGGACCGGGAAATCCAGCATCAGGGGCCCGGCACCGTCGCCGCCTTTATCGCCGAGCCGATCCAGGGCGCCGGCGGCATGATCATCCCGCCCGATAATTTCTGGCCATTGGTGCGCGAAGTTTGCGATCGCCATAATGTGTTGCTGATCGCCGACGAAGTGGTTACCGGGTTTGGCCGCTCGGGCACATTGTTCGGCGCCCGGGGCTGGGGCGTGAAGCCCGATATCATGAGCCTCGCCAAGGGTATCAATTCCGGCTATGTGCCGCTGGGCGCCACCGCCTTTAACGCCCGCGTCGCCGCGGCCTGGGAGCGGGATCACCCCCTGGCCGCCATCATGCACGGCTATACCTATGCCGGCCATCCGCTGGCCTGCGCGGCGGCGTGCGCCAACCTGGATATCGTTATCGGTGAGAATTTAACCGCCAATGCCGCCAAGGTGGGCGCCCATTTCCTTAGCAGGCTCGTGGAACTGAAAGACCGCCACGCGGCGATCGGCGACGTGCGCGGCAAGGGGCTGATGCTGGCCATCGAATTTGTTAAGGATCGGACGACCAAGGAGCCGTTCGCGCCCACCGACGGGTTCATCAAGGCCCTTGGCCCGGCGTGCCTGGAGCGGGGCGCCCTGGTGCGGGTGCAGGGCCATCGCATGGTCTTGTCGCCGCCGCTGATATTCACCGTTGAGGCCGCCGATGAAGCGTTCACGGCGTTGGACGGCGCCATCGAAGCGGCCACGGCTGCCACCTTATGAGCACCGGTTTCGTTTGCGACGAGCGCTATTTCTGGGTGGAGCAGGGGCCATCGGTGCCCCTCGGCCGCTTCGATCAGCCGCTGGAGGCCTGGGACAGCCCGGAAGGCAAGCGGCGCATGCTCAATCTTCTGGATACCTCCGGCCTGCTTGCCCAATTGACAACCATCGAGGCACGCATGGCCAGCGCCGATGAGCTGGCCCGCTTCCACGATGCGGACTATGTGGGGCGGGTCAAGGAATTGAGCGATGGCGAGGGCGGCTCGGTGGGGGAGCAGGCCACCGTCACCCCCGGCAGTTACGATATTTTGGCGCTCGCCGCCGGCGGCTGCATGGCGGCGGTGGACGGGGTTCTTTCCGGCCAGGTGGACAACGCCTTTGCCTTCGTGCGCCCCGCCGGCCACCATGCGGAGCCGGACCGGGGGCGGGGCTTTTGCATCTTTGGCAATACCGCATTGGCGGTCATGCATGCCCGCGCCGCGCACAAAGCTGGCCGGGTGGCGGTGGTGGATTGGGATGTGCATCACGGCAACGGCACCCAAGCCGCGTTCTATGACAACCCCGATGTGTTGACCATCTCCATCCACCAGGACCGGCGTTATCCTCAAGACTCAGGCGGGCTGGACGAAACCGGTGCCGGCGATGGCGTCGGCGCCAATATCAACGTGCCCCTGCCGGCGGGCAGCGGCCACGGCGCCTATGTGGAAACGGTGTCAAAAGTGGTGGTGCCGGCCTTGCGGGCCTTCGGCCCGGATTTGATTGTTATCGCCTGCGGATTTGATGCCAACGGCTTTGATCCCCTGGGCCGCATGATGTGCCATAGCGAAACCTACCGGCAGATGACCGGCGCCCTGATGGCGGCCGCGAAGGATGTCTGTGCCGGGCGCTTGGTGGTGTGTCTGGAAGGCGGCTATTCGCCCGGCTACATGCCCTATTGCTGTCTGGCCGTGGTGGAGACGCTCGCCGGAGTGCGCACCGAAGTCGAAGATGTGCGCGGCGCGCATCTGGCGGGCGTTGCCGGTCAGGCGTTGCAGCCCCATCAGGCGGATGTGATCGAAGCGGCGGCGGCGATTGCGGGGGGTTAGGTGTTATCCGGAAGCGCATAAGAATCCGTGACCGCTGCGCACCCCCACCCAACCCTCCCCCCTCAAGGGGGAGGGCTTTTTGGGCAAGGACTGTATTTCAGAAATTAGCCCCTCTACTCCCTCCCCCCTGGAGGGGGAGGGTTGGGGTGGGGGGGAGCGGTAGGCGGCGGCCTGTTTGATGGAACCGTAGCGCAAACTACGCGTCGAAGTTCGGAGAAATCTCGCCGGTCTCCACCGGGCGGCTAAGCTACTGGTCTAAATCTCGATATTTTATCCTGCTTGGGCGGCATCAAGAGAGGCGGCGATCTCGCCTGTCACCCGGTGAATTTGTTGGGCGATGGTCGGGATGCCGTTGATCTCGCCAAAGCGGCTGCGGGTCATCGGACCGAGGATACGGAGGCTTTCCAACGCAGCGCCGGTGTTGGTCAAGGACCGGCAGTCCCGGTCCACCTCAAGGCCCATGCCGAAGGGGCTGGCCGCCGCGAGACCTGCAATGATCATTTGCGCCAGAAGCGGATTACCCGCCCGTGCCGGATCGCGCTCAGGCCCGGTGCAATTGACCACCGCGTCAAACCGCTCGAATTCCACCGACCCCTGGCTGCGGGCACGCAGGCCAATCGCCACGGCCTCGTCCTCTTCAGCGGTGACGGTGGTTATGAAGCCGGCCCGGTATTCGAGTTGCCCGTCTTGGCGATACCTCTCCAGCTTTTCGCCCACTTGCGGCGGCAGGCGGAAACGATGGGATTCATACCAAGGGCTCAGATGGCGGAAATAGCGTTGCTGCTCGGCAGGCGGCAGGGACGGCCACAATCGGTAGGCGGCATCGCGTAGCTCATCGAACGCCACCTGCCATTCAATGCCTTGGGCGGCGTTCCGCGCGACATCCGCCCGGAACGCGCGAAGCACAGCCAGCGCCGTTGCCGGGACACCGTTGCGCTCGACAAAGGCAGGGATTGGGCGGCTCAGCGCTTCCCATACGGTCTCGGACGGCGGATGGCTGCGCGCCGGTTGGGGGAACAGACCGCGCCTGGAAATGGCGGTAAGATGGCGCTTTGGTCCGCCGCGCAGCAGGGTGACCGCCACGTCGGCCATGGTCAGGCCGGTGCCGACGATCAGCACCCTGGCGTCGGGTGCGATTGCGCCCAATTGCGTCAGGTCCCAGGGGTTGGCATAGACCGCTGGATGCCCCGCCAGTTCGCCGAGCGGTGCCGGCAAAGCGGGCCGCAGATTGCACGGCGTGACCAGCACCATTGCCGCGTCCAGGACGGCGCCCGAGGACAGCGTCAGCCGCCAGCCGCTTTTCTGTTTGATCAGACCTTCGGCTGTGTCCCGCAAATGGGTGATGGTCGAGCCGGACGGATTTTCCTGGCGGTGGGCGTCCAACTCCTCAGAAACATAGGCGCCGAAGTCGGCGCGCCGGGCGTATACCCTTCCGTCGGCGGCCACGGAACCGGGATCGGCAGCCTGGGCGCCGCTTAGCCTATGCCATTCGGTGAAACTCTCGGTATTTTCCGGATAAAGGAAGTGGACGCGGCTGGGCGCGTTGAGCCGGTGGTCGGGATCGTTCGCAGAGAAGGCGACGCCGCCGCCGAGGGCCTCCGACGGCTCGACAATGACGAGGTCGAGAGATTGCCGGCTGCAACGCGCGAGATGGATTGCGGCGGCGGATCCGATATAGCCGCCGCCAACAATGCCAATGGTGGGGCCGCTCATCTATCTAAATTCAAGGCCGATCGCTACTCGTCGAAGTTCGGAAATATCTCGCCGGTTTCCACCGAACGGGCGCCGCCGTTGAACAGCACCAGGAACACGGCGCCGTCCGGGCAGCGGGCTTGGTGGCGGGAACCCTTGGGCCGCCAGACGAAGTTGCCGGCGGTGCATTTGCCGTGGTCGTCTTCCAATGAGCCTTCGATCACATAGGTCATCTCCAGCCCGGTATGCTCGTGATCGGACAGAACCGCGCCGGGATCGGCCTTGACCATCATCAGCGCCTGTTTGGCCTCGTTGTCTTTGAACAGAATTTTGGACTGGGTGCCGTAGCGGGCTTCCGACCACGGGATCGCGTCAATATCCACATAGCGGGAATCCAAGAGCCCCAGCATTTCGTGGGGAATATAATCTGGCGTTGTACCTGTCATGATAGCCTCCTTTAGTTAAGTTGCTTCAGTCCTCTACGCGGGTCAGGGAATAGCGGCCGTCGGCGGTCAGGCAATCGGCTTCGGGCAGGCCGAGCTCTTTGCGGATAATATTGGTGCCGAGGACCATGGATACCATCTTGTAGCGGGCGTGGCGGCGGCTCATGCCTTCACGGCCCATGCCGCAGTCGGAGCAGATGATCAGCCGCTCGGCCGGGATATGCTTTAAGGCTTCCCGGATCACGTCGGCGATTTCTTCGGGCCGCTCGACCTGCAAGGAATGATGGTCGATGACGCCGAGGCCGACTTTCTTTTCGGTGATCTGCTCGCCGATGGCTTCGATGTCGATATGGCCCGATGAGCAGCTCTCGAACGTGACCACATCCGCATCCACCTGGTTGAGAAATTCCAACGCCGGCTTGTAGCTTTGGATTTCCAGGAACATGCGTTGCTGCGCCGGGTTGCCCCAGCAGGTGTGGCACCAAACCTCGGTCTTGTCGCGCAAACCCTTGACGGTGTTGTTGAACACATCGACCAATTCGGCCATGCCGAGCTTGCCGAAGACGGGGCCGCGGGCCGGGACCATATGAATCTGCGGTTCTTCCATCTGGATCACCGGGCAGCCGGCATCGGCGAGATCGGAGAGCTCTTGTCTGATGGCATCGGACAAAGCCATGATGCGTTCCACCGGGTCCTTATAGAATTTGTCGTCGACGGCGGCGCCCAGCAATTCGGCGGTGATGGTGCCGAACTTGACCGGCTTGGAGGTCATTCGCTGGGCGGTCTTCCACATGGCGGAATATTGCAGATCGCCAGGGCCGACGGGGCCGATGATCGCCGGCATGACGCGGGCTTCCAGGTAATCATGCAGGATATGGCCGGGGGGAAAGCCGATGCCGCCGGCACGCCAGACGGCGGCCTCCGGGTTTTTGCGGTCGAAGCCTTCCATGTGAAACAGCGGATAGGAGGTCCAGCTCTGGCCGCCGACTTCTTCGTCGTAATGGGCGTCGCCATCGGTGCAGATATCCAGCCCGGCGGTTTCCTGATCGCGAAGATGGGCGCCGACCGCATCGGTATATTGTTCGCGCCAGGGGGCATCGACCATGGCTTCGAGAAAATTGCGCGCGCCCAGTTTGGCGGTGTGCCAGACCGGGCGCGGGAGCGAGCCGATAATGGTGGTCGGCATGACCATGTCGCCGGTGGTTTTAAGCATGTCTCTTCCTCTCCAAGAATATTTGTGGGCGCATCCTAAACAACGGAGTCAGACTGGACAATTCAATATCAACGCCGCCGCCGGTGTTTTTCCTTGCCTTTGATCCAGGCTGGTCCCTAATATTGCGGTCTAACCGAGGGGGCTTCCATGGCCAAGCAACGCGACAGTGAAATTCTCACCCAAGTTGGGCCGGGTACGCCCATGGGCGGATTGATGCGCCAGTTCTGGATTCCGGGCTTGAAATCCTCGGAACTGGTGGCCGATGGCGATCCGGTGCGCTGCATGCTATTGGGCGAAAAGCTGATTGCCTTTCGCGATTCCTCTGGCCGCGTCGGCGTCATGGACCACCGCTGCCCGCACCGTTGCGCCTCGTTGTTCTTTGGCCGCAACGAAGAAGACGGCATCCGCTGCGTCTATCACGGCTGGAAATTCGATGTAGAGGGCAATTGCCTCGATATGGCCAACGTGCCGCCGGCCCAAGACTTCAAGCACAAGGTGAGGGCGAAAGCCTATAAGGCGGAAGAGCGAAACGGCGTTGTCTGGGTGTTCATGGGCGATCAGGACGCTGTGCCGGAATTGCCCCATATCGCCGCCGCCATGTTGCCCGAAATCGAGGCCAATTCGTTTTTCGTGATGCGCAATTGCAACTGGCTGCAGCCCATGGAGGGCGATATCGATACCTCGCACCTCAATTTCCTGCATATGGGCTCCATGGGGCGCGTCGATTTCGAAAAGGACGATCCGACCCAGTTCGGCGCCGTGCACAAGGATCCAGAATATTTCACCACCGATACCGATTGCGGCACCATGTATGCGGCTTACCGGCCCGCCGGCGAAGGCGAGATTTATTGGCGCTTCGCCCATTTCATGTTCCCCTGCTGGGCGCTGGCGCCATTCAAGGCGTTCAAAAGCTACGCCATCGCCCGCGCCTGGGTGCCGCTCGATGACGAGCACACCATGTTCATTATGATGGGCGCCAAGGAAGGCCCCAACGAGACCAGTGATTTCGACCATCATTTGCCCAACACAACCGATTTCCTCGGCCGCTGGCGCTGCGATCAGACCTTTGCCAACGATTATATGATGGACCGGGACTTGCAGCGCAAATCCAGCTTTACCGGCATCGAAGGCATCCACCAGCAGGATCAGGCGGTCACTGAAAGCATGGGCAGTACCACCGATCATTCCTGGGAGCATCTGGCGCCATCGGACCAGATGATCACGGCGACCCGCAAAAGGCTGCTGAATGCCGCCAAGGCCTATCAAAAGGACGGCTCCTTGCCGGCCTCCGCCGCCGACCCGGCATTGTACCGGGAGCAGCGCGGCGGCTTCTTCGTCGCCTCCGACGACCGCAAATGGCCGGAAGTCTATGATCAGGAGATGGCAAGCGTCACCAACCCGCAGCGCCAGGCCGCCGAATAGGGGTAATCGGTGCCAATTATGCGGCACGGGCGGGTTTCAAACCCGCCCCTACGGCGCGGCGTGGACCATGGTGTGTCCTATGTAGGGGCGGGTTTCAAACCCGCCCGCTGTCTAACCCACGGTGGTGCGCACGTCCTTGAGGACGCCGTCCCGGTCCACGTGGTTGCGCAGCACGAATAGTTCCTGATCCGTCGGCGCAGGGGTTTCGGGGACATCATCGGGCACCACCAACTCACACCCTGTATTGGCGATCACGGCGGCTTTATCGTAGCCCGGATGCACGGATTTGAGGCGCAGCTGGTGGTTATCTTCGGTGAAATCCAACACCGCGATGGGCGTGAACAGAAGTTGCGGGCCCAGGGTATCGCGGCCGATCACATCGGCGCGCGACGTGCCGCCGTCCAGCCAGCCGGGGCCGGAAATATAATCGACCCGGTCCACCAGGATGCGCGGCGCATGGTGCATGGAATAGAGATAGGGCCGCTTTAACGTGCCGGTCCAGATGGTGCCGACGGTGCCCGGCCCGCGCAGCTTCAGTTTTTCGTGGGGTCCAATGCCGATCATATTAATATTGCCGAACTTGTCGATCTGCAGACCGCCATTGAAGCCCCAGTCCCACTTGCCGGTGGCGCCCATATCGACCACGTCGAGCATGTTCTTCTTGCCCGTGGAACCCACTGCCGCTTTCGGGTCGGCAGACGAGCGCGGCAAATTATCGAATGTGGGGTTGAGGCCGCTGGCGCCGCCGCAAAACCACCAGAGATTGGGCGCCACGGTCAAGACCGCCAGCCTGGCGGCCGCCATCGGCACCACCGCGGCGGCGCCGACACCGCCGATATTGCCGTCTTCGGCTTCGAGCGCGCGCGCCATGGCGACGGCCATCAATTCGGCCATGGAATAGCTTGTCGTTCCGGGATCTGCCTGTTCAGCCATTTAGGTTGCTCGCCTTGAAAATTCGTCTAAGCATTTTTCTGCAATTCAAACATGGCCGTCAGGCCAACCGCGTTCAAATAGGCTTCATGATCGGCGGGGCCGGTAACAAAACGGTCCAGATAGTCATCCCGGTTGCCGCCGCGCACCGCATCGAAATAGGTTTTCAAATGCGCCTCGTCGGTGCCGTAGAATTCCGGCGAGGCGGTCGGGTGGGCACCGTACGGCACATGGACAACGGCATCGACCATATGGCCGGGAATATTCACCCGCTCCACATCCCGGCGCGTGGTGTCCACCGATATCAGCCGCTCAGCTGATACGATGACGCAATCGGCGGCCATCGCCTTGTCCAATTCCTGGTTGTTGCCGCCCCAGAACTGGGCGTTGCCTTGGGCATCGGCGGCCTGGGCGTGCAGGATGCAGACATCTGCGGGCAGCGCCGGGATGGCATAGACCTCCTCGCCGGTGAACGGGTCGGTGACTTTTTTGAGCATTGGATTGAGGCGCGGCAGGTCCGTGCCCTCATAGACGCCCTTGTTCACCGGAATGAACGGATAGCCGCCGGCGGCGGCGCGTGTGCCCAGCATCACGAACGGCTCGTCGCCCTCGATCACGTTGAGGGTGCCGGCCTCGGCGGCGGCGCGGAAGGCGGGCGCGAAGCCCAAGGTCTCGAACCCGATATAACAAAGATAGAACGTATCGACCGCGCCCGCCGCGATCAAAAGGTCTGACGCGATGGAAGTGGTCACCGGCGGGATGATCGACAGCGCGCTCGCGCCGGCGCGAATGGCGGCGCGGATCAGCGCCATGGGTGAATTGACCGAGTGCGACCCGGCCAGCGAGAGGATCTTGCGCGCCGCGATCATGGCACCGGCCTGATCCAGTGAAATGACTTTGTCTTGAGCTCCCGCCATTGGGTTTCCTTAACTATATACGCACAATTCCGGTTACCGGTCCGGCCCCTATAGATACGATACTGTATTGATTCCTTCAACGGCGGCACGCTACCATTGGTAACGGCATAAAATTTTGCCGGGACGATCGATGGAGGATCGCTTGCAGCAGGTAAAAGATTTGGATTGGCCCGAGATCGATGGCGCGGGGGATTTGGGCGCCGATGCCGACAATATGCATATTGTCGATTTTCTGTCCTACCGGCTATCCATGCTAAGCCGGGTCTTGGACCGCACCGTGGAAGCGGCCCGCAAAGACGACATTCAGACCGGCCTGACCGAAAAGCGCCTCTTGAGTTATCTCTGCGCCAATCCGCCGACCACCTTGCGCGCCATCGCCCGCTCCATGTGCCTGGACAAAGCGCAGATCAGCCGCGCCGCGGCGGCCTTGGTGCAAGTGGGCATGGCCAGCCGCGCCCCCGAACCCGACGACCGGCGCAGCGCCACCTTCAGCGCCACCGACGAGGGGCGCGCCAATTATGATGAACGGCTCGATATCGCGCGCACCGGCCAACAGGAAATTCTGGAGCAGTTGAACGCCGAGGAATACCGGATCATGAGCGGCGCCATCGACAAGCTGCTGGCCTACGCCATCGAAAAAACCTCCAAAGACAGGAAGTGCTGAACCCGAATTCCAGGTTTGCCTGCCCGCCATGCTGATTGGCGATCTCGTTACCAATAATGCGCGCCGTATTCCGGACGCCGAAGCGCTGATCTTCGAGGATCGGCGCGTCACCTGGGGCGCGCTCAATGCCCGCGTCAACCGCATCGCCAATGGCCTGATCACCCTGGGCCTCCGGCCCGGCGACCGGGTTGCCTATATCCTCGGCAATTGCATCGAGCTGATCGAGCTGTACTTCGCCATCGCCAAGGCCGGCGGCATCTCCATCGGCATCATGCCCGCCTCGGTAGGCCGCGAGATAGCCTATATCGCCGGTGACGTGGGCGCCAAAATCATCGTCGGCGGTATCGAAGCGGCAGCGGCCATCGTCGAAGCAACGGGCGAACTGGCGAGCCTTGAGACATTGATCATGGTCGGCGGCGGCGCCCCGGCCATCGATTACGAAGCGCTGATCGCCGGCGCAGCCGACACCGAGCCCGATGTAGCCATTGATCCGGACGCCGTGTTCGCCATCAAATACACCACCGGCACCACCGGCTTTCCCAAGGGTTGCATGCGCACCCACCGCCAATATTTGACTAACGTGCTGGTCTATCAGGCCAAGGTGCCCCATTACCCTACCGATGTGGCGCTGATCGCCATGCCGATCTCGGCCGGGCTCGGCATCCATATGATGACGAGCCACGCCTTTGCCGGTATCGCCAGCGTCATCCGGCCCAAATTCGATGTGGAGGATATGCTCACCTGGATAGCGCGGGAACGGGCGAGCATGACCTATTGCATCTTGTCGCTGTTCGACCGGCTGACCGATCATCGGGCCCTGGCCGAGGCCGATCTGTCGAGCCTGCGTCTTCTGACCGGCACCAGCGCCACTGGCGATTCGCGCCCCGGCATGTTGCGCATCAAAGCCAACCCCACATTTCAGGGCGGTTTCGTCAACGCCTACGGTTCCACCGAAACCGGCGGCTATGTGTCCTACATGCTGCCGCACGAGGTGGAGGCGGCGCTGATATCGGACGCCAAGCCCGACCGCATGAGCTCGCTCGGCAGCGAGGCGCCGTTGTTCCGCATCGAAGCGGTGGATGAAGACGGCCAGCCGGTCCCGGCGGGCGAATTCGGCGAGATGATCGTATCGGGCCCATCAATGCTGGCCGGCTATTGGAGGCGGCCCGAAGATACGGCGGCGGTGTTGAAGGACGGCTGGCTGATCACCGGCGATGTAATCAGAAAAGACGAAGCGGGCTATATCTGGCTGTCCGGGCGCAAGCGCGATATGGTCAAGACCGGCGGCGTCAATGTCTATCCGGCCGAGATTGAAGCGGTCCTCGTCGAACATCCCAAGGTGAGCCTGATCGCCGTGGTCGGCGTTCCCGACCCTGAGTGGGGCGAAAAGGTGGTCGCCTGCGCGGTGGCCCAGCCGGGATTGAGCGCCGCCGAGCTGATTGATTTCTGCGCCGGCAAGCTGGCCGGTTACAAAAAGCCGAAGGACATATATTTCTTCGACGAATTACCCACCAACGCGGTCGGCAAGCTGGTCAAAAAAGACATCGCGGAAATGGCGGTGCAGCGCAACCAGGCGGGCGGCACATAAAAAACCGGCGCGTTCTTTGTGGGCGCGCCGGTTTTAAAATCTTAAGAAAATTCGGCCTAGTTGCGGCCCTCGGGCGCGGTGATGTCGCGGATGCCGTCGCCCATCATATTGATGGCAATGGCCAGGAAGAACAGGCAGATGCCGGGGATGGTCACCAGATAGGGCTTGAAGAACATGAAGTTGCGGCCCTCGGCAATCAGGTTGCCCCAGGTCGGCGTCGGCGGCTGAATGCCGAGCCCGAGGAACGACAGCGTCGCCTCGATCAAAATGGCGATGGCCATTTCCAGGGTCAGGATTACGATGATCTGGTTCATCACGTTGGGCAGAATTTCGGTCAGGATGATGCGTGGCACCGAACAGCCGACGGCTTCGGCGGCGGTCACGAATTCCTGTTGCCGGATTTGCTGGGTCACGGTTCTGAGCACAATGGCGTAGCGGTCCCAGAACAAGAACGCCAACACCAGCACCAGCACGAACACCTCGCCGCCGAACACGGCGACCAGGGAAAGGGCGACCACCAAGCCGGGCAATGCCAGCTTGGAGTTGATTAGATACATGACAACCGCATCGACGCGGCCGCCGTAATATCCGCCGATCATGCCGATCAGCGATCCGATGACAGCCGCGATCATGGGCGCGACAATGCCGACGATCATCGAGACGCGGGCGCCGTGAATAACCCTTGAGAGATAGTCGCGCCCGAAAGCGTCGGTTCCAAGCGTATTGAGCCAGCTTGATTTGATGCCCCAAATGGGATTGATCAGGCGCCGCGAGATATCTTGATCGAAGGGATCGAAGGGGGCGATCAGGGGCGCAAACACGGCGACGATAAAGACCGTAAAAACCACCGCCGAGCCGATCAAAAAGCCCGGATGCGAGCGCGCCCGGCGTTTCATCAACTCATAAGGCGTCGGTGAATAAACTTCGAAGATATCGTCCGCTTCGGCGTTCGCCGCTTCCGAGCCGCCGATGGCGGCGGATGCTTGTTCGCTGGGTGTCATGACGCTCTCCCTAGCTGAGCCGGATGCGCGGATCGAGCTGCGCGTTGATCAAATCTGACAGCAACGTCAGGCCGATATAGATGACGGAAATGAACAGCACCACCGATTGCAAAACCGGGAAGTCCTGGCGGATGATCGCCTGGAACGCTTCGAAGCCGAGGCCGTTGAGGGCGAAGATGGTTTCCACCACCACGGTGCCGCCCAACAGAAAGCCGAAGGTGACCATGGTGATCGACACCACCGGCAGGATGGCATTGCGCAAGGCGTGTTTGAGAATGACCATGCGTGCCGGCAATCCCTTGGCATAGGCGGCGCGGATGTAATCGGATTGCAAAACCTCTATCATGCCGGTGCGCGTCAGGCGCATGATCTGCGGCAGCGTCGATAGCGCGATGGTGATCGTCGGCATGACGAAATGCCAGATCGTATCCTGCCCCGATATGGGTAGCCAGCGGAGCGCCACGCCAAACACCAAGATCAGCATCAGCCCCAACCAGAAATTGGGGATCGCTTGGCCAAACACGGCGAGCACAAGGGACGCCCTGTCCACGCCGGTGTTTTGATAAACGGCCGCTATGATCCCCAGTGGAACGGCGATGATAATCCCCAGCGACAGCGCCAAAACGGCCAATTTGGCGGTCGTCGGCACGGCGCCCTTGAGGATGCCGAACACCGGCTCGTTGGAGAAGATCGATTGTCCCAGATCACCCGACAAGGCACCGCCGGCCCAGCTTAAATACTGAATATAGAGCGGCCGGTCGAGGCCGTAGGCCTTGGCCACCTGGGCAATTTCTTCTTCGGTGGCGTCATCGCCGGCCAGCTCGGCGGCAAGATCGCCGGACAGGCGCAAAAGGCTGAACGCGATGATGGACACCGTAATGGTAACCAATACGGCAATAAACAG
>Ga0114993_10000548_pt1 | contig 43423 bp, 34 predicted proteins | sample ArcticOcean_MG_C_FD_87042 | JGI IMG/M metagenome (GOLD analysis project Ga0114993, IMG submission 87042) | Marine microbial communities from western Arctic Ocean - ArcticOcean_MG_CB2_150 | ecosystem: Environmental > Aquatic > Marine > Oceanic | place: Arctic Ocean: Canada Basin | collected...
GAGGACGTCATTAACCACCTGTGGGACGTGATCGCCGCGCGCGGGTTCGAGAACGACACCTACTTTGAGACCGCGGCCCGCGACATACGCGCGCTGCCCAAGCTCGAGGGCACGGTGCACGTCAACATGGCGCTGATCGTCAAGTTCATGGCTAACTACCTGTTCAACCCGGCCGAGTTTCCTGAGATCGGCCGCCGCGACGATGACAGCAACGACGACTTTCTCTTCCAGCAGGGCGCCACGCGCGGGCTGGCGGGCATACAGTTTCATGACCCCATGCCGGTGTTCGAGCGCCATTCAAAACTGCCCAACGTGGCGCTGTTCATCGAGCAGATAGAAACCATCAAGGAGCTGTGTCTCAAGGCGGCACCAACGAAAGAACAGAGCCGCAACGTGGATTTTCTGCTCGCGGTGGGCGAGTTGTTCACGGTGGTGGTCTACGCCCAGTTGGCACTCGAAAACGCGCCCATCTACTCGATACCCGATGCGCTGGTCGAACAGATCTTCGACGTGCTGCTGCGCGACATGTCGCGTTACGCCATAGACCTTTACAACAACCCGGCGGCCAGCGACGAGCAGATGAAGTACTGTCTCAAGCTGCTGCGTAAACCGGTGGCCGACGCGGCGCGTTTTGACGGCCTGTACACCGACCAGGTCGTGGCGTTGGCGGGTGCCTACGAAATGAGGCCGTGAGCGTGACGGCAACGGGCAAACCGTGAAAGTAAGAGCCGCGGTGGCGCGCTGCGCTGGTGAACCGCTGAGCGTTGAGACCGTGGACCTCGAAGGCCCGCGCGCGGGCGAGGTGTTGGTCGAGATAAAGGCCAGCGGTGTTTGCCACACCGACGCGTTCACGCTTTCGGGCGAAGACCCCGAGGGCCTGTTCCCGGCCATACTCGGCCACGAGGGAGCCGGCGTGGTAGTCGAAACTGGCGAGGGCGTTACGAGCCTTGCGGTGGGCGACCACGTCATCCCGCTCTACACGCCCGAGTGCCGGCAGTGCGAGTACTGCCTGAGCGGCAAGACCAACCTCTGCCAGGCCATACGCACGACCCAGGGCCGGGGAGTGATGCCCGACGGCAGCAGCCGTTTTTCGGTTGACGGCCAGCCGGTCTACCACTACATGGGCACGTCGACCTTCGCGCAGTACACGGTGCTGCCGGAAATCGCACTGGCAAAAATCCGCGCCGACGCGCCTTTCGACAAGGTCTGCTACATAGGCTGCGGTGTCACCACGGGCCTGGGCGCCGTTATGAACACCGCGCGAGTGGAGGAGGGCGCCACGGTGGTGGTGTTCGGCCTGGGCGGCATAGGGTTGAACGTTGTGCAGGGCGCGCGCCTGGCCGGTGCCTCGCGCATAGTTGGCGTGGACCTGAATCCGGCCCGCCGCCCCCTGGCCGAGAAGTTCGGTATGACCGACTTCGTTAATCCGCGCGAAATCGAACCTCACGAAACCGGCGGCGACCTGGTCGAAGAGCTGGTCGAGCTCACTGGTGGCGGCGCCGACTACAGCTTTGAGTGCATAGGCAACGTGAACACCATGCGCCAGGCGTTGGAGTGCTGTCACAAGGGCTGGGGCGTGAGCGTGATCATAGGCGTGGCCGGCGCTGGCCAGGAGATAAGCACGCGACCGTTTCAGTTGGTGACCGGCCGGGTGTGGAAGGGCACCGCCTTCGGCGGGGCCAGGGGGCGCAGCGACGTGCCGGGCATCGTCGACTGGTACATGGAGGGGCGCATCAACATCGACGATCTTATTACCCACACCATGCCGCTGGCCGATATCAACCGCGCCTTCGAACTGATGCACTCAGGCGAATCGATACGCAGCGTGGTGACCTTCGACTGAACGGACGGGCCGCGGTTCCTGCGCCGTCAGGGTGTGGGGGCCACGGGGTCGAGGTCCACGTTGCCAAGCACGCGCGAGGCGGGAGAGTCGCTGCACCAGGTGTTGTTCTCGGCCTTGACCACCTGGGAGGGGTCGGTGAGCAGGCTTGCGTCCACGTTGCGCGCTATCCGGGACGGCGCCTTGTTGCGGCACACCGTGTTGCCGCCGGTGCTGGAGACCAACTGCCCGTCTATCGTGAGTGCGCCACCACCGAGGTCGAGTTCGGCGTCATCGAGAACCACCACGCCACCGGTGCCCGGCTCGGACGTGCTCTTGCGGCCGCCGTTGTCGACAACCTGGTTGCCCTGCATGCTGACGACCGCGTTCTTGGAAGCGCGCAGGCCGAAGAAACGCGAATTACGGATGACGCTGTCGCGTACTACCAACTCTACTTCACCGCCTACTCTCAATCCGCGCGTGCAGTTGTCGATCAGCGTATCCACGATGTGTACGACCTGTTGATCGCCCACGCCGGTGCTCAGCAGCGGACCGGCGCAGTGAAACCTGGCGCTGCCCGGGCCCACCATCTGGCAGTTGTCCACCAGGAAGCGCCCTCCCTGGGCCGCGCGCAGGGGTTTTTCACAGCCTACGAAGCGCACGTCGTGGAGGGTCGCGTTCCAGTAATCACGCGAATCGGGGTCGGCCGAGGTCAGTGCTATGTCGCCGGCCACCTGCGCGCACTTGTCGCAGCCGTCGAGTATCTCGATGTTGCTGAAGACCGTGCCGACGGCACTTTCCTGGTTGGTGAGCGCGTCGTCGCAGTGGCGGGTGAAGTTTACGTTCTCGATGGTGTTGTTGGCGCCCGCGGCATGGATGCCTTCTGAGAAATAACGCAGCGACAGGTTGCGTACCGTGTTGTTGTTGCCCTCTAGCACCACGAAGCCGGTGCCGTTTTCGTACTCGGGGCAGTCGCAGGTCCCGTCGTTGTTGAGGTCCTCCGGGGCGCAGCTGCCGGGCGGGAAGCCCTCGAAGCAGGGCGGGTCGAGTTCAAAGGTAATGTTGCGGTCGAGCCCGTCGATTATCACGTCATTGCAGGACAGTCGCCGCGCCGCCCAGCCGTCGGCGTCGTCGAGCAGGATTACCGTGTCGCTGCAGTCAAAGGTTATACGCCCCGAAGTGCCACCGCAGTTATCAATGGCGGCTTCGAGCGCGGCCTGCGTGCAGGCCACCGCGCAGGAGTAGTCGCCCGGTGAGTTGGCGCAGGTGCCGGGATCGCAGTCGTCGGTTCCCAGCGTGCACTCGTCTATGTCGACGCAGTCGCCACCAAGGTTCGGCGCATAACCGGCCGCGCAGGCGCAGCCCAGGTAGTCGGGTGCGGGCGGGGTTCCACCGGGGCAGTAGATGCAGCGCAGCTCGGCCGAAACGGTGGCGCACTGCTCTTCGCGACACTCGCTGTCGCAGCCGTCACCGGCCGCCGTGCCGCTGTCGTCGCATTGCTCGAAGGCTGTCACCGTGCCGTCTCCGCATACTGTTTCGAACAGTGCCAGTTGCGCGGCCAGGTTTTCGTCTATGTGTTTCTCGGTCGCAGACGGGGTTGCCGATTCGCAGAGCCCATTGCGGTTGGCCTGGGCCCAGCGTTGGCTGAAACGCGTGCGACTGCGCAGCTGGCATCTCGACAAGCGCCCGGTCCCCGGCTTGGCCAGTTCGCGCAGCAGGCAGCCTTGTCGCCGCTTGGTGAGATTGAATAGCAGCTTGATCTTGTTGCGCACGCAGGCGGAGGGCAGCTCGTTGACGGCCAGCAGTTGCGCGTTCACGTTTGACTGCAGCCACTCTTCTTCTCCCTCCAGGCGAAAGTCGGTGGCCGTGGCAGGGCAGGCGGCGCCGGCGAGCGAAGCCGTGAGTTCGGCCTTGGCAAAGCGGTCGTTGAGCCGCAGCAATGCGCGATCGCTGCACGAGCTCAGCGAGGCAGCCGAGGGCTTGCGTGCATGCGCGGCGTAGCAACGTGACAGGTGTCGGTAGTAGCTTCCGGCGGTTTCGAGCTTGTCGCTACGGCAGTCGTCAAAAGCGTCGGCAAGGGTCAACGAGGGCGCAAAAAGCCCGGCAAGCAGCAGCCCGAGAAACGACATGGCGGCGAAGCTGCTAAGCGCCGATGTGTATAGCGCCGACGTATGCAGCGCCGACGTATGCAGCGCCGCTCGAGACAAGTCCTCGGCTTTGCCAATAACGGTGCATCTGACCTGGGGCAGCCGGCTCATGGCTACTGACTACTACACAGTTGGGGGGGTAATCAATGGTCTGGATGCCTGTTGTGCCCGTCCCGGCCGAATTTCACCCGATCGGGGGGGTGGCGGGGCGGCGGGCAGGCCCGCTTTGCACAACCGTCCACCGCCGTCATACTACCGCGTTCAGGCGTCCCGGCAGGGGAAGCCAAGGGAAAACAGGAACATATGTACCGCGAAGAGATAAAGGTCCTCGACTGCACCATCCGCGACGGCGGGTTGATAAACCAGTACCAGTTCACCGACGATTTCGTCAAGGGCTGCTACCGGGCCAGCTGCGAAGCGGGCGTAGACATCGTGGAGCTGGGCAAGAAACTTGCCGTCAGCGACGAGTACACGCGCGATAAGTGGGGCAAGTGGAACTTCTGCGATGACGATGACATCCGCCGCGTGGTCGATTCCTGCGACAGTGAGCATCGTCCCCAAGTGGCGGTCATGTTCGACGTGGGCCGCGTTGACCTCGACGCGCTGGTGCCGGCTGACCAGTCGCCCGTCGACATGATACGCACTGCCTGCTACGTGGCGGACATCGACAAGGGCATCGATCTCGCCCGGCGCACAAAGGATCTTGGCTACGGTACGACGATAAACATAATGGCCTGCTCGGCCGCCATCGAGAGAGACCTCATCGAGGCGCTGGAGCAGGTGAACGAATCGCCCGAGGTTGATTACCTGTACCTCGTTGACAGCTACGGAGCGTTTTACTCCGAGCAGGTGAGCGCCTACCTGGCCATGTACCGCGAGCACGCGCCCGACAAGCCGCTGGGATTCCACGCTCACAACAACCAGCAACTGGCGTTTTCGAACACCCAGCAGGCCATCATCGAGGGCGTCAACCTGCTTGACGCCACCATCAACGGCATCGGCCGCGGGGCGGGCAACTGCAACCTTGAGCTGCTGCTCAACTTTCTTAAAAACCCCAAGTTTGACGTGCGCCCGGTGTACCGTGCCATACAGGAACAACTGGTGCCGCTGCGGGAAGAGATAGAGTGGGGCTTCAACGACATCTACGGCATAAGCGGCCATCTCAACCAGCACCCGCGCGAAGCCATGCGCGTGCGCGGCGACAACGGAGCGCGCGAGCTGTGCTACGACTTCTTTCTCGAGCAGAGCGGCGAGGGCGACTCGGCGCTGGACTGAGTCCGGGGGCGCTGCGTGCCGCCGCCGCCGTTCAGCCCATGAGCGCGCGGCTGATGATGATTTTCATGACCTCGCTGCTGCCCGCGAAGATGCGCTGTATGCGCGCGTCCATGTAGGCGCGGGCCACCGGGTACTCGCTCATGTAGCCGTAGCCGCCGTGCAGCTGCACGCACTCGTCGACCACGCGACCCTGCAGTTCGCTCACCAGTAGCTTGGCCTTGGCGGCGGTGGGCACGTCGAGCTGGCCGTCCACGTGCAGCTCGAGGCAGCGGTCTACGAACACGCGCGCCGATGTGATCTCGGTGTCGAGCTCGGCGAGCTTGAACTGGGTGTTCTGGAAGGCGGCCAGCGGCCGGCCGAAGGCCTGGCGTTCCTTGACGTAGTCCACCGTGTAACCCAGCACCGCCTCGGAGGCGGTTATGCCGGAGATGGCCACCGACAGTCGCTCCTGGGGCAGCTCCTGCATGAGGTAAACGAAGCCTTCGCCCTCGTTGCCCATGAGGTTGGAGCGCGGTACGCGCAGGTCGTTGAAGAATAACTCGGATGTGTCCTGTGCCTTCATGCCGATCTTTTTGAGATTACTGCCGCGCTCGAAACCGGGGCGATCGGCCTCGACCAGCACGAGGCTGGTGCCGGCGGCACCCGCCTCGGGATCGGTCTTTGCGACCACGATCACGAGATCGGCGTGCTGTCCGTTGGTAACGAAGGTCTTTGAGCCGTTGATGACGTAGTCGTCGCCGTCCTTGACGGCCGTGGTGGTAATGCCCTGCAGGTCGCTGCCCGCCCCGGGCTCGGTCATCGAGATGGCGGTGACGATTTCGCCCGTTACGCAACCCGGTAGGAACTTCTGCTTCAGTTCCTCGGAGCAGTAGTGGAGCATGTAGGGCACGGCTATGTCGGAGTGCACTGCCCAGCCCAGCCCGGACAGCTGCAGGGTGGCTATCTCCTCGTCGATGATGGCGTTATAGCGAAAGTCGGCGTCTACACCGCCGTACTCTTGGGGCACCGTGGGGCAGAGCAGCCCCTGCTCGCCGGCCTTGTTCCACAGGGCTCGGTCGACCTGTCCGTCGGACTCCCACTGCTCGTGGTAGGGCACGACCTCGGCGGCCAGGAACCTGCGCACGCTGTCGCGAAACTGCTCGTGTTCGGCTTGGTATACGGTTCGCTTGATCACGGTTGTTGTTCCTCGGCAGGTGTTTTCCGCGGTGGTACCCAGCCGGTTCTCTACGCGGCGGCGTGGCGCGTGCCGGCGGCGGGTGGATCCTCGGGCAGGCCGGCGAAGCATTGCACTATCTGCATCCAGTGCGTGGCGGTGTCGCCGGTCACTACCAACGAAGTGTCTGCCACGTTGCGCGTCTGCGTCACGACGTAGCAGAAATCGACCGCGTCGCCCTCCACGCGGTCAGGGGTAGCGGGGTCGTTGAACTCCCAGGTTTCGCCTGAAGGCGACCGCAGGCGAACGTAGGGCGCGGGGTCGGGCACCTCGAGGGCGCGGTTCATGAAGGCCCAGCCCAGTGTCTTTACACCCAGCACGACGATGTTCTTAGCGCGGTCGCTGTTGGGGCACGCCTTGCCCAGGAACTCCGTTCCCGCCATGTCCCACACTTCCTGGCCGTGCGCCCATGTCTCCATCTGGCGGGCGGTGATCGAGCTGCGCACGCTCATGTCGGGGCCGGCCCACTTGACGCGCTTACGGGGATCGGCGGCGGCGAAGCGCTCGCTCATCTCGCCGTAGAAGCCATGCCAGAGCGCGACCAGTTCCGCACCCTCGCAGCCCTTGAGCCAGCGGTGTGTGAACACGGGGTGGCCCAGCTCTATGATGCCAGGTAGGGATTCGTTCATCAGCTCGGCGAAGGCGTCTTCGTCGGCCAACGCGAGGTCGGCGGCGTGGTTCCAGAAGTGCAGGTGGCCCACCACGTCGTTCACCGTCCAGTCCTTGTACAGCGTCGTGCGCGCGAGCGCCGCGTCGTCCATGGCGGCCAGCAGCCCGTGCAGGACATCGCTCTCCTCTCTGAAATCAAGTGCCTGTTGCATTGCTCTTATCTCCCGTTGATGACCCGCGCGCCACCTGGTCGTAGAGGTCGAAGTCGTTGCGGCGCGTGAGCCACCAGTAGCGCGTGGTGGTGCCCGACCAGTTGTTGGTCACGCGGCCGGCCGCGTTCTTGTACCAGCTGCGGTCGACGTCTGCCCAGACGGTGTTTTCGAGGTCCTGCTGTACGCGCCGGTCCCAGGATTCAAGCACGCCCGCTTTGAGCTCGAGGCTGGCCAGTCCGTGGCTGAACAGGCGGTCGATCAACGAGGCAATGTAGCCAGCCTGGCACTCGATCATGAAGATTATCGAGTTGTGACCGAGGTTGGTGTTGGGGCCGTACATTGTAAAAAAGTTAGGGAAACCGGGCACGGTCATGCCCAGGTAGGCACAGGGGGCCTCGGCCCAGCGCTCGTTGAGCGACTCCTCGCCACGGCCGACTATGTTCATCGGGGCGATAAAGCCGGTGGACTCAAAGCCGGTGGCCATAACCAGCACGTCGGCCGGGTGGCGCTTGCCGTCGGCGGTCACCACGGCGTCTTTCTCTACGCGGTCTATAACGTCTGTCACCAGGTGTACGTTGTCGCGGTTGAGCGACTGGTAGTAGTCGTCCGACACCAGCAGGCGCTTGGCGCCTATGGGGTAGTCGGGCACGAGCACGTCTCTGAGCTTGGCGTCGCTGACGTTATCTTCGATGTGCCGGCGGGCCTGCCGTTCCACGTGACCGGCAAACAGGCGATTGCGCAAAAACAGAGGAAAGCGCGCTTCGAGCATGGCCCAGGTAATCCAGCGTATGAGCGTGGCCAGCCAGGGATAGCGACGAAAGCGCTGCAGCTCGGCCTTGGTGTACTCGCGGTCGTTGCGCGGGATCATCCAGTTGGGCGTGCGTTGCAGCACGGTCACGTTGCGCGCCTGGCCTGCTATGCGGGGAATGAACTGTATGGCGCTCGCGGCGTTGCCTACCACCACCACGTCGCGGTCGGCCAGCTCGCAGTCGTGTTGCCAGCGGGCCGAGTGGAAGGTGTCGCCTGCAAAATCTCCCAGACCCTTCAGGTCGGGCGTCGTGGGGCGGTTGAGCTGGCCGGTGCCGCACACCAGCGCGGCGGCCGAGTACTGCTCGCCGTTGGTATCGGTGAGCTGCCACGCGCTGCTGTCTTCGTCCCAACGCGCATCGGCGATCTCGGTATCCAGTTGTATGTGCTTGCGCAGGCCGTACTTGTCGGCGCAGTGCTCCATGTAAGACAGTATCTCGCCGTGCTCGGCGTACAGGCGGGTCCAGTCGAGCTTCTGCTCGAACGAAAACGAGTAGGACACCGAGGGCACGTCGCAGCAGGCGCCGGGGTAGGTGTTGTCGCGCCAGGTGCCGCCCAGGCGGTCGGACTTCTCAAAGATGGTGAACTCGTCGATGCCCGCGCACTTGAGCTTGATGCCCAGGCACAGGCCCGAAAAACCCGACCCGATAATGGCCACGTTGCGCGCTTGTCCGCCGTCGTTGTTGTTGTTGCTGACCATGCCGCGACCGCTAGTTGTGCTGTCCCGCGCGCGCCGTGTCAAAGGGGCGAGAAGGTTCCGTTTTCCCCTTCCGGGGGGTGGGTGGTAGAAGGGCAGATGGGTTTTGAGGCGGTGTTGTTTGATCTCGGCGGGGTATTTACGCCCTCGCCCTTCGAGGCAGCCGAGAAGGCCGGTGCCGAGATGGGCGCCGCGCCCGGCCTGCTCATGGAAATCGTTTTCGGGCCTTACCACGAGGACACCGACCACCCCTGGCATTGCCTGGAGCGGGGCGAGACCGAACTCGAAACCGTGCGCGGCCAGATTTCCGAGCTCGGCCGCACACATGGACTGGAGGTCGACCTGTTCGCGGTGCTCGCCAGCCTGGCCAGCGACAACGGGGGCAGGGAGGTGGTCATTGACTGCGTGCGCGAAGTACGCGCCGCCGGGCTGCGCACGGCCCTTGTTACCAACAACATCCGTGAGTTCGGCGACGCCTGGAAGAGCCTGCTTCCGGTAGACGAGCTCTTCGACGCGGTGGCTGACTCCTGCCTGCTGGGGGTCCGCAAACCCGACCCTGCCATGTTCGAGTACGCGCTGGCTGAGCTGGGCGGTGTCGACCCCACCCGCGCTGTGTTTCTCGACGATTTTGCCGGCAACATTGATGCCGCCCGCCGCCTGGGTATGCACGCCATACTGGTGGGAACCGATCCCGAGCCGGCGCTGGCGGAGCTCAGGGTAGTGCTGGCCCCCGAGCTGGCCGCCGGAAGCCTGTGACCCTCTACCGCGCTGGCCGGGGGATTGATGGGTGGAAAGCGGGTAGGAAAAGCCACGTTTCCGGCGTATACCGCCGGGCATGGGACAAGAAGCTGATAGCGGAAGAGCGACCGAGGGAAGAGCGACCGAGGGGCTGAGGATATTTGACGGTGCGGTGGCGGTGGTGACCGGCGCCGCCTCGGGCATAGGCGAGGCGCTGGCCCGTGAGCTGGCGCGTCGCGGGGCGACCGTGGTGCTGGCCGACCGGCAGGCCGAAGAGGCAGCGGTGGTGGCGGCCTCGATCAACGCCGCCGCCGGCGCTTCATCCGGCGACGCCACAGCCGAATCGGTGGAACTCGACGTTCGCGATGCCGAGGTCTTTGACCGCGTGCTGGCCGACACGGTGGCCAGGCACGGGCGGGTGGACTACCTGTTCAACAACGCCGGCATTGGTATCGGCGGCCCGGCGCTGGCGCACACGACCGAAGACTGGCGCTACATGATAGACGTCAACTTGATGGGCGTGGTACACGGCATACAGGCCGCCTACCCGCGCATGGTGGAGCAGGGCTTCGGCCATATAGTCAACACCGCTTCGATCGCCGGGCTCACGGCCTGCCCGGGCCTGGTGTCCTACGCGGCCGCCAAGCACGCGGTGGTGGGCATCACGCGCGCGTTGCGCGTGGAGGCCGCCGAACACGGCGTGCGCGTGGGTGCGTTCTGCCCTGGCTTTATACGCACGCCCATACTTGAAGGCGGCAGGTACGGCCGCATGCTCGGTGGCGAGACAGGCATGCTAAGCGAAGAAGTCAAGGCGAAACTCGGCGGCATGGAGCCTGCCGACTTTGCCCCTCGAGCGCTCAACCTGGTGGCCGTCAACCGCGAGATCATGGTGCTGCCGTGGCAATGGAAGGTGCTCTGGTGGCTCGATCGCCTGCTGCCGGGCCTGGTGACCGGTCTCACGCGCAGGCGCATGCGCGGGATGCTGGCCGACGCCGCCTGAGCAACAGCCAGTGAGCAATAGGCAATGAGCATCGCCCGACAACTGGGCACTGCTGCAGTGCTGGTGGTCCGCCAACTGTGGCGCCGGATGTCGGGTGCCGGAGCGCGCGAGTGGTTGTCGGCCGCCGAGTTGGAGACCAGCCTGCAGATGCTCATCGACCGCGTCGGGCAGGGGGTCGTCAAGCGCGTGACCTTCGTAGACCTGCCCGCCACCGAGCCGCCGTGGTTCGACACCGGTCTCGATATTGAAGCCGGTGCCGAGGTCACCACGTTGGCGTCGGGGCGGGTGTGGCTGTCGCGCGCGCTGGGGCTGTGGGTAGGACCAGCCTTTCACCTGTGGCGCAGGGTGGGCGCGGCCGGTCGCATTGCCCGCGGCAAGCGCAACACCTGCACGTTTTTGTCGGCCGAGGGTGGCCGCCTGTACCTGGGTGGCGTCGGGCCCGGTTGGTGGAAGGATATCAACGGCGGGCTTGGTGTAGAGCCGCGCCGTTATCGCACGGCCTCGGGTTCGATGAGCGTGGCCGTCATCGAGTGGGATTGTGCGACCGTCGAGGGGTTGCGTCGCCTTACTGAGCAGGGCGACGTGGGTGGGTTGCTGGCTGGCGAACTAGACCGACTGCAAACCGAGCAGCCAGTGCCCGAGGGCTGGCACTACCTGTGGGAGCTCGGCCCGGGGGAGATCTACCGGCAGGAGGATGCAAGCGGAATCGCGGAGAATCCTGCGCCAGCAGACGAATCCCCGCCTTCGGGCCCGGTCATCCACTGCCACACCCAGGACGACGTGGGCATACTGCAGAAGGCCGCCGCTGTGCCTCTCACAGACAGCACCCGCCTGGCTTGGCGCTGGAAGGTCGACAGTCTGCCCTGCCGATACGCCGAGGACTCGGTGCCCATGCACGATTACATGAGTATAGCCGTCGAGTTCGACAACGGCCGCGACATTACGTTTTACTGGAGCGCGAGCCTGCCCGTGGGCACGCACTATCACTGCCCCTTGCCGGCCTGGAAAGATCGCGAGACCCACGTCGTCGTGCGCTCGGGCAGTGAGGGGCTGGGCCGCTGGCTGAGCGAGGAGTGCGTGCTGGCCGAAGAGTACCGCCGCGCCATAGGCGGCGAGCTGCCTGAGCGGGTGACGCGCGTATGGCTGATAGCAAACTCGATGTTCCAGAAGGGAGAGGGGCGCTGCAGTTACGCCGGCATCCGCCTGTTGGGTGGCGACGAGCTGGACGGCGACCCGTTGGACGGCGACAGCGAGTTGGTCATACTGTAGAGCCGTGACCTTTCCGTTAAAGATCGCCGTTCGTGACCTGCTCCTGCTGCTGGCGACGCTGGGCGCGTGGACCATAGAACCTACCACCCGCCACACCTCGGCCGACCCGGCGGGCACAGCCATGCAGATCGCGGCGGGCGTGATGGCCGGGCTGTGCGCTTTGGTAGCCCACGAGTGGGGGCACTACCTGGGCGCGCGTGCGGCGGGCGCAGTGGTCTACCCGGCGCGCCGCGTAACGGCGCTGTTCATGTTTGGCTTTGACCGAGAGCGCAACGGCCGGTGCGAGTTCATGGCGATGAGCTGTGGCGGGTTCGTCGCCAGCGCGGCCATGATCGCGCTGTTTGTCACCCGCCTGCCGCTCGACGCGCTGTCGGGACAGGTCGCGATGGCGTTCGCGGCGGTCGGCGTGCTGCTCACCGCCACGCTCGAGTTGCCTGTGGCCTGGCGGGTTGCCCACGGCGCAGAGCTGCCCCGCGGCACGGTCTACGTCGAAGGCCGATAGCCGAACGGGAAGACGTACCTTCCGGCACCCCTTGTCGCCGTGGCGGCGGCCGTGTAGGCTCCGGCGTCCGGGGCCCTTGGCCCTACCCGAGGAGAGATTTCACGATGCCCATTATTCCTACTGACGAGCAGCTCGGCGAACTACTCGCTGACACCCGCGACACGCCCGTGGTCATGATCAACCTGCTCAGGTTCAAGGCCGATGCCGAGGGCGACAAGGCCATTGACGGGGAGTCGGGCGAGGCTGCGTACATGCGCTACGCCGAGTCCATGCGCCGCCTGGTCGAATCGGGCGGCGGCCGTTTTCTGTGGATGGGGAAGGTTGACCAGGTGGTGATAGGCGACACCGGCGAACGTTTTGACGCGGCGGGCCTGGTGGAGTACCCATCGCGCAGCGGCTTCGTGGAGATGGTTATGAAAGCCGAGCAGAGTGGTATCTCCGGCGACAGGGCGGCGGGGCTCGACAGCCAGTGGTTGTTTGCCTCGACCACCGAATTTTTTCTGGCCGACGATCGGGCCAACGACCAAGCCGCCGACTGAAGCTTCGCCTCAATCCAAGCCAATGAGACACGACCGCAGGCCATACCTGGTTAAGAAGCTGCTCTTCACGCTGGCCGAAGCGCGGGCCAAGCACTTCCTGCACCCCCAGTTCGACGAGTTGGGTGAGGGCTGCTGGTTCGTCAACCCGCGCTGCTTCGATATCAACGGCAGCGATATACGGCTGGGCAAGTACGTGCACCTGATGGGCACACCCGACCAGGTGGTGCACATGACTGCGTGGACCGACGGCGCGCGCAGCGGTTCGATCAGCATAGGCGACTACACTGTGGTGCTGCCGGGCGTGCGCATAGGCTCGGCCAGCAACGTGACCATAGGCCGCAACTGCCTGCTGGCGAGCAAGAGCTACATAACCGACGCCGACTGGCACGATCTCTACGATCGCAATAGCGCGCCCGGCGCGAGCGAGCGCGTGCTGCTCGAAGACAACGTGTGGCTGGGCGACAGTTCCATCGTTTGCAAGGGCGTCACCATAGGCGAGAACAGCATCGTTGGTGCTGGCGCGGTGGTTACGCACGACGTGCCGGCCAACTCGGTGGCGGCCGGCAACCCGGCGCGGGTCGTGAAGGAGCTCGACCCCGAGCGTAGCTTTGGACGTCGCGAGGACCTGTTCAACGGTGAAGTGCCATACAACGACCTGCTCGACTACTACGAGCGCGACCTTCTCGGTCCCAACACTGTGCGCCAGTGGCTCATGTCCAAGCTCGCTCCCAGTCGCCGGCACTGAGCGAGCTGGAATGTGGGTGCCGTGGCGTGGCGGCCATCCCGCCGCGCACGTGAAAGCTCAGCGCGTTGTGCGGGCCTGCTCGATCACGTAGGCATGGATGGCGCGCACGTCGGTCTCGCTGAGTACGTCGGCAAAGGTCGGCATGCCGCCGGCCAGACGCGCGCCGCGCAACACCACGTCGCCGAACATTTCGTGCACCGAGGCGTCCATTCGCCTGAGGTCGGGCACCACGCCAGTGCTGAATCCCAGCGGTCCGTGGCAGAAACTGCAGCGCTCCATGTACAGCCGCGATCCCAGGGCGAGATCGGTCTGGTCGTAGTCCATGGCCGGTGGCTCGGGTATCGATATGTCGAGCCTGGCGGGAATGGCCACCTGTCCGGGCCCGTCCAACCGGAACACCAGCAGGCGACCGTCGTTGCCGTACTCGGGCACGATTGAACTGCGCGCGTCGCCGCTGGGCACACCCACGCCACCCCAGCCGGCCATCACCGCCACGTACTGCACGCCGTCAACGGCGTAGCTAACCGGCGGCGCGATGATGCCGGTCATCACTGGCACCTCCCACAGCTTGTGGCCGGCCTGGGCGTCGTAGGCGGCAAAGCGTCCGTCGCCAGTGCCCTGGAACACCAGCCCGCCGGCCGTGGCCAGCACCCCTCCGTTCCAGAAATTCGGCAGCTCAACACTCCAACGTTCGCGACCGGCCACGGGGTCCCAGGCTTTGAGGTAGCCGCTTGATACCGGCGTAAATCCCTCCTCGTGGAGTATTTCGGCGTAGCGGCCGAGGTCCATGCCCAGGTTCCAGGCACCGGGGCTGTGGCGGTATTCATCTTCGTTGAGATACAGCCCCGGGTTCTCGATGGCCGGTATGTACACCAGGCCGGTGTCGGGGCTGAAGGCCATCGGTTGCCAGTTGTGGCCGCCGGTGGGTGCGGGCTTCACCAGTTTCCAGTCGTCGGTGAAACCAAACTCGGGGTCTTCCACCGGTCGGCCGGTGACCATGTCCACGTGCGTGGCCCAGGTGGTCTCCACGTAGGCGTCGGCGCGCAGCAGTTCACCGGTGGCGCGGTCGAGCACGTAGAAAAAACCATTCTTGGGAGCTTGCATGATGACCTTGCGCTCGCGGCCGTCCAGCTCGAGCTCGGCCAGCAGCAGGTGCTGGGTGGCGGTGTAATCCCAGGTGTCGCCGGGGGTGGTCTGGTAGTGCCAGGCCAGGCGGCCGGTGTCGGGATCGAGCGCGAGTATGGACGACAGGTAGAGGTTGTCGCCGCCGCCGGGGCTGCGCTTGGCGCGGTTCCAGGGCGAGCCGTTACCCGTGCCCACGTAGAGCAGGTCGAGTTCGGGGTCCCAGGCCATCGAGTCCCAGGCCGTGCCGCCGCCGCCCGTCTCCCACCACTTGCCCGCCACGTCCCAGGTCCCGGCTGCCGTTTCGAGTTCGGGGTGTTCATAGGGCAGCGAAGGATCGCCCGGCACTGTGTAAAAGCGCCAGTCGAGTTTGCCTGTGCGCGCGCTGTAGGCGCTTATATATCCACGCACGCCGAACTCGGCGCCGCCGTTGCCAATGATAACGCGTCCCTTAACGACGCGCGGCGCGCCGGTGATGGTGTAGGGGCGCGAGCGGTCGATGGTGTTGACCTCCCAGTCCACCTCGCCGGTCACCGCGTCGAGCGCGACCAGGCGGCCGTCGTAGGTGCCCAGGTATACACGACCCTTCCATACCGCCACGCCGCGGTTGACGACGTCGCAGCAGCCGCGCCGGCTCCACTGCCGTGGCACCTTGGGATCGTAGACCCACAGCTCGCGCCCGGTCGCCGCGTCGAGTGCGTACACGACGCTCCACGCGCCGGTTGTATACATCACGCCGTCTATAACGATGGGGCTGGCCTCCAGCCCGTGAGTGGTCATGGTGTCGTAGGACCAGGACAGGCCCAGGCGCTCTACGTTGTCACGGTTGACCTGCGCCAGCGGAGAGTAACGTTGCTCCGAGTTGCTGCGTCCGTGAGCCAGCCAGTTGTAGGGTTCGGAGTCGGCCGCGGCTATGCGCTGCGCGTTCATCGAGCGGGTCACGGCGGCAATGTGGCGAGCCGCCGCTCGCTCGGAGTCGGGCAGGGGGCCTCCGCTCCTGTCTGCCACTGTCGAACCCGCCGGCTGTAGAGCCCCGGGCAGCAGCGAGCAGGACGCGGTAAGGGTTGCCAGGGTAAAGATGGCCAGGCTGAAGGTGAGCAGGGCGATGTTGGCGCTACTGCTCGCGGGTGGGTTGTGCGTGGTCAATTTGCGATGTCTCCCCTCTGGTCTGTCGGCCTGTTGCTGGCAACCAGACGGCTGGCAACACGACGACGCGAAGCCACAATCTAGGTTCCCGCCAGCGGACAGGCAAGGCCAGGGAGGCCTGCCGGTCGGCGGGTCCCCGTTCGCTTTGCTCATCGGACCACAGTGCCTGTCGGCTCCTGGCCCCTCTTGAACTGGCCGGGGCGCGGATATAGGCACATGGGCTGCGCAAGGCAACGGCGCGCAAGGAGAAAACAAAGATGCCCATAGATCGCGACAAGGCCATGGCCTACGAGTTCCCCGAGGGAACCGGCAGCTACTCGAACGACGAAGTTATTCTCTACCACCTTGGCGTGGGCGCCGGCGTGCCCGCCACCGACGCGGGCGAGCTTGAATACACCTACGAGAAGGATCTCAAGGTGCTGCCCAGCTTTGTGACCACCGTGTTCTTGTCGGGCGGCGGGTCGATGATGTCGGTACCGGGCCTGGAGTTTAACCCCATGATGCTGCTGCACGGCGAGCAGGACATCGAGATCCACCGGCCGCTGCCGCCCGAGGCAAAAATGAAGGGGCGCACGCGCATCGCCGATATTTTTGACAAGGGGAAGGCGGCGCTGACCATACTCGAGAACAGCGTTTCTACCGAGGACGGCGAGCCCCTGTTCACCACTCGCATGGGCTTGTTCATGCGGGGCGAGGGGGGCTTCGGTGGCGAGTCGGGTCCGCCGGCTGCCAACCAGGCGCCCGACCGCGAGCCCGACGCTGTGTTCGAATCCGAGACCCTGCCGCAGCAGGCTCTGCTCTACCGCTTGAACGGCGACAAGAACCCGCTGCACTGCGACCCCGAGTTTGCTGCCATGGGTGGCTTCGATGTTCCCATCATTCACGGCCTGTGCAGCTACGGGATTACCTGCAAGGCGGTGGTAGACGGCATGCTCGACGGAGATCCCACGCGCATGGCCCGTTACCAGGCGCGCTTCAAGGGCGTGGCCTGGCCGGGCGAGACCTACCAGGTTCGCTGCTGGAAAGAAGACGGGAAGATCCTGGTCGAGGCCTGGTCCAAGGAACGCAACGAGGCCATCATCACCAACGCAGCGGTTACCCTGAGGTAGCCGCGCTGGGGCGTACGCGGCCGGCCCCGGGCCGGACCGCGCGCGTGCCGGGTTTGACGGGTTGAAGATAGACGGTCCACTTTACTCCGACCTGGCCGACGTCGGGCAGGAGGCTGTAGGCAGGCAGGAGGCTGGTTTTGACGGCGTGTACTCGCTCGAGGGCAGTCGCGATCCGTTTTTTCCCCTGCTGCTGGCGTCGCAGGCTGCGCCTGCACTGGATATCAGCACGGGCATCGCGGTAGCCTTTCCGCGCAACCCCTACCACGTGGCCTGCCAGGCCTGGGACCTGCAGCGTTTTTCGGGAGGCAGGTTTTCGCTTGGCCTTGGCTCGCAGGTGCGGGCTCACATCGAGCGCCGCTTCGGCGTCGCCTTTGACCGACCGGCGGCCCGCATGCGCGAGTACATCATGGCGGTAAGGGCGTTCTTTGATTGCTGGCAGGACGGCGAAGCTCTCAAGTTTGAAGGCGAGTTCTTTCGCCATACGCTGATGACGCCCATGTTCAACCCGGGGCCGCTCGACTGCGGCCGCCCTCGCATCGTGCTGGGCGCGCTGGGTCCGGCTATGACCGCCGTGGCAGGACAGGTGGCCGATGGCCTGCTGGTTCATCCGTTCAATACGGTGCCCTTCCTGCGTGATGTGCAATTGCCAGCGGTGAACAAGTCACTGGCCAAGGCAGGTCGTCGCCGCGAGGATTTTGTTTTCAACGTGACCGCCATCTGCATCACCGGTGCCAACGAGGAACAAATGCGCGCTGCCTACGAGGGCGTGCGCAGCCTCCTGGCCTTCTACGGTTCCACGCCCGCTTACCGTCGCCCGATGGAGGCCGTGGGCTATGGCGAGTTGCAGCCCGAGCTCAACAAGCTCACCCGCGAAAACCGTTGGGACGAGCTGCCGCAGCTGGTAGACGATTCGCTGGTTGAGCACTTTGCCGTCATTGGAGAGCCGGGGCAGATCGGTGCCCGGCTGGCCGAGAGATACGCGGGTTTAGCCGATCGCCTGGGCATATACGCGCCCTATGCGGCCGAACCCGGCCTGTGGCGGGAGGTTACGGATGGCACCCGGCGTGCGTTCACAGAACATGACGGTAATACTGCTTGATATAAATTACCGTTACTGTTACCGTACATTGGACTGGGCGGGGCCCGACGCGGCCGATGAACCCGCGCCCTTTAAATCTGCACCCTGTAAAACGTCACTTCGGAAAACAGAGAGGTAAGAGCAACGACATGCAAGCGCCGGTACTGGCCCCGCTATTGGCACCGCCCCTGCGGTCCACACTCAATCCCCGCTCCCCGGAGTTCATCGAGAACCGGGACGCGATGCTGCTTAAAATCGATGAGGTCAACTCGCTGCTCGACGAGGCCGAGGCCGGTGGCGGTGCCCATCACCACGAGCGCCTGGCCGCGCGCGGCAAGCTGCCGGTAAGAGAGCGCGTGGCGCTGGCGCTGGACCCCGACAGTCCGTTTCTGGAGATCAGCGGGCTGGCCGGTTACAACGCTGACTACACCATAGGCGGTGGCGTCCTCATGGGCATAGGCATCATAGCCGGCGTTGAGTGCATGATCTTCGCCAACGATCCCACCGTGCTCGGTGGGGCCATGACTCCCTACATGGGCAAGAAGTGGTCGCGGGCGCTTGAGATCGCCCGCGACAACAATATTCCCTACGTCAGTTTCGTGGAGTCGGCCGGTGCCGACCTGCGCATGGAGCCCGACGACGACAAGAACAAGAAGAAGAAACGGCGCCCTGCCAAGATTTTTCACTTCGCGGAGACCGGCCGGTTTTTCTACGAGATGACAGAGCTGTCCAAGCTGCGTATTCCGTCGGTGTGCGTGGTGTTCGGATCTTCCACGGCCGGCGGTGCTTACCAGCCGGGCATGTCCGATTACAACGTCGTCATCAAGAAGCAGTCGAAGATATTTCTCGCCGGCCCGCCGCTGGTGAAGATGGCCACCGGCGAAGACTCGGACGCTGAGTCGCTGGGTGGCGCCAAGATGCATGCCGAGATCTCGGGCCTGGGTGAGTACCTGGCCGAGGATGAACAGGACGCTGTGCGCATGTGCCGCGAGATTGTTTCGCACCTGAACTGGCGCAAACCCGGTCCCCCGCCGGCGCTTCGAGACGACCCGCCGCTGCTCGACCCCGAAGAACTGCTGGGCATCATAGACCCGGAGCTCAAGCGCCCGGCAGACATACGCGACGTCATAGGTCGCGTGGTAGACGGCTCGCGCTTCGAGGAGTTCAAACCGCGCTACGGCGAGACCATGGTCTGCGGTTTCGCGTCGATACACGGCTACCCGGTGGGCATTCTGGGAAACAACGGAGTGATCTACCCCGAGTCTTCTGAGAAGGCAGCCCACTTCATCCAGCTCTGCAACCAGATCGACGTGCCGTTGCTGTTCCTGCAGAACATTACCGGCTTTATCGTCGGCCGCGATTTTGAAGAGGCGGGCATCATCAAGAAGGGCTCCCAGCTCATCAACGCGGTTTCCAACTCCACTGTGCCTCACTTGACGGTAATAGTCGGCGCGTCCTACGGGGCTGGCACCTACGCCATGTCGGGACGCGCGTTCAACAACCGCTTTACTTTCATCTGGCCGAGCGCGCGAATCGCGGTGATGGGTGGAAAACAGATAGCCGGAGTGATGTCGATCGTGCGGCGGGGGCAGGCGGCGCGCAAGGGCGAAGAATTCGACGAGGCGCTGGACGAGCAGATCCGCGCCGCTGTCGAGGACATGCAGGAAAAGGGATCGCTTGCGCTCGAGGCCACCGGCGCCATAAGCGACGACGGGCTGATCGACCCGCGCGACACGCGCACCGTGCTGGGCATCTGCCTGTCGGTGGTACGCAACAAGCCCGTGGAAGGTACCGAGGGCTACGGGGTATTCAGGCTATGAGCTTTGCGACGTTGCTTGTTGCCAACCGCGGCGAGATCGCCCGGCGTATTATTCGCAGCGCCCAGCATATGGGCATTCGCTGCGTGGCCGTGTACGTGGACGCCGACGCGCTCGCGCCTTTCGTGGGCGAGGCCGACGAGGCGGTACGCCTCGACACGTCCTATCTCGACGGCGCGGCTGTGCTCGAGGCGGCCAGGGCCACCGGCGCGGAAGCCTTGCACCCGGGCTACGGGTTCCTGTCGGAGAACGCCGCCTTTGCAACCCAGGTGATGGCTGCGGGCCTGCTGTGGGTGGGGCCGTCGGTCGAGTGCATTGAGCAGATGGGCGACAAGATCGCCGCCCGCGCGCTTGCGATCAAGGCGGGCGTGCCAGTGCTCCCAGGTTCAGAAAGTATCGCTGACGCCGACGAGGTGGGCTACCCGTTGCTGGTCAAGGCAGCCGCCGGTGGTGGCGGCAAGGGCATGCGTATTGTCGAGTCGGCCGACGGACTCGAAGAAGGGGTGGCCTCGGCCAAGCGTGAGGCGGCCAGCGGCTTTGGTGACGACAGGGTTTTTATCGAGCGCTACGTGGCCCGCGCACGCCACATCGAGATACAGATACTGGGCGACGAGCACGGCAAGATTGTGCACCTCGGTGAGCGCGAGTGCTCGATACAACGTCGTCACCAGAAAATAATAGAGGAGTCGCCGTCGCCGCGCGTCGACGACAAGCTGCGACAGGCCATGACCGAGGCCGCCCTCGGCTTGGCCGGCGAGCTGGGCTATCACTCGGCGGGAACGGTGGAGTTCCTGCTCGACGACGATACCGGCGAGTTCTTTTTTCTCGAGGTCAACACCCGCTTGCAGGTGGAGCACCCGGTAACCGAACTGGTCACCGGCCTCGATCTCGTGCGCGAGCAGTTGCGCGTGGCCGCCGGCGAGCCGTTGGGCTACGGCCAGGAAGACATAAGCAGCAACGGCTGGGCGGTCGAGGCGCGCTTGTACGCCGAGAACCCGGCCAACGATTTTTTGCCCGAGATCGGCACGCTATCTGCCTTTGAGCCGGCCGCTAATCCCGAGCTGCGCTGGGACAGCGGTGTGGAGGAGGGCTCGGTCATCGGTACCGACTTCGACCCCATGCTGGGCAAGGTCATAGCCCACGCGCCCACGCGCGAGGAAGCCGCGGGCAAGCTGGCGCTGGGACTGGCGCGCACCCACCTGGGCGGCGTCGTGACCAACCGCGACTTTCTCGTGGCGGTGCTGCGCTCGGAGGAGTTTCTCGCGGGCGATACGACCACTGATTTTATCGACCGCGTGGCGCCGGCCCGCGCGCTTGAGCCGTCAGAGGCCGAACTCACGCACGCAGCGCGCGTGGCTGCCCTGTGGGTGCAGGGCGTCAACCGTTCCGAGGCAACAGTGCTGGCCACGGTGCCAAGCGGCTGGCAGAACGGCCGTATGCCCGACCAGCGGGTGACGCTTGATCACGGGGAGGGCCGTACAGCCGTGCGCTACCATTCCCGGCGCGATGGCAGTTTTTGTTTTGACGACGGCAGCGTCGCGCGCGTGCACCACTGGAGCGAGCAGGGCATGGACGTGGAGATTGCCGGCCGCCGCACGCGCACCCTCGTGACCCGCGCGGGTGCGCAGTTGGTCGTGCAGTGCGGCGACGGCGACGTCGTTTTCAGGGAGCAGCCGCGCTTCGTGCTGCCCGGTGCCGAGCAGGACGAGGGTGGTTTCGTGGCCCGCATGCCCGGCAAGGTGATAGAGCTGCGTGTAAAGGTCGGCGACACGGTGGCGGACGGCGACACGGTGCTCGTGCTCGAGGCCATGAAGATGGAGCACCCCATGCGTGCCAGCGAAGACGGAGTGGTCTTGGAGGTGAGGGTTGAAGAGGGCGAGCAGGTAGAGGCGGGTACGTTGTTGCTCGTGGTCGAGACGGTCGACGAACAGCAGGGAGAAAAATGATGGCCGATCCAATACGCATTGCTAACTGCTCAGGTTTTTTTGGCGACCGCCTCAGTGCTGCCCGCGAGATGGTCGAGGGTGGGCCCATAGACGTGCTCACGGGCGACTGGCTCGCCGAGCTCACCATGCTCATTCTCGCGCGCACGCGCATGAAGCACCCCGGCGGCGGTTACGCGCGCACCTTCGTGGCACAGATGGAGCAGGTGATGGGCAGCTGCCTCGACAAGGGCATCAAGGTTGTCACCAACGCTGGCGGCCTTGCCCCCGAGTCCTGCGCCGAGGCTGTATCCGAGGTTGCAAACAAGCTCGGGCTGGCACCGAAGATTGCCTATCTGCGCGGCGACGACCTGCTGCCACGCGTGGGCGAACTGGTCGAGGCCGGCAGCCTGCTCGAGCTCGAAAGCGAACGCCCGATCGAAGACGCGTCGGCTTTTCTCACGGCCAACGCCTATCTTGGCTGCTGGGGTATCGTGGACGCGCTCAACGCGGGTGCCGACATAGTAATAACTGGCCGCGTCACCGACGCGGCGGTGGTGTGCGGCCCTGCCGCCTGGCACCACGGCTGGAAACGCGACGACTTCAACGAGCTGGCGGGTGCCGTGGTGGCGGGTCACGTCATTGAGTGTGGCGCCCAGGCTACCGGTGGCAACTACTCGTTCTTTACCGAGATCGAGCAGATGCTCAACGTAGGTTTTCCCTGGGCCGAGATCGCCGAGGATGGCTCGTCGGTTATCGGCAAACACGACGGTACCGGTGGTGAGGTGTCGGTGGGCACTGTTACTTCGCAACTGCTCTACGAGATCGGTGGCCCGCGCTACCTTGGCCCCGACGTGACCACGCGCTTTGACACTATTGAGATCGAGCAGCAGGCACCCGACCGCGTGCTTCTGCACGGCACCCAGGGTGAGCCGCCGCCCTCGACGCTGAAGGTGTGCATCAACCGCGCGGGTGGTTTTCGCAACGACATGAACCTGTGCCTGACCGGCCTCAACATAGAGGCAAAGGCCAAACTGGTAGAAGAAGGTTTCTGGAACGCCTGCCCATACTCGCCGGAAGACTTTGCCTACGCCTCCACCAGCCTGCTGCGAACCGACAGCAACGACCCGGACGTCAACGAAGAGGCGGTGGCCACGCTGCGCATCAGCGTCAAGGATCCAGACGAAAAGAAAATCGGCCGTGCCTTTGCGAACTCGGGCATAGAGATCGCATTGGCCAGCATCCCCGGCTTCTTCGGCGTGGGCGGTCCCGGCGGCGGGCGTCCCTTTGGTGTCATGGAGGCGGCGCGCGTGGCGGCCGACATCGTGCCGGCCGAGCTGGTGTTGCCGGGTGGTGAGTCGCGCCAGGTATCGTCGGTGATACCAGGTGTCGAGGTCAACGTGACTCCGGCACCCGGACCGGAAGTCGCAGTGCCGGGGGGCTCAACCCGCCGCGCTCCGCTGGGTGAAGTCTACGGCGCACGGTCGGGCGACAAGGGCGGCAACGCCAACCTGGGCGTGTTTGCGCGCAGCGACGAGGCCTGGGCGTGGATCGATGGTTTCCTTACCACCGAGAAGTTTAAACAATTGCTGCCTGAGGCAGCCGAACTCAAGGTGGAGCGCTACCGACTGCCGGCGCTGCGTTCGCTCAACTTCGTGGTGCACGGCTTGCTGCAGGAGGGCGTGGCGGCTTCCACCCGGCAGGATCCGCAGGCCAAGGGGTTGGGCGAATGGCTGCGGGCGCGCGTGGTCGACCTGCCCGAGGAACTACTGGCTTGATCACCGTGGCCGTCGACAAGGCGGGGCGGTTACGATTTCCCGGCGTGCGGGTGCCGCCGCCGGTGTTGTCAAAGGAAGACGAGCGTGCGCTCAGTGCCCGCCAGCTCGATCTCCTCGAAGAACTCGAAGCTCAACTGCTCAGGGGCGGCGTGGCCGAGCTCACCATGGCCGGCCTGGCCGACCGCGTAAACTGTTCGCTCAGGACGCTCTACGGTATTGCGCCCAGCAAGGACGAGCTGCTACTTGCGGTGGTCGATCGCCGGCTGCGGCGCATAGGCAGGGCGGCGATCGAAAAACTTGACGCGAAGATGTCCCCCATCGACGCCTTGCGTGCTTACCTGCGCGCGGCTAACGAAGCCGTGCAATCCGAGGCCGTGACCATGTCGGCCGACTTTGCCAGCCTCGCGGGTGCCCAGCGACTCTTTGCCGACCACGAGGCCTACCTGTCGGCGGTGGCCCACAGCCTGCTCGATCGCGCGGTTGCCGAAGGGCAGATCGCCGCCGTCGACACGGCCGCGGTAGCCCATGTGCTGGGCAGCCTCGGCCGCGAGTTTGCCCAGGCCGAGGTGGCCGAAATAGCGCGCGAATCGCCCAAGCAAACGGCCGATGCCATTACCGAGATCGTGCTGCGGGGGCTGCTCGCCGGGCGCGGCGAAGCTTGAAGGCTTGATCCCCGGTACCTCGTGTCGCAGCTGGGGGGTGGCCCCCTGCCGGGGGGTGGGCAGCCCGGTTACTGTCGATTCCTGTGCAGCGCCTTTTTAGACAAATTGACGTGGAATCTGGAGTCAGCGACATTTAGACCCTTGACTGAAGTCAGCTAAGGCCTTAGAAATACTACTAATCTCGAGTCCCTGGGCATTCGGACTCTAGAGCAGGCAAGTGGCCGACGCAGTAATAGAGTATCTCGGACACGCGGGTCTTACGGTCGAGTACGGCGGCAAGAAGTTGCTCTGCGACCCTTGGATGTCACCGGCCGGAGCCTACAACGCGAGCTGGTTCCAGTACCCGGAGTATCCGCACAAGGATCTCGGCCACCTGCTCACACCAGACGCGGTCTACGTCTCGCACGAGCACCCCGACCACTACGATCCCTGGTTCCTGGCTCAACTGCCCAAGGACACGCCGATGATCACCGGGCGTTTTCACAAGCGGCTCATCGTGCGCAAGCTGCACGAGTTGGGGTTTGAAAACGTGCATGAGTTAGACGACTTCGAGTCCTGGGAGCTGGCGCCGGATTTCGTGGTCGAGGTCGAGGTGCCCAAGCAGAACTGCGCGCCGCACTGGTTTGACTCGTGCGCCTACATCACCGCGGGCGACGTGCGTATCCTCAATCTCAACGATGCCAACTCGGCGCTGGATTTTGACAAGATGCGCGCGCGCGGCATGGACGTGTTGCTGGGGCAGGCGTCACCGGCCATCTGGTACCCGCTCACTTATACCTGCTACGACGAAGAGCAGAAGCGGCCGCTGCGCGCCGCGCGCAGCGCGTCGGCCGTTGAATCGTTTGCCAAGGATGCCCAGGTACTCAATCCCCGCCTGGCCATTCCCTTTGCCGGTCCACCCTGTTTCTTTGACGAGGACCTGGCCGAGCATTTCATAGGCGAGCATTCCATGTTTCCCACCCATCCCACGGCCGCCGAGCACCTTGAGGCTGCCGGCATCCCGGCGGAGGTCATGAAGCCGGGCGACCGCCTGCGGTTGTCTACCGACGGTTACGAGATAGAGCGCGAGCCGGCTTACGCCGATTTTGACTACGAGCGTGACCGCCGCAGTTACTACGAGGCCCACAAGGCCGAAAAGCAGGCTCTCGTGCGCGAGGTGCTCGCCGCCATACCCGACGCCGAGCCGGGGCTGTACGATCGCTTTCGTCGCCACATGGTGCCGCTGCTGCGCCGCAACCCATTCTTCCTGGCTCGCATAAACATGCGCGTGCTGTTCAACGTGACCGGCCCGAACGGTGGCAGCTGGGTTGTCGACTTTCGCGACGACAACAAGGGCGAACTCGTTTACCCGCACGAGGGCGAACGCTGCGAGTATCGTTTTGAATTCGAGGCGCGCAACGTCGACCAGGTCATGCGCGGCGAGTTGTCGTGGGAGGACCTGCTGTTGTCGCTGCGTTTCAAGGCCAGTCGCGATCCGGACCGCTACAACCAGCACCTGTTTACCTTTTTCAAGATGGCCAACCAGTCGGCCTTGCAGGCCATTGCTGCTGCCGAGTCCCGGCTCGAGGATACGCCCACGATCACCTTTGAGCTCGACCACGAGGGGTGTCGTTACGAGGTGCAACGCTTCTGTCCGCACGCCGGGTCCGATCTCTCCGAGGCCGAAATCGTGGACGGGCAGATAGTGTGCCCGGGGCACCGCTGGCACTTTGAGCTGGGCACGGGCGAGTGCGCGGAGTCTGACTACCGCATTCACTGCCGCCGTCTCGGCCTCGCCCCCGGCACTGCGGGCGACAAGGCCGCCTGAAGCCGCCGCGATGAGTGCGCGTGAAGAAGCGCTGCGGGTTCCGCTGGCAGGTAACGACGGGCTCGAACTCGAAGCGCTTTTCGCTCGCGGTGGTAACGCCGGGGAGGTGGCAGTTCCGGAGCCGGTGGCCGCGCCGCACCCTCTTTACGGCGGCGACATGTACAACCCGGTCGTTGCCGCGCTGTGCTCTGCCCTGCAGTCTAGTGGCGGCGGCACCTTGCGTTTCAACTGGCGGCGCAACGCTTCCGGCGACGCGGCGCAGGGAGTGGCCGACTGTCGAGCGGCACTCATTTGCGCTCGTGGTCTCGCTCGCGTTGGTGAGTCTTTGCCGCCGGTCGAAGAGCAACCGGTGTTGCTCGCCGGCTACTCCTTCGGCGCAGTGTCCATGCTGCAACTGGCGGCAAGCCTCAGCCTCGCCGGTAAGCTGCTGCTGGTGGCCCCGCCTCCGGCCCTGTTGGCCGGGCTGGACCTGGAGTGCGTGGCTGCCGGGCTGCACGTATTGGTGGGTGCCGAGGACGAGTACGCACCGGTGTCCGAGCTCGAGGCGCTGTTGGGTTCGCTGCCCGGCCCCGTGGGCGCGAATCTCAGCGTGCTCGACGGTGTTGACCATTTCTTCGCCACGGGCGGACTCGACCCAATAGCGGAGTTCGTGGGCAAGGCCCTGGGCTGACCGCCGGTATCGCCGACCCCGGGACTGTTTGAACAGCCGCGCGCGGCGGCTAGTCTGCGCGACCATGACGGTTGCCCACTTACAATACGTTCCCGATTACCTGCCCGAGACTAACCAGCGCCGTCTCGAGGAGCTCACCGTCGAGTCCGAGTCGGTGCCGGCACCCCTGGAGATAAACGAGTACCTCATCCGCCACTGGTGCGAGACGCTTGAGGACGGCAACCCGCTTTACCTCGATGAGGCCTACGCGCGGGAGCGCGGGCACGACGCGCGCGTGGCTCCGTTCGGCTCGATAATGACGGCGTTTACCATGCAGTTTCGCTGGCCGTGGCCGCCGTCCGAAGGCGAGCCCCAGCGGCACATTCACTACGAGGTAAAAGAACTGCTCGACCTGCCCATCGGCATCATAAGCAACATCGAGGTTGAAACCGGCGTGCGCGCGCGGGTGGGCGACCGCATAAGCGTGAGCCAGCGGCTGGTGTCGATCTCGCCGTGGAAGAAGACCCGCGTGGGCGAGGGGCACTTCTGGGTAATGGAGCGTTACTATCGCAACCAGGACCGCGAGCTGGTCATCACCGAAAAGATGGACGCCTTCGGTTACGGCAGGGGCGAGGTAGACTTGCCCGCCGATGGCGGCGGTGGCTGGAGCCCTGCCGTGGAGGACGTATTGCAGGGGGAGAAAACCGGCTACTCGGTGCCCGAGTACCGCACGCTGGCGTGGGCCGACGTGAGCGAGGGCCAGGAGCTGCCCGAGCTGCGCATGCCGATTACCTTCAGTCGCTGCGTGTACCTGGCCTCTGCCACACGCGATTTCTCGCCGCAGCACTCCAACTCGAAGTACGCGCAGGAGCGTTCGCGCACCCGCGACGTGTTCGTTAACACGCCGTTCAACCTGGGCATGGTCGACCGCTACCTCATCGACTGGGCCGGCCCGGAGGCCGAGATCAAAAAAATACGAGTGTCGATGCGCGGCAACGTCTGCGCAGGCGACGACATGATAATGACCGGGCGAGTCACGAAGCGCTACGAGCAGGAGGGCGAGCGCCTGGTCGATGTTGAGGTGATTATTGCCACCGAGGAAGGTCCGGTCACTCCCTGTTCGGCCACCGTGGCGCTTGCCTGATGGCCATGAAGCTGGGGCTCTACCTGCGCAACATGGGCGACGTTTCGGCGCCCGATACAGTGCGCGACTGTGCGCTGGGGGCCGAGGCGGCGGGCCTGGACGACCTGTGGCTTGCCGACCATATAGCCATCCCGCCCGACGACGCCGAGGGCTCCAACGGTCGTTATCTTGACCCCCTGGCCACGCTGGCGTGGCTGGCCGGGCTGACCGAGCGCATATACCTGGGCACCGGCGTGCTGGTGTTGCCGTACCGTCCGGCCCTGCCGACGGCCAAGTGGGTGGCGACCATACAGGAACTCTCGGGTGGCCGTATGCTGTTCGGCGTTGGAGCGGGCTGGATGGAAGCAGAGTTTCGTGCGGTGGGTGTGCCGCGGAATCGCCGGGGCGCGGTGACGGACGAGACTCTTTCTTTTATTACGAGCTGCTTTGACAACGACGAGGTCGAGTCTAACGGACAGCCGTTGCTGTTCAGGCCGCGCCCGGTTGCGCCGCCGCTGTTCGTGGGCGGCAACTCGCCGCAGGCCCTGGAGCGCGCGGTTCGTTTTGGAGGTGGCTGGATGCCCATGGGATCTGATCCCGCCAAACTGGCCGGCCAGGTAGAAACATTTCGTCGTGATTCGGCGGCGGCCGGCCACCCCGACCCCGAGATTGCCCTTATCACCGGGCTGGAGTTAGGCGACACCGCACAAGCGGTAGACCAGCTCGCAGGCTTTGCGGCAGTAGGGGTTACCCGCATCGTGCACGCCCAGCGTTATTCGGATGCAACCGTTTTCGTGGCAGCGGCCGAGGCGCTGGTTGACGCCGGCTCAAGGCTGGCAGGCTGACCATATGTCGGCCCGATGCCGCGGTTGTGCAGAAAAAATCGACCTATTTGACTGACATATGTCACTGACATATGTCAGTGGGCAGTCGGGCAGCGTTTTCCACCAAGCGGCACCACGCCTCGGGATCCGGGGCCTTGGTTGGGGATGACGCCGGCCGGCGGAGGTATATTTGATGCAGCTTTCCGAAGTCGACCTTAATAATCCCGATAATTTTCTGGCCGGACAGCCCCACGAGGCCTACGACCTGCTCAGACGCGAGGCACCGGTGTTCTGGCACGACGAGCCTGACGGGCCTGGTTTCTGGGTCCTCACCCGCCACGAAGACGTCCGCTACGTGTCGCGCACGCCGTCGATTTTCAGCAGCACGCCGCACTGCCTGATCTGGGAACCCGACCCGGAACTTATCGGCGTACTGTCCACCGTGATGATCAACATGGATCCGCCGCGTCACAACCAGTACCGCAACACGATCAACAAGGGTTTCGTACCCAAGCGCATAGACCAGATCTCGGGCTACGTGGCCAAGGTGGCCAAGGACATAGTCGACGAGGTAGCACCGAAGGGCGAGTGTGATTTCGTAGAGGAGGTAGCGGCACTTACACCCATGACCATGATCTGCGAACTGTTTGGTATCCCGGAGAGTGAACGCAGGTACGCCTACGATCTCGCGAACCGACTGATTTCATCTGACGATCCCGAGATGCAGGAAGCCGGTGGCGCCGACGAGGCGTTCGCGGAGATATTCGAGTACGCGGCAAAGCTGAGGGCTTACAAGCTCGAGCACCCGTCCGATGATCTTGCGACCCTGGTCGTTAACGCCGAGCTGGACGGCAAGCGCGTAGACGACATGGTGTTCGGTAGCTTCGTGATGATGATGGTCGTGGCGGGTAACGAAACCACGCGCACGGTGACCAGCAACGGAATGATAAGGCTGATCGAACACCCCGAGCAGCGGCAGCAACTCATCGATGACCCTTCGCTTATTCCTGCCGCGGTCGAGGAACTGCTGAGGTACGAGCCGGGCGTGCACCATTTCCGTCGCACGGTGATGGAGGATACCGAGGTGGCCGGTGTCAAGATGGAGGAGGGCCAGAAGCTGACGCTCTGGTACGGGTCGGCCAACCGCGACGACTCTGTGTTCAAAGACCCCCACAACTTCGACATCAACCGGTCCGATGCTACCGAGCATGTCACCTTCGGAATCGGCCAGCACTACTGCCTGGGAGCCTCGCTGGCTCGCGCGCAGCTGAGGGCTATTTTTACCGAGGTACTCACGCGCATGCCCGACATAGAAATGGTCGGGACACCCCGCCGCCTGCGTTCGAACTTCATCAACGGTGTCAAGGAAATGCGGGTTTCCTATACTCCTTCTTGATACAGGGGCGCCGTGACTTGCCAGCAGTAGCGGGCAAGGTCACCATGGGATGATGGATGGTTTTTATCGTTTCCAGCGGCTGATAGCCGAGCGGCATCGAAACCCGTTTTGTGTTGCTTTCAGCTTGGTCTTTCTCGCCGTGCTCGTAGCCTACGTATGGCGGAACTCTTTGCTGGGTATCGTCATGGCTATGGCGGCAACGGTAGCTGGACCGTTCCTGTTCGAGGTGCCGGAACAGGCCCCGCCGGTGTTGGAGAAGTTGGCTCGTGTCACCAACCGCTGGCTGGACGAGACCCGCCCTGCGGCGATGGTCTTACAGTTGCTGCTGGGAATGGTGATTTTTGTCGGGTGGTTTTATGCGCTGTGGCACAACCAGCTGGGTGCATCACTGGCCTGGGGCGCGGGGTTACTGGCCTTCAAGCTGGGCTTGCTCGCGTGCTACATGCGCGAGCCGGCCGACGTCACAGCTGATTAGTTTCCGGGCGTGTTGCCAGCGACGGGGATCGAAGATGGTGGCGGTACGCCATCAGCCAGCCGTTCGAAGTCGTCGACGTCGAACTGCATTATGTGCTCCAGCCACCAGCCCGGCGCACCGTCGAGCAGCGTGGGCAGGTTCCAGTAGTCGCGCCAGAGGCGAATCCGGCCTTCGGCGATGACCTGCACCGACACGAAGGGTAGCGATACCTGCTCGCCGCTCGACCAACTCCAGTGCTCGGTGTGTTCGGTGACCACCACGTCTCCCTGGGCCACTATGCGCTCGCATTCGTGCCGGTAGCCATCGATCGACTCCAGGCCGATACGCAGTCGGCCGGTGATGGCGCGCGCACCATCGGCACCGCGGTCGGGCGCGGGCACGTCTTCGTAGTGGCTGGCGTCATCAAAAAACCCGGCCACCTTTTGCCAGTCACGCGAGTAAAGAGCCTGCCAGAAGGCGCCCGCCAGTTCTGCGTTGTCGGTCTCGGTAGTGTTCACAGTGTTTTTCCTTGGTTTGCGGGCCAGACCAGCCTGGCGCGGCCGTCGTTGCCGGTTTCAACAGCGGGTGCACGCGCCAGGCGGTGGCGTTGCCCATCGGTGGACCGCCCGCTGGACGCATCGAAGCGATAGCCGTGCCAGGGGCAGACGATCTCGGGGACGCTGCCACCGTTACCATCGCCAGCATTGATGATCTCGCACCCGTCGAGCGGGCCGAGCCGGTGGGGACACAGCACCGAGTGGGCCAGCAGGTGACCGTCGTGTTTCAGTAAGCGAAAGCGTCCCGCGTCGGTGGCTATCACCATGGGCAATCGCCCGGCCAGCTGCTCGGCCGGGCCCAGGTCGATGGGCGCGGGGTTGATTTGCTCAGCAGTCGTGGCCACTCGGCTGTTTCTCGCGGTCGCGTTTAAGTTGCCACCACTGTCGAGACGGCGCTGCCGCTCGACCATCATGTATTCGTCTTCGTCGTAGAGCTGTTGGTACACCTCGAGATAAAACTCGCCCAGGGCCTTGCGGTCGGCCTCGGCCTCGATGCCCGGCACGAAGAAATCTACGACGACTTCTAATTCGTGCTCGCCGTGCACGAGCACACGGGTGAAGATACTGCTGTCCGCCCCGCTGCCTGCCACTGTGCTCGTGGTCCAGCCCAGTCGGTCATCGTGCAGCCGCAACTCGAATTGCTGCGAGCCGCCGGCTCCCGCGAGCTCGGTATCGGCACGCCAGTGCCACTCGTCCTCGTCAACGAGTTCAATAGAAGCGAAACTCGACGAGTGCAGCCAGGGCAGATGTTCCCAGTCGAGCGCGTTTTCGAGCATGCGTTCGAGCGACACCGGCATGCGGCGGCGGTAGGTAGCCACCGGTACTGGTATCGGCCCGCTCCCCGCGCCGTGCTGACCTGGTTCTCTTGGGTGCGACATGCTTCGTTATGTTGCACCGTGTCCGCCGTGCATGGAAGCCCGCGGGGGGCTATCCAGTGTTTCCAAGGGTGCGCGCTCCATGCTGCCGCGATCCATCGTGCCGCGCTTTCTCATGCCGCGAGCAATCATATTGCCGGCGATACTTCTCCTGTCGGCCGCTTCAGCCCACCAGCGAGTCGCGCAGTGCACGCGAGCGTGGCTGGCGTGGCAGGTGCAGCTCCACCAGGCGGTCGAGCATGGCCGTGGCCGTGGCCACCAGTTCGGGGTCGGTGGTGACACTGCTGTCGGGCACCCCCCGGGAGGCGTGGCCGACGTAGTCGAGCAGGCGTGTTTCTATCACGCGACGACTGGGTTTGAACGACGGATCGTCAGGCCCCAGGCCCAGGCGTTCGGCTTCGTGCCGCGAACACACCACGCCGCTGCCGCGCGGGTCGAGCACCGCCCGCGAGGCTTCGACTATGCCCTCGGCGCAGATTCCACACACCGAAAAATCAGGCTTCCATCCGCCGTGGTCCAACAGCAGGAGCATGAAGTGATGCCCTACCCTGGCTGCCTCTTCGCCGCGGGCCACGGCAGCGACGGCTTGCTCGTAGAGGTCGAACAATTCGGGGCAGGGGTCGCGCTCGGGCGTCATCAGGTCGACGAGTTCGCTCAGGTAGCTCCCCCAGGCAAAGCCGGCGAGGTCGGCGGTGCCTACCACGTTGTAACTCTGTTCCACGCGCGCGTCGTGCAGGAACACCATCGAGGAGTGAGCGCGTCGCCCGAACCTGACCCGCAGGCGCTGGAAGGGCTCGAGCGCACCGCCGGCAAAGCGGCGCTTTGAACGGCGCGCACCCTTGGCCATGCCCGCCAGCTTGCCGTACTGGTCGCTGAGCATTATGACCACGCGATCTGATTCGCCGTAGGCTACCGTGCGCAGCACGAAAGCATCGGTAGTAATGTCTTCCACCGCCGACCTTTCTAGCACGGCTACGCGCCCGGTGCCGACCGCAAGCCTTGACAACAGCCCGGTGGGTGCCTAATTACCGAGAGATTTATGCCCGCCCGGGGCACTGCGACCAGCTGGAGCGATCAGCAACGAGATGAGTGCCAGGAAAAAAACGGAAAAACCGCAGGTGGTGGTCGAGGAAGGAGAAGAGTCGAAGGTGCAGGATTCAAAGGCAGAAGATAGCGCAGTTGAAGGCGGCGCCCTCGAAGAGACCACGGTAGTAGCGGCCCAGCCGGCCGAGCCTGCCGAAGAGCTCAGCGTGGAAGAGCAGCTTGAGCAGGCTCTCGAGGAGCTCGCCCGCCAACGCGATCTGCACCTGCGGGCGCTGGCTGAGCAGGAAAACATGGTCCGTCGACAGGAGCGTGAGCGCGGGGATCGAGCGCGCTACGCAGTTGAACCGCTGGCCCGCGACCTGCTCGAGGTGGTCGACCAGCTTGAGATGGCAGTCGAACACGCCGGTGCCGGCGCTGAAAACCTCGTGCAGGGGGTCAGCCTGGTGCTCAAGGGTCTTGGCTCAGTGCTCGAACGTCACGGGGTTGAGCGTATGGAGGCCGAGGGGGAAGCGTTTGATCCGTCCCAGCACGAAGCCATTTCGATAGTTGAGGCCACGGGCGACAACGAGAAAAATCCCCGGGCCGACAGCATCGAACGGGTTGTGACGGCCGGCTATCGCTTCAAGGACCGGCTGCTCAGGCCCGCCCGCGTGATTGTGGCCCGTGCCCCGGCAGCCGACAGAAGCAGCGAGCCTGAAAAGGGTAAAAAAGGCGACGAAAGCTGAAAAACCCCTCTCCGGTGACCTTGCGCCGCCGGGCTTGGTGATTACTTCATACTACGGAGCACGGTGGCCATCGCGGCTGCCAGCTGAAAAAACTACAAGGAAAAGCAGGGCTAATGGGAAAAATAATCGGAATAGACCTTGGAACCACCAACTCTTGCGTGGCTGTGCTGGAGGGCGGAAGCCCCAGCGTGATTGCCAACAGTGAGGGTGGTCGCACAACGCCATCAGTGGTGGCCGTAAACGACAACGGCGAGAGGCTGGTCGGGCAGATCGCCAGGCGCCAGGCCGTCACCAACCCCGACAACACCATCTACGCCATCAAGAGGCTCATCGGCCGTCGCTTCAAGGACAAGGAGGTCCAGTCATCGGCCAAGTTGCTTCCCTACGAGGTGGTAGGCCATGACAACGGCGACGCCTGGGTGAACCTGAGTGGCAATAAGACCAGCCCCGCCGAAGTCTCTTCGATGATACTGGCCAAGATGAAGAGCACCGCCGAAGACTACCTCGGCGAGACCATCACCGACGCGGTCATAACCGTGCCGGCTTACTTCAACGATTCGCAGCGCCAGGCCACCAAGGACGCCGGTGCTGTTGCTGGCCTCAACGTGCAGCGCATCATCAACGAGCCCACCGCCGCGGCGCTTGCCTACGGGCTGGACAAGGTTGACCAGGGTGACCGTAAGATCGCCGTGTTCGATCTCGGTGGCGGCACCTTCGACATCTCCATACTCGAACTGGGCGGCTCGGTGTTCGAGGTCAAGTCCACCAACGGTGACACCCTGCTGGGCGGTGAAGACTTTGACCAGGTCGTCATGGACTACCTCGTGAAGGAGTTCAAGAAGGACCAGGGCGTGGATCTCTCCCAGGACAAGATGGCGTTGCAGCGGCTCAAGGAAGCCGCTGAGAAGGCCAAGTGCGAGCTGTCGACCTCGGCCGAGACCGACATCAACCTTCCGTTCATCACTGCCGACCAGGCGGGCCCCAAGCACCTCAACCTCAAGCTCACCCGTTCCAAGCTTGAAGCGCTCTGCGCGAGCCTGCTCGACAGGCTCGACGTTCCCTGCCGCACTGCACTCAAGGACGCGGGCCTCTCGGCCGGCGAGATCGACGACGTGGTACTGGTCGGTGGCATGACGCGCATGCCGGCGGTGCAGGAGCACGTGCAGCGCATCTTCGGCAAGGAACCGCACAAGGGCGTCAACCCGGACGAGGTCGTAGCCCTCGGGGCAGCCATACAGGGCGGCGTGCTGGCCGGTGACGTCAAGGACGTGCTGCTGCTCGACGTCACCCCGCTGTCGCTCGGCATCGAGACGCTGGGTGGCGTGTTCACCAAGCTCATCGAGAAGAACACCACCATCCCAACCAACAAGGCCCAGGTGTTTTCCACCGCCGAGGACAACCAGCCCGCGGTTTCGATCAAGGTGTTCCAGGGCGAGCGTGAGATAGCCGAGCACAACAAGGTGCTGGGCCAGTTCGACCTCACCGGCATAGCAGCCGCGCCGCGCGGAATGCCGCAGGTGGAAGTCACCTTTGATCTCGATGCGGACGGTATCATGCACGTGTCGGCCAAGGACAAGGGCACCGGCAAGGAGCAGTCCATCCGCATTGTTTCTGACAGTGGCCTGACGCCCGAAGAGATTGATAGGATGGTCAAGGACGCCGAGGAGCACGCCGCCGAGGACGAGAGCCGACGGGCCCTGGTCGACGCGCGTAATGAACTCGACTCGATGATCTATCGCACCGCCAAGAGTCTCGAGGAGGACGGCGAAGGTCTCGAAGACGCTGACAAGGAATCCATCAAGGCGGCCATCGAAACGGCCAGGCCGGCGCTGGAAACCGAAGACGTGGACGTGATCAAGGCAGCGTCGCAGGAGCTGGAGAAGTCGTCGCACAAGCTGGCCGAGGCCATGTACGCCAAGGCCCGCGAGGAAGCCGAGGCCGCCCAGGCCGAAAGCGCGGGCGGTCAGCCCGGCGGTGGCGATGGCGGCGACAGTAGTGACAGCGGCGATGACGATGTTGTTGATGCAGATTTTGAGGAGGTAAAGCCTTCGACCTGACCCCGGCCGATTCGAAGCCGAGGCCGGCCGTCTGCACTGCGGGCGCCCCGGCGATTGCCTCCACCCGCTGTTGCAGGTGGAGGCTTTTTGCCGTCTAACGGCAGGTGATCGGCGGCGGGCGTGGAGCTTGACGGGGGCGAGATAAATAAGAAGTGGCCAAGCGTGATTACTACGAAATCCTGGGTGTCGAGCGCGGGGCCGATGAGGGCGTCATAAAGAAGGCCTACCGCGACCTGGCGCTCAAGTACCACCCCGATCGCAACAGTGACGACAAGGACGCGGCAACCGAAAAGTTCAAGGAAGCCAGCCAGGCTTACGAGATTCTCTCCGACTCTGAAAAACGCTCACAGTACGATAACTTCGGCCACGCCGCTTTCGACGGTGGGGGCGGGGGCATGGGCGGTTTCGCCGCTGGCTTTTCGTCCGATGTTTTTGAGGACGCGCTGGGCGATCTCTTCGGCGACTTTTTTGGTGGCGGCGGTCGTCGGCGTCGAGGCCGTGTCATGCGGGGCGACGACCTCAGGTACGACATGGGGATCGCTTTTGAAGAGGCGGTGAAGGGCTGCGAAAAAGAAATAACCATACCCCGCACCGTGAGTTGCGAGGACTGCTCGGGTAGCGGCGCCAAGGCCGGCACCGAGCCCGAAACCTGCCCCGCCTGCCACGGCGCCGGCCAGGTAAACTACCGCCAGGGCCTGTTCCAGATTTCCAAGGCCTGCGGCCAGTGCAACGGAGAGGGGCGTGTCGTGCGCGCTCCTTGCCCGGCCTGTCGCGGGCGTGGCACCAGCGTGGCCGAGCGCACTATCTTGGTGAAGGTACCCGCCGGCGTGTCGGACGGCTCGCGGCTCAAGCTCAGGGGCGAAGGCGAGGCGGGTCCCTCGGGCGGACCCACGGGCGACCTCTACGTTGTGCTCATGGCCAGGCAACACCCGCTGTTTGAGCGCGACGGGACGGCCATCATCTGTGATCTGCCGGTGTCGATGATCGACGCGGCGCTCGGTGCCAAGCTTGACGTGCCCACCGTCGATGGTGTGGTCAAGATGAGCATCCCTGCGGGCAGCCAGTCGGGCTCACTGTTCAGGCTCAAAAATCGAGGCGCTCCCGACCTGAGGAGACGCGGCTTGCGCGGCGACCAGATCGTGCGCCTGCAGGTCGAAACCCCGACCCGCGTGACCCGCAAGCAGAAAGAACTACTTCGGAGTTTTGACGAGTTGCAGAAGAAGAAGGGCGACTCGTTGGTGTCAGGTTTTGCCGACAAGGTCCGCGAACTCTACGACTGAACCGGTGCGCGATCTCGCAGCCGCAGGAGAATCTGCTTTCATAGACGCCGTGGCGAGCATTGTCGCGAGCGCCCACGCTGGTCGGGGTTCCGGTGGCAAAGGGCCGCGTGGCCTGCACGTTGGCATAGGCGACGACGCGGCGGTGGTCGATCTCGGCTCTCCCGCCGTCCTCAGCACGGATGCCCAGGTGCAGGGTACCCACTTTGAGCTGGACTGGTTGTCGGCCGAGGCGCTCGGGCGCAAGGCTTTCCTGGTGGCGTTCTCCGACCTGTCGGCCATGGGTGCCCGCGCGAGGTGGGCACTGCTCTCGTTGGAGGCCCCCGCTTCTATGTCGATGAGGCGTGGGCGCGCATTGCTGCGCGGCTTTGTCGCTGCCTGCCGAGAGAACGACGTTGCCCTGGTCGGCGGCAACGTGGCCGCTGCTCCTCGCCTGGCCCTGACGGTGACAGCTGTTGGCGAGGCCCACCGTTCGCTTACCCGCGCGGCGGCCCGGGACGGTGACGATATCCACTTAGTGGGCAATCCCGGTGACGCGGCGGCGGGGCTCGAACTTCTGGCGGCGGGAGGCAGGCGCGGCAAGCTCGTGCAGGCCTGGCGACGGCCACCCTGCCATCTGCAACTGGGACGCGCACTGTCGCGCAATGTAGGGGTGGGCGCGGCCATAGACCTGTCCGATGGACTGGTGCTCGATCTTTCACGCGTTGCCGCGGCTTCGGGCCTTGGTGCGCTGCTCGACACCGACCGCCTGCCCTTGTCGCGGGCCTTGCTGGCGGCCGTGCGCGGGCGGGGTGGGCTGGTCAACGAGGCGCTCGAATACGCACTGGGCGGCGGTGAAGACTATCTCCTGCTGTTCACAGCGCGTCCCGACCGGCGCTCGCGCAACAGCATTGCTTCGCTTGGCAGGCGCCACGGGGTAGCGATAAGCCGCGTGGGAAGCATGGACTCATCTCTGAAAGCCGGGAGCGTGGTCAACACCCGGGGGCAGGCCCTCGAAGGTGGTTACCAGCATTTTCTTACCAGCCGTGGGGCCAGGGCGTGACACCAACTCGCACGAAGGCCCTGCTCGAAGAGGTGGCCGCCGGCAGCAAGAGCGCCGAAGATGCCATGCAGGAACTACGGGCGCTCCCGTTCGATGACCTCGGCTTTGCGCGAGTGGACCTGCACCGACCCATGCGCAACGGCGTGTCCGAAACGGTGTACGGCGAGGGCAAGACCGCGGCACAGATCAAGGAGATCGGTCGCTCCCTGCTGGAGGCTGGCCAGCACCTGCTGGTCACCCGTCTTGACCAGGGCAAGGCGGCCGAGCTGGCGACGGGCTTACCCGGTTTTCAATACGACGCCACCGCCCGCCTGGGCCGTTGCATGGCCGAGGGCGTAGAGCAGCCGCGGCTGCTCGGCAGCGTGGCGGTGCTCAGCGCCGGTACCAGCGACATGCCGGTGGCCGAAGAAGCGGCGCAGACGCTGGAGTTCCTGGGAGCCGAAGTGCTGCGCTTTGCCGACGTGGGTGTAGCTGGGCTGCACCGCCTGCTCGAAAGCCGCGAGCGCGTGGGTAGCGCCACGGTGGCCCTGGTGGTAGCCGGCATGGAGGGCGCGTTGCCCAGCGTGGTGGGTGGGCTCATCGACCTGCCGCTGATCGCCGTTCCCACCAGCGTGGGCTACGGCGCCAGCTTTGGCGGGCTCGCCGCCTTGCTCGGCATGCTCAACTCCTGCTCGGCGGGTGTCACGGTGGTCAACATCGACAATGGCTTTGGCGCGGCCACGGCGGCGGCCGCTATCCTGCGAGCGCTGACGGGCGACCGGAGTCAGCTGCCGTCCAGTCAGAGCACCGCCAGGTGAAAACCCGCGTCGGTGGTTATGCCGTCGGGTAGCTCGGCGAGCACGCTCCAGTCCAGCTCCACCGTGGTGGTACGGTTCTCGCCGTAGTCGCGGATCTCGATGTGGGTGGGGCGCGGCCGCGAGCCGACCATTATGTGCTTGCTGTCCAGGCGGAGCCTGGACAGGTTGCTCATAGTGCCGGTGTAGTACTTCGACGTCAGCGGGACCATGCGCGCCTTGTCAAAGCCGATGACAAACAATTCGTAGGGCACGGTCTCGGGCGGGTAGAGCGACACGGTTTTTTCGTTAGTGCTCTCATCCGAAACAAAAGTGCTGTTGTAGTCGGTTTTCCAGAACGCAAAAAATTCCATCGGCCTGAGATCGGTACCCGGAATGACTTCGTCCACCGACATCGACACCGGTCGTCGTTCGCCGCGGGCCACCAATCCCTTGCCCCAGGCAAACGGCAGCAGCGCTCTCCAGTCTGCCGCTGGGATGTCGATGACCATGCGCGGCTCGTCGCCCGGGATCACGAACAGCACGGCCTTCACCGGGTCGCCGTCGCCGGTTATTATGTTGAGCTCGGCGCGTAGGATGTGGGTGGGCACGGCCATGCGTTCGGCCCTTTCGAGAAACGTGTAGAGATCGGCGAGGCTGGCCGGGGTGGGCGCGGTGGTGGCCAGTAACAGGGCCGTGGCGGTGACGGCGGCAGCTATCAGGCGTCGTGGCATGCCCCCTTCTAGCACAGGGGGCACAGCTTTGTCTTGTGGTGTCGTTAGGATGGGTAAACAATGGGCCGGTGGTGTGGTGGACGGGTGGGCGCACGCTTGGAGAACAGGCGTGCGGACGGCAGCAGGCCGTCGGCGTGGCGTTGTTGCTCGCGTGGTCGCTGGCGGCGAGTGGCTGCACCACAGGCGGGCGCCTGTCCGCCGGCAGCCTGTCATCCAGTCGTGTTTCGGGCGCCGCGACCATGGACTCGCAGGCGGCGCGTTACTACCTGGTAACCGCTTCGGACTTTCCCCGCAGCGGCGGCAGCCCGGTGGCCCTGAGCAGCCACGGATCGCAGTTGCTGCAGGGTGCGATCGAGCGCTGGCCGCTGATGTCTATTCTGCTGGCCGAACGCGGCCTTCCCCTGGCTGTTTCTGTTGACGGTGAGTATTTGCACCTGGCCTACATCTCGCCGGGGGTTCTCTACACCCTGGACCCGAGGTCTGCGCTCGCGCGGCGGGTGGCTTGCGGCCGAAACATGCCCACCTGCCCGTCTTACTGGCTGAGGTCCCGTGAGCTTGCGGCGCTTGAACTGGCTGCCCTCGAACAGGCGGCGTCGGTTTCGTTGTCGCCGATGGCTGACGGGGCGAGCCACATCAGGCAACTCGTTCGCAGAGCGGTCCCGTTGCAGAGGGTGTCGCGCCGCCTGGCCTTGGTGTTGCCTTCTCACGACGACGAATCGCTGACCGAATCGTTGCCGGGTAAGGGCTGGGGTTTTTTCTTTGTCCCGTCTACCCCGGCCAGTCGCGAAGCGTTGGGGGTTGAGTCCACCACACCCGGCCTGGTGGTTGCCTGGGTCGACCCGGATGGCCCGGCGGCGGGTGCGCTGGCCGCCGGCGATCTGCTGGTGGGCATAAACGGCGGCCGGCTCACCGAGCTACCGGGCTTCGACATCTCGAGCCTCGATCGCGCCACCTTCATGGTTGAGCGTGGGGAGAGTAGCCGCAGCGTTTACGTGGAGGCCGAAGCCTGGCCGCGTGACGTGAATTTTTTCATGGTCGAGTACGTTTCGCCCAACGCGGGGCCGTCGCAGCGGGGCGTGGTCGTGTCGTCGTCGCTGCTCGACCTGCTCGAAGACGAAGATCAACTGGCGGTAGTGCTCGGCCACGAACTCGCGCACCTGCTGCTGGGTCACGCACCGGTACCCGGACACTTTCCCGGCCTGGGGCACATTCGGGCAATGACACGAGGGGATACTACACGGCGGAGTGCGGCGCGGCGGCGGATGGCCGGGAAGGCAGGCCTCACCTTTGGCCGCGAGGCCGAACGTCGTGCCGACCTGCTGGGCGTAGACCTGGCCGAGGCCGCCGGCTACCAGGGCAGCGCCTTCGCCCGCGTGATGCAGCTGCTCGAGGAGTCGGCCGGCGGCCGCGCCCACGCCTTCCTCGATCGCCACCCCGACTACCCGCAACGGGCCGTGCTCGTGCAACGCCATCTTGAGGACCGCACGGTGGCGGGATTCGTGTCGCGCGGATCGTGGCGCTGAGTACTTATGGTCCCAGCAGTTCTATCGATTCCAGGTTCAAGTAGGGCAGGTAGGCCGGCGCGAGCGTTATTTCGACTCGGTCGACGGCGCGGGCTCGCAGGCGGATCTCGCCGTGTGGATTTCCCTTGAACTCGAGGGCCCCGTGCCTCCGGAAGCGCTGGCCCGGCCCGCGCATAAGCACGCGGTATACAAGCGCCTCGCCAGCGCGCGGCAGTCTCGCGCTTATGCGCAGCCGCGAAAGGTTCCGCGGAGTTTCGAACTCGGCCGTGCAGCGAATCGACAGGGGGCTGCCCTGCCAGCGGCTGTCGCGCCGCCAGCGCGCAACGCCGTCCAGCAGTTCGGGCGCCGGATCACAGGACAGTCCGCGGCCCAGCCCGGCCAGCACCCGGAGTTCATTGCCCGGAGTCGCGTAGCCCGAAGCCGAGGCCACGGCGGTGGTCAGGTCCAGTCGATGGTCGGCCTTGCGGTGGTAGCGCTCGGCGCAAAGCGTGTAGCGCTGGTTCGAAAACAACGGCGCTCCCTTGCGATCGCAGTGCTGGCCTTCGGTAACCACGTGGCTCACTTTCCAGGTGGCAGCCAGGCGGTTGCGCATGCCGCGGCTACCGCCTCGCAGACCCAACAAGGCCGCCGCTGCGCGTAGTCGCCTGTCACTGGTTTTTCTTGATCCCGAAAAGACTACCGTTCCGCGGTCGGAGAAGGCCAGCACGTAGCGTCCCGCGTAAGCCGGTACCAGTTCGGACAGGCCGGGCCCGGTTGCGATCACGGAGTCGGGCGGCAGGGCCGCCAGCTCGTCGAGTAGTTCGAGCGTGTCACGGTCGGGTTGCAGGTGCGTGTCGGCGCTTGCCTGGACTGCAGAGAGGCGGGCCCAGGGAAAACTTGGCAGGCTGAAAGCGAGCACCAGCAGGCTGAGCAGCAGCAGTGGCCCGCTCGTGTTCATGCGCGGCAAAACGATCAGGCGCGGGAGTTCGAGCAGGCCTGCGGCCAGCAGTGGGCCGGGCAACAACAGCCACAAAGCGCGGTAGGCCATCCAGGGTACGACCGCTCGCCCGAACAAGGGCGACAGAAACGGCGTGAAGGCGAGCAGCAGGGAACCGAGGCAGGCCACTAGCAGCAGGCGTGCCCAGGCCTTGCGCCGGTCGAGCAGGCAGGCCGCCAGTCCAGCGGCCAGCGCCAGTAACAACAATGGGTCGTCGAGCAGGCGCGGGTTGGTGACCGGTCCACCCAGGGGGAGCTGCACGGTGCGTTGCATTCGCAGGTGGGCTCTTACCACCGGGTCGAGCGGGTCGGTTTCGGCCATGCTCGTCGCCGACAGGCCCCCGGCCGGTCCCTGCCTGGCCGCCAGTCCCGAAAACGCAGGCGGCAGGGCGAGCAGCAACACCAGCAGGCCCACGGCGGTGCGCGTGCGTGCCTGTCCGCCGCGGGCGAAGCCGGTGAGCAGGGCAGCTGCCGTCCAGGCCATCAAGGCCAGGTAGACGATCGCGTGCGACAGGGCCACCGCCGCCAGCAGCAGGGCGGCGGTCAACAGTTGGCGCGCGTCGGCGATGCCGCGCCGCAGAACGGCGAGCAGCCAGGCGAACGCAGTCGGTGCGAAGATGAGTAGCGCCACCGTCTTGTCTTCGGCCAGGCGACCGAAGGGGGCGTAGCGTTCGGGCGAGAAAAACGGATAGCGTGTCGCCAGCAGCACGGCGACTGTGCAGAGAGCGGTCACGATGCCGCCGCTGCGATTGCCGAACAGGGCGCGTCCCAGCGCGTAAGCGGCCGACGCGCACAGGGGCGCGAGCAGCACCGGTGCCACCTGCTCAAAAATCAGGGGCGTGGGTACTCGAGCCAGCCCGGTCCAGGCGGCGAGCGTTGATATCCAGGCGTTGCCGGCAAAGCGCGGCAGTACCAGTCCGCTGCCGAAGAAGGGCTCGCCCATGCCCATGGCGTTTCCGTCGGCCAGGCGGGTGATAAAAGCCATGTACCACATACGGTCGCGCGCGATGTTGGCACCCGACGCGGCCATCACGGCCAGCAACAGCACCGAGGCCGCGAGCAGCAGCAGCAGCAGCTTTTCGTTGCTTGCCAGTCCGGCAGTTTCCTGGCTTGCGGCTGCCTGGCTGGCAGCTTGCTGGCGTGCGCTACCGCGCGACGGCAGGGCGGCCAGCACGAGGGTAACAAGCATCAGCGTGAGCAGGGCCGCGTGCATGGGCAGAGCCGCCGCGGTGCAGGCCAGCACGCTCAGCCCGCAAAGAGCGGTCGACAGGGTGATGACGATTGCCGGGCGCGCCAGCGGGTCGTCGGTAAGGGAGTAGTCGCCCGCCGATCTGCTGCCGAGCGCGCGTAACAATACAAAGCCGGGAAGAACAAGAACGGCC
>Ga0114993_10000555_pt1 | contig 43034 bp, 35 predicted proteins | sample ArcticOcean_MG_C_FD_87042 | JGI IMG/M metagenome (GOLD analysis project Ga0114993, IMG submission 87042) | Marine microbial communities from western Arctic Ocean - ArcticOcean_MG_CB2_150 | ecosystem: Environmental > Aquatic > Marine > Oceanic | place: Arctic Ocean: Canada Basin | collected...
AGTATGGTTTGCCAGGCGGGACGAGATCGCGCGCTGGTGGCTGGAACACTACAAAAGCAGCTAGAGCCCCCAAAGTTTGCAGGGTACAGTTGCGTCTTCCGTGAGTCCGTGTAGTCGTTCAGTTTGCCGGGGTTGAAGAGCTTGTGGAGGGCGTACACATTGCAGACCTCGGGGCGTCCCGGGTCGGTGCGTCGAAGGCGTTGGGGATCGGTGAAGGCCGTCTTGACCCTAGCACTGGTCTCCTCAGGAGTAGCAGCCAGTTCAATGTGATTGTCCAGGCTTTTGCTCATTTTTTGCTTGCCATCAAGGCCCAGAATAAGAGGATACTCAGTCAGCTTGGGCTGAGGCTCAGGGAAAGTGGGGCCGTAGAGGTAGTTGAACCTCCGAACTATCTCCCTGGCCAGCTCCAAGTGGGGCAACTGGTCCTCACCCACCGGAACCGTATCGGCTTTGTAGAGGATGATGTCGGCGGTCATAAGGACAGGATATCCCACCAAACCATAGCTGACCGACTCCTCCGTCTCTTGTAGCTGACGCACCTTATCCTTGAACGTTGGAACTCGCATCAGCCAGCTAAGCGGGGTGACCATGCTAAGGAGAGTATGAAGGATCATTACTTCGGGTACCTGGGATTGGACAAAGACCAAGCTTCTCTCCGGATCAACCCCGGCGGCCAGCCAGTCCAGCACCATTTCCCTGACGTTTGGCTGAATCTTCCTGGTGGCCTCTCCCTGCATGTCAGTGAGGGCATGAACGTCCACCGCACAGTAGATGCAGCGGTACTCTTCCTGAAGGGACACCCAGTTTTGCAGTGCCCCAATGTAGTTGCCCAGGTGCAGCCGCCCAGAGGGGCGCATGCCTGAGAAGACACTATGTTCAACAGTATTCATGACACCTCAGACGGAAAGTCTATCACAGAAGGGATGGAGGGAAAAGGGAAAATTCCTTAATGGGAGACCTGAGGCGTTCCAGGCGTCATTGCGCAAGTTAATTCTCTCACGCGTTTTTGACACAATCTCAGGGTTGTGCTACAATTTCTGTGTGTGACCATTCAGATTCCACCCCATATCTTGTGCTTTCACCCTGGAATTCGTTGTCATGCGCCAACTCCCCGGTTCACTACGCACCTATGCTCTCTGGGACCCTAATATCCTCACCTACCATAGACTGTGGCGCGACATCGGGTGGGTATAAATACTGACAGTGGTTCAAGCTGCTGACCAGTCAAATTTTCCTAGGGCGATTCCCTAGCACGAGAGGTTGGAGAACAATGGCGGAACAAGCTCAAGCGGCAGGATACACAGCCCAGGATATACAGGTACTTGAGGGTATGGAGGCCGTGCGGAAGCGGCCCGGGATGTACATCGGCAGCACTGATCACAGAGGACTACACCATCTTATCTATGAGATTGTGGACAACGCGGTGGATGAAGCCATGGCCGGCTACTGCACCAGTGTCACAATACGTATCAAAGCCGACGGCTCTGTCCAGGTGGAGGACGATGGTCGTGGAATTCCCGTTGACCTCCACCCCGCTACCGGCAAGTCCGCAGTCGAAACGGTGATGACCACCCTTCACGCGGGAGGCAAGTTCGGAGGCAAAGGATACACAGTTTCCGGGGGCCTGCACGGAGTGGGGGCCTCTGTCGTAAACGCACTCTCCTCCTGGTTGCGTGTCGAGGTACGGAGGGACGGCTTCCTGTACGCCCAGGAGTTCCAGAAGGGCATTGCAACTGGCCCACTGGAACAGGTACGCAAGGTGTCGGGATCAGGCACTGGGACCACTACGACTTTTATACCAGACGAAGAGATCTTCGGGTCACCCGAGTATGACTTTGAAACGCTGAGTCAGCGATTCAAGGAGATGGCATATCTGAACAAGGGTCTTCAATTATCCTTGGTTAGTGAATGGCACAAGGAACAGGGATACTCCGGATGGAGGCAGAAGTACTTTTTTGAAGGCGGCATCACCAGCTTTGTCATCCAACTCAATCACAACAAAGAGGTGATTCAACCCACTCCCATTTACGTCCAAAAGACAGTGGAAGGTACCATGGTGGAGGCCGCCTTCCAATACAACGGCGGATTCTCGGAGAGCACCTATTCCTTTGTCAACTGCATCAACACAGCCGATGGAGGAACGCATTTAACCGGGTTCCGTACCGCCCTCACACGGGCACTCAATGAATACGCACGGAAGCAGAAATACCTGAAGGACGACCAGCCTAACTTCTCAGGAGAGGACGTGCGGGAAGGTCTTACTACTGTCCTCAGCGTAAAGATGATAGATCCCCAATTTGAAGGACAGACCAAGGGCAAGCTAGGCAACGCTGAGGTGAAGGGATACGTGGACTCCGTGGTAGCCGAAGCCCTCACCTATTACCTTGAGGAACACCCGCCAGAAGCCAAGCGCACCATGGAAAAATGCCTCACTGCTCAAAAGGCCCGTGATGCTGCGCGTAAGGCCAGAGACATGGTGCTTAGGAAGAATGCTATGGACGGCGGCTCCCTTCCCGGCAAACTTGCCGACTGCTCAGAAAAGAACCCCTCCCTCTCCGAACTATATCTGGTGGAGGGAGAGTCCGCAGGCGGCTCAGCCAAGGCTGGCAGAGACCGACGCTTCCAGGCCATCTTGCCCCTGAAGGGCAAGATCCTCAATGTGGAGAAGGCGCGCCTGGACAAGATGCTGGCCCACGAGGAAATCCGAATCATCATCACAGCGGTGGGAGCAAACCTAGGGGACGACCTGAACTTGGAGAAGTTGCGTTACCATAAGGTGATAATAATGACGGATGCCGACGTGGACGGCTCCCACATACGCACCCTTTTGCTTACTTTCTTCTATCGCAATATGCAATCCCTCATAGAGGACGGATACCTGTACATAGCCCAACCGCCACTGTACAAAATCCAGGCGGGAAAAGACGCACGTTATGCCTACGTGGAAGCTGAGAAAGAGGACATCCTAAAGAAAATGGAGGGCAGGCGAGGCCTCTCCACACAGCGTTATAAAGGACTCGGCGAAATGAACCCCGATCAGCTCTGGGACACAACCATGAACCCAGAAACCCGCAGCCTCCTTCAGGTGACCGCTGATGATGCCGAAGCCGCCGATAGGGTATTCTCCGAACTCATGGGCGAGGATGTAGCTCCGCGCAAGGCCTTCATACAAGACTATGCCACCAGCGTCCGCAACCTGGACGTGTAAACAGTAACCACAAAAGCCCTTCTTTTTCCCGTCTATAGGCGGGACCTGTAGAGGTTATCTGTCCCGCATTCACACGGCTAAAGCTGTGGAACGCTAGCTGGTGCCTTTTCCGCTTCAGCCTGGGGATAGGAGCCGTAGGCCGACAGGTCAAAGTGGCCGTAACCGCTCGGATTGTGATGGTTCCTGAGGAATCGGGAGGTACGCCGCGATGTTATACCCCTACTGGGTTATGTCCTTCTCCCCCAGAAAGTGCTTAGCATCCATCTGATCCTCCTTCCAGTTCCGAGTATTATCAGCCATACCCTATCCACCCTAGAACTTATAGAAAATCATCCCTTTACCCCAATTAGATTGGCGGTCACCAGTAGCCGCTGATCGTATACATAAGCAGGAACGCAGGCAACCATGATGATGGTCGATGCATAGGAGTGCTGAAATGTGAAGTCTTCCTGAGGAATCGACGTTGTAGTAGAGACCTGATAGAGGTATGCAGTATCCTCCTCGTTGTAGAGGACAACGTATATATCCTGTCCCTTCCGGAGCATGTCAGGAATCTGTTTCAGATTGCGGAATATAGAGCCCTCTCCTCTGATGGGACTCTGAAGATGTCCGAAGAGGTATCCGGTGCCAGCCTCACCCGGGTTGGGGGTGGTTGGAATATGGCCCACCACATCCGTCGGCGTCTCCCACCCGCGCGCATCCCCATAGTTGATGATCTCAAGGGCTTTGACTGTAGAACTCAAACCTATGGCAGGAATCTCGATCCTAGCGGGGGCAGGGAGGCCATCGGCCCCGACAGATAAACCCATACCGTCTACCGGAATAAAACCCTCGAAGAGCGCGTTGCTGGAATCGTAGTCCACGTCCGTCCAGCGAGGGTTGTCCCAGGAGAGGGACGGCACTATGCTGCCTGGATAGATGGATGAAAAACCATTCGATTGGTCTGTAGAGCCAAAGGGGTCTGAGGACTCTAGATCCCCAAGCTGGGAACGAGCCAGGACGGAATACAGGTAGTATCCAGCAACGGCTGCGAGCAACAACACCCCCAAACCAATCAAGGCTAATGCCACCCAGCGCTCCTTGCTCCAGGTGCGCATGGCCCTCAAAGCTGGGGAGTTTCTGCCTACTACCGCCATCAAAACCTCCACGCCGTAGCCACCACTGATTGGTCACATAGAAGTCGCTTTTTACGGTGAATACCTCTGGGGATGTGCGTATGGCTACGTTTGAAGATATAGTCCTGGCAGTGAAATGTCAATTGAAGGAAGGGCGTTCGCTGTCTAGGAGTCAGCCTCGGCTTCCTCTATGGCCCGAATGAGCGCCTGAGCCTTGTGAAGCGTCTCCTGGTACTCCGTCTCTGGTACGCTGTCGGCGACTATGCCGCCGCCTGCCTGAATATAGGCCACCCCGTCCTTGAGCACCATGGTGCGTATGGTTATGGCCGTGTCCATTCCGTTGTTAAACCCAAAATAGCCCACGGCTCCCCCGTAGGGGCCTCGTCTTTCGGCCTCCAAGCCTGCCAGGATTTCCATGGCCCTTATCTTGGGAGCGCCGGATAAAGTGCCTGCGGGCAGGCAGGAACGGAGGGCGTCGTAGATGGTCTTGTCTGCTCTCAATCTACCATGCACCTCCGACTCCAGGTGCATCACATGGGAGTAACGCACCACGCGCATGAGGTCGGTGACCTCCACGGATCCCGGCTCGGAGATGCGCCCGACGTCGTTGCGGCCCAAGTCCACGAGCATGATGTGCTCGGCTCTCTCCTTCTCGTCAGCCTTTAGCTCCTCGGCCAGAGCCTCGTCCTCCGCGGCAGTCGCTCCTCTGGGCCGCGTTCCGGCCAGCGGGAAGTTGTATATAACCCCGTCTTCCACCCTCACAAGAAGCTCCGGAGAGGCGCCGACGATGTGGAAGTCATCCAATGCCAGGAAGTACATGTATGGAGATGGATTGAGGGTACGCAACGCCCGGTATATATCGAAGGGAGACGCCTTGGTTGGTCTTGCCAGACGTTGTGACAGCACCACCTGAATGACATCGCCAGCGTAGATGTATTCCCTTATGTGTTCCACCAACTCCCCATGTCGCTCCTTGGTCATGTTGGAGGTGATTTGTTGCCCTTCATCCTCTCCTTTGGAACGAGGCTCCACGGTCAGGGGTTTGCCCAACCGCCCCACCAGCCAATCGATACGTTCGATAGCTTCCTGGTAGGCGTTCTCGACTGTCCCGTCGTCCAGATGTATGTGAGTCACCACCTTTATCTTATGCCGCACATGGTCGAAGACCAGCAGCGTGTCGACAAACAGAAACAGTGCTTCCGGAAGCCCTAGGGAGTCCGTGCCGGGTGTCGGGACTCGCTCGAAGTAGCGAACGGCATCGTAGGCAAGATAACCCACTGCCCCGCCGTGGAACCGCGGCAGTCCCTGCACGGACACGTGGCTATATTTTTCCAACATTTCCTGTATGAGCACCAGCGGATCCACCTCGCCGTCAAATTGCCCCGGGCCAGTCTTAACCACATGGAATGGCTCGGTACCAATAAAGCTGTAACGGGCCAGCCGTTCTCCGCCCTCAACGCTCTCCAGAAGGAAGGAGTATGGAGGTTGGGCTATCTTAAGGTAGGCAGAAACGGGCGTCTCCAGATCCGCGTTGATTTCTCTGTATAGAGGAACCAGGTTGCCCTGTCCGGATAATTCTTTTACTTCTTCCAGCGATGGATAATAGGTGTTCATATTTTTTCCTCAAACCCGCAGAGCGGCACATTCATTTTACATGAACCAAAAAGACCCACCCTCAAAGGGGCGGGTCTTAATCCGCGGTGCCACCCTAATCTGGAGAGAGGAATACTTCTTTCCTCTCTCTCTTATCTCCATAGAGCCCGATGCGACGGGCTCTTAAGTCTATAACGGGACTCACCCGGCAAAGCCTACTTGTCCCTCTTAAACAATCCACTAAGGGGGCGTTCAGGTTGCGGCTCCCAGGCCCATTCAGTCCTCTGCGCTGACGCCGGCTCACACCGTACCCGGCTCTCTGAGTCCCGCTTAGAAGGCCTACTTACCCTGTTCTCAGCCTTTGATATGTATGGTTTGCACGAGTATAAGAGGCACGCCCTAGGCTGTCAAGAAATGCCCTCGCTTACCTCACCACCTGCACAGTGCCGTCGAGTGCTGGTTCCAGCAGAGTACTGAATTCGTAGCCGCGTCGGCGAAGCTCATCGCTGCCTCCCTGATGGCGGTCCAGCACCGCCATCACCTTCACCACTTTGCAGCCCACGGCCTCTGCAGCATCGATGGCCGTGAACAGCGACCCACCGGAGGTGCAGGTGTCGTCTAGAATCATAACGCGGCTTCCCGACTCGAGACCTCCTTCAATTTGCTGGCCCGTGCCATGTGCCTTAGCCTCCATACGCACGAAAAAGGCCTGCACCGGGTTGCCCTCCACCTGGCTCGTGAGAGCAATGGCGGTGACAATGGGGATGGCGGCCATTGATGGTCCTCCCACCGCTGCAATATCGTGTCCCTTCATCTCTTCGAGGAAGACCTTGGCTAGCCAGTATGCACCCGCTGGATTCAGGCTTATAAGGCGCCCATCAAAATAGTAGTTGCTCTTTGCCCCTGAGGACAGGGTGAAGTCTCCGTACTTCAACGCTCCCAGTTCTTCAGAAAGCTCAAGGATTTTCTGCGCAATCTCAGTGCTCAAAGCCAGCCTCCTGATAAAGGTCGTTTTCGTGAATATATTTCTCGACGGCCCGCGGCACCCAATAAGTTATTGGCAGGTTTTGAGAGACACGCCGACGTATCTCGTTTCCGCTGATGCCTATATCAGGACTGTCGATGATGGCAACTTCACTGGAAGCTCCCGGGCGAATGCGGTCAAGAGAGGCCAGATCAAAGTCACCGTGCTCCGGCCTCGATACCCCGGCCAGAGTGCACAGCTCAAAGAGGCGTTCCGGTTGGTGCCAGCGGTGCAGGGTCTCCAAGGAGTCCATACCAAGGATGAAGAAGAGAGAATCACCCTTGGCGTCGCCCTCACGCAGAGCTTCCAGCGTATCCACAGTATACGACGGCCCCGGTCGGTCTACCTCGATGGTAGATGCCTTGAATCCTGGGTTGCACCGAATCGCTTGCCTCACCATCTCTAGGCGGTGATGCGAAGGGGATATCCTGTTCCCGCTTTTAAGCCACGGCTGCCCAGTAGGGATGAACCACACAGCATCAAGGGCGAGCCTTGATGCTGCTTCCTGGGCAATGACGAGATGCCCCATATGGATTGGATCAAATGTTCCTCCCAGAATGCCAAGCCTCATGCTATTTCCACTCTAGCTCCACATCGCCAATCTTGACCGTAGCACCGGATTTTGCGCCGGCTTTCTCTAGCGCTCGGACTACTCCGATTCGTTTAAACTCACCCCATAGCTGGGCCTGCACGCCCCAGTCTTCAAGGTCTACCCGTCTGACGATGCGCTCGGCTCTGGCTGATTTTACAATAAAGGCCCCCTCAACCTTACGGACCGAGGCTCCGTTGATCTCGGACCTTGGTTTCAACACCGGAATAGGTTTGACTTTGGTGCCTTCTACCGAAGGAAGGGTTGCCAGCATCTCGATAACCTTATCAAGAACATCTTCAATTCCTTCTCCTGTGGCTGCGGAGATAAATTGGACCTGGAGACCTATCTCCTTCAATGATTTATCTATTTCATCGCTGAAAACCTGTACCTCGGGGGTATCCATCTTGTTAACCACCACAAGTTCAGGTTTTTCCTGCAGGCGTTCGTCATACAGCCTCATCTCCTCACGCACCTGAAGGTAATCCTGCACTATGCTTTCAGACGTACCATCGAGGACATGTACGATCCCTGAAACGCGTTGCATATGCCGCAGAAACTCATATCCTAACCCTGCTCCATTATGTGCCCCCTCAATTAAGCCAGGAATCTCCGCCAGAATAAACTCCTGTCTATGCCTCTCCACAAATCCAAGAACGGGCTCCAACGTCGTGAATGGGTATGCGGCAACGTCCGGCTTGGCCCTAGAGCAGACTCTCAGCATGGATGACTTTCCTACACTTGGCATGCCGATAATTGCAACGTCGGCCAGCACCTGTATTTCTAGTTCAATGATAATCTCTTGGGGGATATCTCCATCTTCTGCAAGCAGAGGGACGCGGTTCTGAGGATTTGTGAATTTAGCATTCCCTTTCCCACCTCCACCGCCTCTCTGGACTATAATTTTTGAGCCTGCAGTTACTAAGTCTCCCAATTCTTCTCTCTCCCCGCCTAAATCAATTCGCGTTATAGTTGTACCGCTGGGCACATTGATTATACAATCTTTGCCTGTGCGGCCAGCTTTATTCTTTCCCTTCCCCTTACTCCCATCGTCAGCTTTAAACATCCTTTTGTACCTAAATGCTCTAAGCATGTGAAGCCCATCACTGGCTTGGACTATTATATTTCCCCCAGCGCCACCGTCACCGCCGTCAGGCCCTCCTTGGGGAACATACTTTTCTCTACGGAAGCTAATTCCTCCGCTTCCGCCATTACCTGCCTTCACTGTTATCTTAGCTATATCAATCATAGTATTTAAAGTATTTGTAGTACCTAATTATAATAAGAGTATTAATATACAATAAGCCCCGCTTTATGGAAAATGGGTGGTTAGGCTTATTATCTTAATTAGCGACGTATATTTAGCTTCAGGTTGACTTCGGTAGTAAGCCTATTTAGAGTGGGGATAACGGGGATAACCCACCTTATTCTAAAATGTAATCCCCAATATCTTCGTAAAGTGAAGCAAGCTGCGCTTTAAGACTCCTGTCGTTGCCCTTGGCTTCAAGTATCTTAGCCCATGCATGTCGAACGGTTGTATGATCTCGGTTACCAACGAGGAATCCGATATCCTTCAAAGACATATTTACCCACTCACGTAACAGATAGATTGCAACCTGTCTGGCAAGGGTAACTTTCTTATCTCTACGCTTACTGGTAAGAGCTTGGGTTTCGATGTTGTAGAAAGAGCATACTCGGGATATGACGACTTCAGCCGAAGGTCGCTGCTTTTGCTTGGTTGTCAGCAGGTCGCCAAGACTATGATAGGCGAGGTCAAGGCAAAGGGGTTGAGCTGTGAGGTCTGCATAAGCACATACACGGTTCAAGGCTCCCTCCAATTCCCGAATACTTGAGAGGCAATGCTCAGAGATAAGGTCAAGAACCTCGTCGGGAACGCCGATGCCCATAGAACTGGCCTTAACCTCAAGGATCGCCTTGCGTGTTTCAATGTCTGGCATGCGAATGTCGGCACTGAGCCCCCACTGGAAGCGAGACCGCAGCCGGTCCTCCAATGGAACCAATTCGGACGAGGGCCTATCGCAAGCAATCACGATCTGGCGGTTGGAGTTGTGGAGATCATTGAAAGTGTGGAAGAAGCCCTCTTGAATGGCCTCTTTGCCCCGCAGGAACTGGATGTCATCCATCAGAAGGACATCTACCGAGCGATATTTTTCACGGAACTCCCCCGTCCGCTTCAACTGAATTGACGTGATGAATTCGTTTGTAAACTGCTCGGAGCTCACGTACAGGTAATTGAGGCCCATGCCGGCCGAGGCATGGCCTATGCCATGTAAAAGATGGGTCTTTCCCAGGCCAACGCCTCCATACAGGAAAAGAGGGTTATAGGCTGATCCCGGTCTTGAGGAGACTGCCATGGCAGCGGCATACGCTAGCTGATTTGATTCGCCAACGACAAAGGAGTCCAGGGTATACCTCGGGTTGAGTTTAATAGATCTAGGTTCATTTGAGGCGGCGCGACCATTTACGGTTTGAGGAATCCGGTCGGCCGAGGTTTGAGGCAACATTTGCCGCGCAGTATGGGCTGAAGGCTCCGTCACCACCTGGAATCGTACGGTTGTGGGGGCACCCGCGACTTGAGAAAGGGCGGCCTCGACTAGGGAGGACATCCGCTGCTCAAGCCACTGGGCAACGAAAGGCGATGGTGCCCCCACAACCATTTTGTTGTCGTCAAGGGATAGCCCTACCGTGTCTTTGAGCCAGGTGGTGTAGCTTGGACGGCTCACCTGTAATTCCAGGCTGCCCAGAACCGCTTCCCACATCTGGCCGGGTTTCAAGTATTTCACAGGTGCGTCTTCTCTCCTAACAGTGCAAACAAAAAGTCTAACGAGTGAAGCCGTCAGGATGAGCAGCATCTGGGGACGCTGAAACTGAACCTGAATATCAGGTTAATTAAGGAGCTTCGCGGAGGTGAGTCCGAGGCGAAGTTGTCAGAACCATTAACAATATAACAGGTGGGTTGTCCAGGGGTTACAAGGGGTTGGGAGGGGAATTTTCAACGAGTTTTAAAGCGGTTATTGTTTGGGCATTGGTATCGCTCTATAATTCTAGGCAGGGGGAAGAGAATGAAAGTGATTTATATGGGGACGCCGTCCTTTTCGATTCCTCCTCTAGAACTCCTGGTGGAGAGTGGAGAACAAGTTGTTGGGGTCTACACGCAGCCGGATAGACCGGCCGGGAGGGGAAGAACCGTGCTCCCTTCGCCAGTCAAGATTTACGCGGAAGAGCAGGGCCTCAGGGTAATCCAACCCACCTCTTTAGGGGCGGCGGATACATACAGTGAGCTTGCGTCCCTTAAAGCAGACATCATAGTCGTTGCCGCCTACGGGAGAATTCTCCCAAGGGAGGTGGTGAACTTGCCAGGCCTTGGGTGCGTGAACATCCACCCGTCGCTGCTGCCGCGCCATAGAGGCCCGTCCCCGGTTGCCTCCACCATTTTGGAAGGCGACGATGTAACCGGAGTAACTGTGATGCGGCTGGACGAGGGAATGGACTCGGGCCCGATAATTGCCCAAGAGGAGAGGCCCATACTGCCCGAAGACACGGTGGTGACCCTGACCGACAGGTTGTTCCGCGAGGGAGCGAAGCTCTTGGCGCAGTGTCTACCCGCCTATTCCCGCGGCAACCTTGTACCCCGGCCCCAGGAAAATGCCTTAGCAACGTATGCCCGCAAGCTAACCAAAGAAGACGGGATCATTCAGTGGCGGCTTTCAGCGGAGACCCTATGGCGGCAGGTGCGTGCTTACTCCGCTTGGCCTGGCTCCTACACCCGCTGGCAGGGTAAATTGCTCAAGGTGGTGGAGGCCATGCCACTACCGGCCCATGCCAATCCAGCTACAAGCAACGGCGATCCTCCTGGCACGGTTGTGCGCCTAGAGCCTGACTCTTCGACTTCGGTCGGGGTGGTTACGGGAGACGGCATTCTTGGGCTCAAGAGGGTCCAGCTTGAGGGGAAAAAGGACGTGGGTGCCAGAGACTTCCTACAGGGGCACGAGGCATTTCAAGGCTCGATCCTGCCCAGTTAGCAGGGTTCTAAGACCAAGACTCCAGAACCATCCCGCAGGGGGTGATTTTAGGTGCCTCCTGCCGCCGCACTCTCTGCCGCTTGATTAGCTGTCGGAACGTCCACAGCCTCCGGTCGCTCAGACTCTCCCTCGGCTATCCTGGGGGCGCCAACTCTGACTATTAACTCCTCTGGGTCCGTTAGAATGGCAATGCCGGATCCGGGATCGTAGTCCGAGACGCGTATGCCCTGATCCAACTCTTCAAGGCCTGATATGTCTATCTGTATGCGTTCCGGCATCTCCATGGGCAGACACTCAACGGAGAGGGTATGCAGAGTTTGCATCAAGACGCCCCTATGCACCCTTATCGCAGGGGCCTCTCCAAAGAGTACAACGGGCACCTCGCCCACGGTCTTTGTGGTGGCGTCCACCCGGAAGAAGTCCACATGGAGTATTCGGTTGGTAACGGGATGATGCTGAATCTCGCGGACAAACACTAGGTCCTGCTCCATGGTGCCCTCAAGTTTGAGGTACAGGGGTATGTTATGTCCCACCTGCCTCACGATCTTGCTGACCGTTGAACCGTCGGCCTGTAGGGCCTTCGATGGCATTCCCTTGCCGTAGAGGTGTAGGGGAACCATGCCAGTCCTACGTAGAGCCTTCACCTTTTTCCTCAGGGTGCCCCTTGGACTAACGTCTAGGGATACTGTATCCATGACGTTCCTCCTTAATTGAAAGTCGAGTTCGTCTACCTATGATATCGCCTGGACTTGAAGGTGTACAGGGGGGGTGCTATAATTCCCGAACGGACACCAAGGGGAGGAGGGGGCATGAAGGTGCCGATGAGGTAGACTACGGAGTCCGAGCGCTGGTTGACCTTGCTCAGCGGTATGGCGGGGGTTCCGTTCAGACCGTAGAGGTCGCCGACCGCCAGGGTACCCCTGAGCCTTACCTGGATCAGCTTCTTGCCACCTTGGGTGAATGCGGATTTATACGGAGCCGCAGAGGACCTCAGGGAGGCCATGTTCTGGCCAAGGCTCCGCATGAGAGATAAGCTTGGGAATGGTTATGGCAGGTTGGAAGGCACGGTAGCGCCACTGGATTGCATGACAGAACCAACAGAGCGTACCCTTTCTAGGGTCTGCGCCCAACGTGAGGTGTGGAGGTCTGTAGAGGATGCAGTTCATAGCGTGTTGAGTGTCACTATCATTGCCGACTTGGCAAATCGCCAGGAGCGACTCCAAAGCCGGGGAATGTACCAGATCTAGGGTCGATTCAAACTTGGTGGAAGCCCAGCCCCGTTAGGATCTACTCCTCGGCCTCAGTTGAGCGTGGAGCGCGAGGTCTTCGTATTAGAGTGCATCTGCGGTACAGGGCGAGCATCTAACTTAATTGCTCGTCAAAAAAGGAGGGCCAAGATTATGACTCAGACAGCAGTACTAACACCAGAGCAGGTAAAACGGTACAGTCGGCATCTCATAATGCCCCAGGTGGGTAGTAAAGGGCAGCGCAATCTTCTTGATGCTAAGGTCCTCATTGTTGGTGCTGGCGGACTTGGTTCCCCAGTAGCCGTGTACTTAGCTTTGGCAGGTGTAGGAACCATAGGGATTGTGGACTTCGACGTTGTGGAAATAAGCAACCTACAGCGCCAGATCCTTCACCGCCAGGGTGACATTGGGAAATCCAAGGTCTTGTCGGCCCAGCAGAGCCTGGCTGAGTATAACTCCGACGTCAAAGTGGTGGGCCATGAGGCCCCCCTGAACTCCGAAAACGCTATGGAGATAATTTCCCAGTACGACATCATAATCAACGGGGCGGACAACTTCGCAGCACGATACCTGGTGAATGATGCCGCCTACCTGTCAGGCAAGCCATTGGTAGACGGCAGTATCTTGATCTTCGATGGTCAGGCCAGCGTGTTCATCCCTGGCCAGGGATGCTATCGCTGTCTCTTTCCCACGCCTCCACCACCTGGAGTAGTGCCAAGTTGCGCCGAAGCTGGTGTGTTGGGTGCGCTACCCGGTATGGTGGGGAGCATTCAGGCAGTTGAGACCATGAAGCTGATCTTGGGAGTAGGCGAGCCCCTAGTGGGACGGCTGTTGCTCATCGATGCCCTGAGCATGGATTTTCGTACGGTGAAGCTGCGGCGTAATCCTCAGTGCCCGTTGTGTGGCGATAACCCCACAGTCCACGAGCTTATAGACTACGAAATCTTCTGCGGACTCAAGGATCCTGTAGTCGTCGGTTAGGACTGAGAGGGACTGCAGCGAGTAAGTAGCCGGACAACCGTTTATGAAGAAAAAAGACATCCTGGATACTGTCGGTGGTACTCCAATCGTGGAGATAGAGCGGATGAGTCCTAAGAAGGACGTCCACATATATGCCAAACTGGAGGGGAGCAATCCCACCGGCAGCGTCAAGGATCGCATCGCCAAGTATATGATTGAGCGGGCCGAGGCCGACGGTACCCTTACCCACGACAAGATTATTCTGGAGCCTACCAGCGGCAACACGGGAATAGCCCTGGCTTTCCTTGCGCGGCGAAAAGGATATAGGATAAGGGTGATTATGCCCGAGAATGTCAGTGTGGAGCGGGCACAACTGTTGCAGGCCTATGGCGCGGAGATAGTGTACAGTGACGGGTCCAAGGGCACCAACGGGGCTATAGTGGTCGCTGAGGAAATGGCGGCCAATGACGATAACTACTTCATGCCGTACCAGTATGGGAATGAAGCTAATCCAAGGGCTCATTACGAGACCACAGGGAAGGAAATCCTGGAAGACCTTCCAGAGATAGATGTGTTTGTGGCTGGACTGGGGACTGGCGGGACTCTCATGGGGGTGGGCAGGCGCCTCAAGGAGCACAACCCAGATATAAAGGTGGTTGCGGTTGTTCCCCACCCCGACGACGTAATCCAGGGCCTCCGCAGTTTGGAGGAGGGGTTTATCCCCCCCATCCTGGATCTCTCGATCCTGGATAGCCGCATAATGATTGAGAGTAAGGAAGCCTTCCGTGTTACCCGTGAGCTTATGCAGAAGGAAGGGATATTCGCAGGCGTCTCATCTGGGTCTGTGGTGTGCTGTGCAACCAAGTTAGCGGAGCGAATGGATAAGGGGAATATTGTTTGCTTACTGGCCGATGGTGGGTGGAAGTATCTGAGCACCGCTCTATGGACCAGCGACTTCACGGAACTGAAAAGCAGCGTGGAGAACAAGATATGGTGGTAACCGCCTGAGAGCATAGAGCGAGGGTAAGGAAAGTTCCACCAGGGATGACGAGCAATTCTTTCAGATTGCAAATAGCCGGGGGCCATGGAGTCTCTGGGCTATTTTTATATCAATGGCTGCTGAAACCCACAGCGTGCTGTATTATACTTGTGAAGTGCTTGATAATCCTGATAAACTCTTGCAAGCGCTTATTATGGATGGAAGGGGAAACATGAAGATATCCCAGATCATGGCTTCCAAGGGGCCAACAGAGGAAGGGCTTCCTCCCCTTCAGTCTATGCTTCTAGAGGAATTGAACCGGCGTACAGACGAGGTTTTCGATAACAGTGACGAAGGGCTACTCCAGATATTTCCACGGTTGAAGCGCTCTTCGTTGAGCTGGTCTCTCTACCTTCTACACAAAAGAGGACTCATTGCCAAACGGCGCGTGAGGGTCAATGGCAGGCTTACCACCGTCTTCGGCTGCCACAAGGCCGTGGAAGCCCTGAAAGAACACCTGAACGTGGCGGACTAGGCAGTGATAGCCCAACGCGCATGGCTACTCAGCGGAACTGGCAGCATGAGTAGCCATGGGGCCGCCAGCTACTATCTCAGAACCCTCAGTCGTTCACTAGGGTGGTGGTTCTACGGATAGCACATAGGGTGACGGCTGAGTGGTCTTTGGGGCGACGGGTGCGATTATCACTATCGCCCGTTCAAGTCCAGCACCGAATCCCTCAAGAAACAGAGACCCACTTGCGTCCTGATTCAGTGGCATGTTCCGAATGGTGATCTCCTTTCCTATCTCTATGACCTGCACTAGGTAGTCCTGTGGTACGCGGTTGTCGGTCCTAATAAACCCTAAGGCCTCCCACAGACCGTCGCTCTCGGCATCGTCGAAATAGCCGATCTCTGGTATAGATATGTCGTCTATGCAGATGCCGTCCTCGTTGAGGGCGCCGTCGGTTATGTATTCAAAGCGAAGGAAGACTTCCATCCCTGCATAGGGAGTCAGGTCCGATGAGGCTTCCTGCCAGCCGTTGCTTTGTCCCGTGTAGCCAGGGCCGAAGCTGAGGCCCATCTGGTTTTGTGGAGCGGTCAGGTTTCCCTCCAGGATGCTCCAGGTCTTCCCGTCATCTGTGGATACTTCGACGTAGGCGTAGTCCCACGACTCTTCTATGTTGTACCACGTCTGGAAATTCAGGGTAGCCTGGTCGGTCTGAGTGAGGTCAATTGCCGTGGTCAGCACTGCATCTATGGAGTCTCCCCGGTTTCCCCACCAACAGTAGCTGCCGCTATACGCTGTGGTTGGTAAAAGGGGCGCCTCCAACTGTCCCTGAAAAGATAACAGCGCGTCATCTTTCCCCATGCGAACCTCTATGTACTCTCCTGCGTACTGGGCCACGATGCCGTTGTGTTGGCCGTACTCGGTTATTGTTTTCACAGGGCTGACGCTTACATCCAGCCCTTCGTAGGTGTATCTACCGACATCCCGGGAGTCGAGGTAGTTCGCTATCAGCCAGTCACGGAAAACCTCTTGAAACGTGGCCTCGTAGCCCTGTGTTCGTAGATAGGAGGTGATTCCCTCCAGTCCGTCTTCCTGCTGGCTCACGAGTTTGTTAAGGCCATCGTGACCGCCATAATGCTGGGCCAGGTATTCCATGAAAAGGGAGGCCGCTCCGTAATGGGGCAGCGTTGACGCGCTACCTGATGGCCAGTCGGTCAGAGAGGTGTTTGGGGATTGAGTGAAATAGTCGACGAAACTGAGTCCGTATTCAGCCAGTCCCTTGGCCACCTCTGAGAGTCCCTCGTTGATCCACGTCTCTTCCGTTGGATCGCCAGCCCAGTGGACTGCGTGCTGAAGTTCATGGGCTAGGGTTCCCAGGTAGGAGGGCGAGCCCACAAAGCTGCTTGTATTCATGTAGAAAATCTCCCGTTCATTGCTGAAGGGGTAGACCTCTTTTGGGTATTCGTCGGAAGCGCTGTAGTAACCCTCGACTCCTCGAAGTGGAGAATGAAGGATGGTCATGTGGGTATCGTTGTCCACTCCGGGGGACCACTCATTGCCGAAAGCCTTTGTTACAGCGGGATAGATGGCTTCTTCAAAGACCTGCGCAGCGGTCGGAAGCGCTCCCTCAGGAGGCTCATATCCCACCTGGAAATACCAGTAGGCGTGCTCGCTGACGAAGAGCAACTCGGCTTCTACCTCGTACATCTTCACATCCACTAGGTCGGCCACCCAGAACACGTCTCGGCGTCCCATTTCATAGCTGACAGGGTTCTGGTTCACTACCCGAGCTATCGGCTGGTCTAGGTCAGGACGCAGTCGCTGAATCAGGGAGTATGGATTCCTATCAGGTGCTTCGGTAAGGTATGGCTGTGCTGAAGGTGGAGTGGGAGTAAGCATCGCGGCCGGAGTTATGGCGGGGAGAATTGGTGCGATGGGCGATGCCGTTGGCTCCAGAGCGGTTCTGCAGCTCGGACCCAGGGAAAGTGCCACCACCACCAATATCATGACTGAGAACTTGTTCATAAACGTTGGGACATGCCTGATGGCATTGAGTCAGTGTACCTGATACTGGTTAAGTATCGACTGAAAAAGTTCCCTTGTCCATACATTTACCCCGTGCTATCATGCTTCCAAGTCCCAATTGGTGCACTGGAGGATCCTATGGCCACGGAAAAGGCGAAAGCTCTGGAGTTGGCTCTGAGCCAGATAGAACGGGAGGTGGGCAAGGGGAGCATTATGAAGTTGGGTGAGGTGGGCAAGAGGCTCGCAGTGGAGGCCATCCCAACCGGATCACTCTCCTTGGATATGGCGTTGGGTATAGGTGGAGTTCCTCGTGGAAGAGTCATCGAGATCTTTGGAGCCGAGTCTGCAGGGAAGTCTACACTGGCCCATCACATCATGGCGGAAGCCCAAAAAGCGGGCGGGACGGCGGCCTATATAGATGCCGAGAATGCCCTTGACCCTGTCTATGCCAGTAACCTTGGGGTGAACGTGGATGAGCTCTTGGTATCTCAGCCGGACACTGCAGAGCAGGCTCTGGAAATTTGTGAGTACTTGGTTAGAAGCGGCGCAGTGGACGTGATCGTCATCGATAGTGTGGCTGCTCTTGTCCCAAGGGCAGAGCTTGAGGGTGATATGGGCGACTCCCACATGGGGTTGCAGGCTCGTCTCATGTCTCAGGCCTTGCGCAAGCTGTCTGCGGCAATCAATCGCTCTCATGCTGCGGTCATCTTCATAAATCAGCTTCGAGAGAAGATAGGTGTGGTCTTCGGCAACCCGGAGGTCACTCCTGGCGGTCGTGCTCTTAAGTTCTACAGCTCAGTGCGCATTGACCTTCGCCGTGTGGACTCCATAAAGCATGGCACAGAGGTCATGGGGACCAGAGTCAAGGCTAGGATTGTGAAGAACAAGGTGGCCCCTCCATTCCGTGTTGCCGAGTTCGATATCATGTTCAACCGGGGAATCAGTAAGGAAGGCGATATTCTGGACCTTGGTACAATAGGTGGCACAATTACAAAAGCCGGCTCTTTTTACTCCTATGGAGGTACTAGACTTGGCCAGGGAAGAGAAGCCGCCAAAGAGTATCTCACCCAGCACCAGGAGCTATCTGCGGAGGTGGAAGGGCGGATTAGGGCCTCTTCGGCAAATCCGGCTCCAGTTGCAGTTGCAGTAGCGGTGGAAGTGGAAGACGAAGCTAATGCCTAGCCTCAGGTTCTCGCCTGGTTTCCCAGTGGGCACAAGGGCATTTACCCTACAGGTTGTGTGCAATTGTATGCTAAGCTATCGACTGCTTCGGAGGCCGAAGGAACACCATAATGGCGGCTCCTAGCGTGCCAGAGACCGCAAAGACTATGAACGCTATATAATAGCTTTCGGTCATGTCGTAAACAAACCCCGCAAAAATCGGCCCTAGTACAAGACCGAACATTTGCACAAAGTCCATCATTCCGGATATAGTGCCGAACGCCCTCCTGCCAAAGTAGTCGGCCCGCACAATGGACATTGTCGTTGCTCCTCCTCCCCACCCTACTCCGTAGATCAGCACGAAGAAGATCAGGTGCCACCATTCCGTCACGTAGGCCAGGATCAGCGGGCCCATGGCCGCCAGTCCTATGGTGATGGCCATGACAAACCTCGCTGGGATTCGGTCTGCCAACCAACCAAACCCCAGTCTTCCCAGGATACTGGTTAGCGCAGTCATTCCCAGCACCGCGGCGGCCATTTGAGGGTTAATGCCTATGCCAATAAGGAATGGGACTTGATGAAGTCCAATGGCCCCTATGATAAGTTGACGCAGCCCAAATACAACGCTGAGCAGCCAAAACACTGGGGTTCTCAGCGCCTCTGCTATGCTGTATGTCGCCTCCACATCGCTTTCGCCGGGTGGAGTGACTTCCTCGGCGTGGATAGCATCGCCCCCTGCAGATACCTGTTGAGGTTCTATCGATGATACTGCAATGCGACCATCTGGCAGCAGGCCATATTGTTCCGGGCGGTGGCGCATCACGGACGCCAACGGAATGCCCACAGCCCAGATAACTATCCCCGCTATCGCGGCCGTGGGCCTCCATCCCATGATGATGATGAGCCAGCCCAGTATAGGAACAATCACTCCTCCTAGGCCGACTCCGGAGGTGGCGATTCCAAGGGCAATGCCCCTCTTCTTAACAAACCAGTTTGTTGGTGCCACAAGAGCAGGGACACGGATGCCGATGGACATCCCCACAGAGATCAAAAGGAGGTAGACGACGTAGAACATGACCAGCGACTCTACAACACTCATCCACAGGAATCCGAACCCCATAATTCCTACGCCAATGAACATCATACGTCGCGGCCCGAATCGGTCCACTAGGTAACCGCCCACGGGTCCAAGCAGTCCGCCCTCCAATTGTGTGAGTGCTATTACCCCCGAAAGGACGGTGCGGCTTGTGGAAAACTCGTTCGCAAGAGGCAGGAAAAACACGCCGAATCCAAGCCAGTAGATTCCCGCGCCAACTGCTAATACTATCATGGAGGCGAAAACAATCCACCAACCGTAATACACGCGCTGCAAGTTCAGACCATATAAGAGTGGATTCAATATATTTGCCAATTCAGAAGAAAGACGCTTTCAATGCCTGAGCAAGAGTACCCCAAGGAATTGTTTGCTGCAATGGTTGTAAGCGGATGGCTGGTGATTTACAGAACAGGAAAATAGTGATGCTATAATTGTGCGCGCATCATTACTCATAATCGATGATTTTCATTTTCCCTTTTCATAAAACACATGGACGAAGAGAAGACACTTGAAAGGGCCACATCGCTTGCCCTTCGATACCTTTCTTACAGGCCCCGCAGCGAATTCGAGGTCAGGGGCCGCCTTAGACGCAGGTACGATGAACCGGTCGTAGAGTCGGTAATAGTGCGCTTGAAAGAGCTGGGCTTGCTGGACGATAAAGCCTTTGCCTTTGCCTGGAGCCAGGGAAGGCTGTCCTTCAAGCCCCGCAGTGCGGGCCTGATTCGGAGAGAACTGCTTGCCAAGGGTATAGACCGCGAGACGGCCAACACTACGGTGGAAGCCATAGACGACGAGGAGAGCGCCTACAACGCCGGGCGACGGTCTGCCAAGTCCATGGCTGGTGGTGATTACACAACATTCCGCAGGCGCCTGTGGGGTTATCTTGAACGGCGGGGATTCGGCCAGTCCATCGTTCGTAAGACGGTGGACCGTCTCTGGGAGGAGCGTGGGGCGTCGGGATGATTTATAATTGTGCCGATTAAGGGAAGGATCAAAAACTCGTCATGACAACTAACGAACCGATTCGCTGCTTTGGGGATTCCACCGACCCGTTGATGGCCCGCTACCATGACGAGGAGTGGGGTGTGCCTCTGCACGACGATCGGAGCCTCTTCGAGTTCCTGGTGCTGGACGGCTTTCAGGCGGGGCTTTCATGGCGAACCATTCTCCACAAACGGGAGAACTTCCGCAATGCCTTTGACAACTTTGATGCGTCCAAAATAGCTAGCTATACCGATGAAGACCAACAACGCCTACTGTGTGACGCGGGCATAGTGAGAAACCGGCTGAAGGTCGCCACCACCATCGCCAACGCCCAGGGGGTTTTGGCGATACAGAAAGAGTTCGGCAGCTTTGATAGGTACATCTGGCAGTTCACAGGGAACAAGACTCTGGGGAGGCCGGAGAGCATTGTCATGTCCTCTATTCCAGCATTTACAAAGGAGTCAGATGCCATGTCCAAGGACTTGAAAGCGCGTGGATTCCGCTTTGTAGGTAGCACCATCTGCTACGCGTTCATGCAGGCTGCGGGCATGGTTAACGATCACATTGACGACTGTATACGCGGCCCGGCGGGGAACGCGTAGTACATGCTCGTGTAAGCAGGGCATTCCCTGCTTAGCGCTTAGTCGTCTTTTCCGGTGGTTGGACACTGGAGTCGGAAGCAGGAAGATCCTCGTCCTGGAAATTCATGGCGTAGAGCCGTGAGTACAGCCCGTTCTTTGCCAAGAGTTCGCGGTGTTTCCCCAACTCTGCTACGTGTCCCTTCTCAAGCACCAGAATCTGGTCTGCGTCTTGTATGGTGGAGAGGCGGTGTGCGATGATTATGGCCGTGCGATCCCGTAACAATTCCTTCAACGCATCCTGTATCAGCCGCTCCGTGTAGCTGTCCACGTTTGCTGTGGCCTCGTCTAGGATGAGAATGCGCGGGTTTGCCACCAGTGCCCGCGCGAACGCGATGAGCTGTCGCTGGCCGACGCTCAGGTTGTTGCCGCGCTCATGGAGGATAGTTTCGTAGCCTTGGGGTAGCCGCATGATGAAGTCGTGGGCGCCAAGGGCTTTTGTGGCTGTTTCTATTTCCTCCTGGGTTGCTTCCCGACGCGCGAAGCGTATGTTGTTAGCCACGGAGTTTGAGTAGAGAAAAGGTTCCTGTAGCACCAGACTCATCTGGCCAGCCAGAGAGGAACGGGTGATATCCCGCAGGTCATATCCGTCCACCGTAATGCTTCCCTGGGTGACGTCGTAGAAACGGGCAACAAGGGCCACTATCGTAGTCTTCCCTGCGCCTGTGGGGCCGACTATCGCCAGGGTTTCCCCCGGAGGTATGTCCAGGGATACAGTGTCGAGTACCGGCACATTCGGGAGGTATTGGAAAGACACATGGTCAAACTGAACGCGGCCCTTTATGGGCGGTAAGGTGGTGGCCTCAGAGGCGTCTACCAGGTCAGGCTCCACGTCCAGCAACTCGAAGATGCGCATGCCTGCAGTCATTGCCCGCTGCATCATTGCGTACTGCATCACAAGGGCGCGGATGGGTTCAAAGAACCTTTGCACGAACAGGGTGAAGGCCACGAGTGTTCCCAACTCCAAGGTGTCTGTCTGCACCATTCTGCCGCCCACTACTATTACGAGACCAAAGCCGACAGCGGTGAGTACCTCCACAGACGGCATCAGGCTGGCGGTCAGTTTTATGGCCCTTAGGTTGGCATTCAGGTGTTCGCCGTTTAGCTCATCGAACTGGGAGAGGTTAACTTCCTCTCTGCTCATGCTCTGGGTGACTCTTACCCCGGTGATGTTCTCCTGCAGGCTGGCGTTGACCCCCGCAATGGCGTAGCGGATACTCATGAAAGCTTGGCGGGCGCGCTTTTGCCACATGACCATAATGATCATGAAGACTGGAATGACGGTAAAACATGCCAGAGCGAGTTGGAGGTTCCAGCCCAGCATTATCGCAATGATCACAATCAGGCTGAGTATCTCAGCGAAGCCCACAACGAAGATGGTCATGAATTCTTGTAAGGCCGTGGTGTCGCTCTGTACCCGGCTCATGAGTCGCCCTACCTCGTTGTGGTCGTAGAAGAGGGTGGAGAGCCGTTGCAGGTGAGCATGCATATCTGTGCGCAGCTTGTATAGGACCGACATGTTCACCTTGGCAAGTCCCCTCAGATGGAAGAAGTTTCCCGCTAGATTGAGCACTACAACTACTGCAAAGAGCATCGCGATTTTGTTCAGCCCTGAGATCCTCTCAGCTACCGAAAGATCTTCACCCCCTATGTACTGGTTGATGGCCATGCCAACCAGCAGAGGCACGGAAATCTGCGTGCCTATGTAAAGGAACATAGCTAGCATGCTGATGAGCGTAAGCTTCCAGTGTGGCCTCACATAGGCAAAAAGGCGTCGTATGACGCTCTGGTCGTAGACCTTGCCGAACTCCATATCTTCCAGGACAAGGCTGAGGCGGCCGCGTATTCTGCGTACCTCAGCAGCTCCGGGGAGGTTGGGATTCCAGCCGCCGCCCGTGTTCATCATGTTACGAGTTTACCTCTGCCCGTGGACCTGGAGTTTCGAGGTTGGCGGCAGGTGCTCCATCACCTGTGTTGCCAGCATGGGCAGTTATTTTCTGGTGGTCGTCGACTTCCGGTTCCTGGGGGCGGAGTTGAAGCTCGTAGATCTCTTGGTATGGGCCGGGCACCTGAATCAACTCATCGTGAACGCCACGCTGAACGACTCTACCATCCTTCATTACAAGGATGGAGTCTGCGCTCTTAACGCTGCTCAGACGGTGAGCGATGACGAATGTGGTCCTGCCCTGTATCACTGTATCCAGAGCCTGACGTATTAGGTGCTCAGTCTCAGTGTCTACGCTGGAGGTCGAATCATCCAGGATGAGAATGGGTGGGTCAAGCAGCAGAGTGCGGGCTATGGCCAGACGTTGCCTCTGCCCTCCGGAGAGGGTAGTCCCACGCTCGCCAACATATGTATCATATCCCTCAGGCATGGACTCAATGAAGTCGTGGAGTTGGGCCAGCTTTGCTGCCCTGATAACGTCCTCCATGGACGCGTCCACCGCGCCGTAGGCAATGTTTGCCCGTATGGTGGATGTAAAGATGAATACGTCCTGCTGAACTATGCCCACGTTCCGGCGTAGCGAGGCCAGTGTGACGTCACGGATATCTATACCATCGATGGTGACCCGTCCCTGACTGACATCATAGAACCGTGGAATCATGTGAACCACGGTGGTCTTCCCACTGCCGGGTGCGCCCAAGATAGCCATGACCTTGGTGCTGGGCACGTCAAAAGTGATGCTCTGTAGCACCGACGACTGTTCGGTATATCCAAAGGACACATCCTCGAAGCTCACGTTCCCCTTAACTCTCGGTATCACTAGAGCACCTTGTTTCTCTTCCACTGGAGAATCGGCGTCCAGCACGTAGAAGATACGCTCCCCGGAGGACATGGCCCTGGAGAAGCTGTTGACTATCCATGCTGTCATGCGTACTGGGATTGCCAGCAGTCCCATGTACAGCAGGAAGGCTACTAGTTCCCCTTCAGACATATGTCCCTCGACCACTTGGCGGCCGCCGAACCACAGAATGACCCCGGTTCCTCCAAGGAAGAAGAAGTTGTTCAACGAGGTGGTGACTGCCTGCAGTCGTTCGGCGGTAAACCCATATCTGGCTACCTCCCCTGCCCTGTAGCTGAACTTCTCTTTTTCGTACTCTTCGGCGGCAAAGGCTTTAACCACACGCTGACCGGCCAGGTTTTCCTGAAGCACTGTGTTCAGGTGCCCCATCTCGGTCCGCTCTGCCAGCCAGTTGCGCCGCATCTGTAACATGATTGTGGATGTGCGCAGGAGTATGAATGGAACGAACACAAGGCTCATCAGCGCCAGCTTCCAGCTTGAGACTATCAGGATGATGCTGACGCCCAAGATCAGGAGTACCATATAGCCCCCCCGGATTACGCCGCCCTGTATGAACATCCGGACTCCTTCCACGTCCGCAGTAGCACGAGACATCAGGTCTCCGGACCTCTGGTTGTCATGGAAAGCGAAGCTGAGCCGCTGCAAACGATCGTAGTAAATATTCCGGAGGTCGTAGGCTACCCTCTGACCAAGTGACTCCCCAAGGTACTGCTGAGCATAAGCGGCTATACCTCGCATAATACTGAGTGCAAGGATGACGAGGGCGAGCACGATGAGCTGTCGAACCTCTCCAGAACTCACCACCTCATCGATGGCTGTTCCTAGGATTCTGGGAATCGACAGGGCAAAGACCGTGACTCCGATGGTGGAGACATAGGCCAGTAGGAGCCTGTTCTTGTACTTTAATGCAAAGCCGATAAGTCGGCGTAGGATGGACATGGTTTCTTGGTGTGTGCTCCTTGCGTGTCCACTGTGAAAGCACTCCCGAAGAGTGGGGCAATGAACATAATGCCGAGAATATATTAGCCCCAATGCAGTGCTGTGTCCAGAGGTGAAGTGCGCTTATGACGCCAACGTTGACTTTGATTGTTGATGCTCGTTATCATCCAGGGGTTATGGCAGAAGCCAAGGGAGTACACCAGGTATGGGGTTGGACCGCCGCCAAGGGGATTCTTGCGTCCATGAGACCGCGTCAGTGGACAAAGAACCTCATCATTTACTTCGCCTTCTTTTTCACAATAGAACAGGCGTGGAGACTGGATGAGTTGGACGAAGGGGTTCGCCTCTTCGTCCGTATTACGGCGGCCTTTGCCATCTTCTGCCTCATCACCAGCGCCGTATATCTGTTCAACGATGTTTTGGATGCTGAGAAGGACCGACACCACCCCAAGAAGCGAAACCGACCACTAGCTGCAGGTGGTTTGTCCCCTTTTCTGGCCTTGACTATAGCCCTGGCTCTGGCTGTCGGCGGTGTAGCTTTGGCCTTTATGCTGGAGTCTCTCTACGCCTGGGTTACGCTTATATACCTGGTTGTCATGATGGCCTACTCAGGGTATCTGAAGCGCTTGATAATAGTAGATATACTTGTCATCAGTTCCGGCTTCGTACTGCGTGCCGTTGCCGGAGCGGTGGTGTTGGATGTGACCATCTCTCCCTGGCTGTACATCTGCACCACTCTGGGGGCGCTCTTCCTTGGCTTCTCCAAGCGCCTCAACGAGATAGTCCTAGCTGGTGAGGATGGTGTTTTGCAAAGAGATACCTTGGAAGAATACACACCACGATTCCTAGAGCAGCTCATATCCGTAGTCGCACCTGCTACCCTTGTGTCATACATCCTCTATACCTTCACAGCTGATAACCTGCCCGATAACAACGCTATGATGCTGACCATACCCTTTGTTATGTACGGCATTTTCCGGTATCTCTACCTGGTGCACAACAAGAACTTGGGTGAAAGCCCCGAGCAGATTCTCTTGACAGATATACCACTGATTCTGAACATCGTTATGTGGCTGGCTGTTGCATCTGGGGTGCTGATCGCATACAGGTAGCCGAGTTCGGTAATTTTACATATGCTTGCAACCGGCGCCTATTCCATAGCGTCTTTGGGAGTGTCATCGTAGTCCCGTTAAACGCTGTTTTGTTAGGTTAGCTGGAACGATTTTGTCGCTATTGCGACTATGTCCTTGCCGATTGCTAGGGATGCTGTTGCTCCTGGTGAAGGCGCGTTACGCACGTGGATGGCGTTTTCGGTCTCGGTGATATGGAAGTCGTCGGCCATGAGACCGTTCCTCTCCACCTCCTGCGCCCTGACCCCAGCGCCCCCTCTCTCAAGGTGACCTTCCTCTATTTCTGGCACAAGCCGCTGAAGTGACTTGAGAAAGGCGCCCTTGCTCAAGGAGCGATGGAACTCCTGCATTCCCAGTATCCAGTACCTGGACGCCATTGTCCAGAAGCCCCTAAATGCCAGGGTTCCCAGTGTCTCTGTTACATTTACGTCCGTCATTTTGTATCCCTCACGGGCGAAGGCCAGGACCGCGTTTGGCCCTGCCTCCACATCGCCGTGGACTGTCCTAGTGAAATGCACGCCCAGAAATGGAAACTCGGGGTTCGGCACGGGATAGATGAGGCCACGCACTAGGTGGCGCGCCTCAGGCGAGAGCATGTAGTACTCTCCCCTGAACGGTATGATTCTGAAGCCGTCTTTGATGCCCATCATACGGGCAATTGAATCGGAGTAGAGACCTGCGCAGTTTATCAGGTGTTTAGCTCTCACGTCGCCTCGGCCAGTTTCCATGTTGATGAGTCCATCGGCCTGCTTGATGCTCAGGACTCGCGCTCCTGTCATGATCTCTCCACCGTTATCGCGGAACCGCTTGGCGTAAGCGAGGGTGACCTGGGTGTAGTCTATGATGCCAGTGTTGGGCGAGTGCAGGGCCTTAAGCCCCCTAGCGTGAGGCTCCAGTTCCTTCAATTCTTCAGCCCCTATCATACGTAGTCCGGGGACACCGTTGGCTATCCCCCGCTCGTACAGTACATCTAGCCCGGCCATCTCACGCTCATCCGTTGCGACGATAACCTTGCCGCACAGTTCATACTCAATGTCGTTCTCCCTGCAAAATTCCATGAGCGTGCGCCCTCCGGTCACGCAGTTCCTGGCTTTGAGAGAGTCGGGTTTGTAATAGATGCCGGAGTGAATTACTCCGCTGTTGTGCCCTGTCTGATGGGACGCCAGCTCCTCTTCCTTCTCTACCACGACTATCCTGTGCGCGGGGTACTGGGCGGACAACTCTAGGGCTGTGGCGAGGCCAATGATGCCCCCGCCTATGATGGCTGTATCGTATGAGTGTTTGTTCATGGGCTTGGGTTAAAGGCTCATTTCGAGCCTTTTGACTTAGAGTACACGCGTTGACCAACGCTGTGAAGACTGGAGTAAGGGGGCTGGAGTGGCAATAACTGCAAAAGAAGCTAAATTGACCCCTTATCTGACCCCGTGCTATCATGCGCGTAATGAACGATATTCCCTGGCACTGCTTGTACATGGGATGGATAGTCTAACGCAGATAGACCGGGAGGTTTCGGTATGCACCGATTGCCCCCTCTCCCGCGAAAGAAATAAGGCGGTTCCAGGGGAGGGGCCGGAGAATGCGGAGGTAATGCTTATTGGCGAGGCTCCGGGTTCTAATGAGGACAAGCAGGGCCGTCCCTTCGTCGGAGCTGCAGGAAACGTTCTTCAGGAGCTTCTGGGCCTTGGCAAGTTACGCCGCGAGGATGTCTACATTACCAATACGGTGAAGTGCCGCCCCCCCCACAACCGCGATCCCATGCCAGGGGAGTTAGCTGCCTGCCGTAAGTACCTAGACCGTCAGATAGAGGTGATCTCGCCTAAGGTGCTTGTAACACTGGGGCGCCATGCGCTGACCAGTTTTTTGCCCAACGAGACCATAAGCAAGGCCAGAGGCAGACCCAGGAACGTGAATGGAAGCACTCTTTTCCCGATATACCATCCGGCGGCGGCCCTGTACCAACAGAGCCTCCGCAAAGTCATAGAAGAAGATATTATGAAGTTGCCTGCTCTCATAGAGGAACTCTCTTCTGTTGAAGAGGGCGTTCCTCCTCCTGCTGACGATGAAACGGCAACAGGTGGAGAGCAGTTGAGCATGTTTTGAGGTTTTCTATGGAACAGTCCCTAAGAGTCATTCCACTAGGCGGTCTCGGCGAAATCGGGAAGAATATGATGGCCATTGAGTACGACGACGATATCATTGTTGTCGACGCCGGAGTGCTCTTCCCTGAGGAAGATATGCTGGGTGTGGACCTGGTCATTCCTGATATAACCTATCTCAAAGAAAACAGAGATAAGGTTAGGGCAATCCTGATTACTCACGGCCATGAGGACCACACCGGCGCCCTGCCCTACGTGCTGCGTGACCTGAACGTACCTGTCTATGCCCCAAGGCTGGCGGCAGGCCTCATAGAGGTCAAGCTGAGGGAGCGCCGAGCCACCCGTGGCAATACCACGCTGGAGGCGGTGGATCCGGGTGTGCCGGTTAAGCTTGGCAAGTTCAGCGTGGAGTGGTTCCGTGTTTGCCACAGTATTCCCGATGCTATGGGCCTGGCTATCCAGACTCCGTTGGGACTGATTATACATACAGGTGATTTCAAAATAGATCACACTCCTGTGGACGGGATGCCTACTGACCTTAGTAATCTGGCGAACATCACCGCAGGCGGCGTACTCCTTTTATGCTCCGACTCCACCTACGCCGAAGTCCCCGGCTACACGGCGTCGGAGATGGTTGTGGGAGAAGCCCTGGACAGGGCCATTGCCGCTGCACCGGGTAGAGTCTTGATAGCCACCTTTGCGTCGCTAATATCCCGCATCCAGCAGGTACTGGATGCCGCGCAGAGGCATGGACGCAAAGTAACATTCGTTGGGCGGAGCATGGTGGATAACGTTAACATGGCACTGAAGATGGGCTACATTACCGCCTCCCCAGACGTTATGGCAACCCTCAAAGAGGTAAGAGGCCTTCCTCCGGAGAAGGTAATTATTATGACCACCGGCAGCCAGGGAGAACCAACCTCAGCCCTGGTGCGCATTGCAAACAAGGATCATAGGGACGTTAGTATAATGGAGGGTGACACAGTGATTATCTCGGCCACCCCCATCCCTGGTAATGAGACAGTAGTGAGCAAGACCATCGATAATCTGCTACGCCAGGGGGCCCACGTACTGCACGACAAGGTAGCCCTTGTCCATGTACACGGGCATGCCAGCCAGGAAGAACTGAAGTTGATGCTCAACCTCGTCAGGCCAAAGTACTTTGTGCCTGTTCACGGAGAGCACCGACATTTGAAGGCGCACGCATCGCTCGCTCATGCGCTTGGCATGTCCGAAGACAATACGTTTGTCATGGAGGACGGCGATGTTCTGGAGATAACGCCCAAGTCTGCCGCAGTGGTTGAGCGAGTGACTGCTGGACCCATATTCGTGGACGGCTTGCGTATCTGGGGCATGAATAATGTAGTGCTACGGGACAGGAAGCTGCTTTCCAAGGACGGAATTGTGGTAATTGTGCTCACACAGGACAAAAATACAGGGCGCTTGCTCCAATCCCCTGAGTTGGTCTCCAGCGGCTTCATCGACATAGAGGAATACGGTGATATATCAGAAGAAACGGCCCGGGTAGTGATGGAGGCCTTTAGCGATGGAGGAGATGAACTCCTTGACCGCGCGTTCATCTCCTCCAAGGTGAAGGAAACGGCTGGCAGTTTCCTTCTTCAGCAAACAGGCCGACGGCCCATGATCATACCGGTAGTCGTGGGGGTATGAGAAAAGCAAATGGTCACCTGGGTATTGATGGACTGGCGTTATCGAAGGCTTACTGGGATTGGCTTCGTCGCGATTGTGGCGATAGGAATCGTTCTGGGGCAGCTTTCTCGGATTACTGACTGCTGGGATCTACTGGTACGTAGCTTTGCCTTTGGACTCCTGCCACCCTTCCTGTGGTCTGTTGCTCTGATACTGGTGCTGTGGAAGAGACACGCTCTGCTCAGGAGACGCTTTTGGAGCAGGTGGATTGCCGCCTTGCTGGTATCGACCGTGGCATGGGGCGTGCTGGCCTACTTCTCGGCCTCAACTGGCATTCTGGAAGAGGTTTCCATGGGGGGATGGATCGGGCAGAGTATCAAGGGCTCCTCAGAGGTGCAGGGAGTATTCCGGCTGACGGGACTGGCTATCATAGTTGCCGCAGTGGCGTTTCCGCGTAACTTCGTCAAGCTCTTGAAAAGGGCTCTTTCCATGACGGGCCGTGAAGCAAAAGCGGTGGATGGTTCTGCACAAAAGCCGGATTCCTTTGGTATAGGAGTGTTTAAAATTAAAGGATTGCCGATTGCAATGGTCAGGAAAGCATTGACATTCAGAAAAGAAGGGTGTGCTCAGCCGCGGATCACAGTTCAAGAAGCTCCAGCTCCAGAGGTAACTCGGCGCCCTGTGCCGAAACAAAGACCGGCTGTATTACGGAAGCCCAACAGCGAAGGGCAAACTCTGGGTTCTCATAATGCAACCCCTGTTCAACATTCAGTGCCAGTGGTTACTACCAGCCCAGCTGCTGAACCAGAAAAATTTGTAACCCATGAGGACATAGAACAGTGGGTCGCGCCCGCTATTTCCATGCTGGTCTTGCCTCCTGCGGGGAGCCATGAACCAGGTATAGATCAGGAAGCTACATCCAACCTTATAGAGACTACCCTAGGAGATTATGGGATTGAAGTGAGTGTGTCAGAGGTAAAGCCTGGGCCCGTGGTAACCATGTTCGGTCTAGTTCCCGGCTGGGTCAGGCGGTCGCGTGATGTAAAAGAGCGGACTTCCGATGGTAAACAGGTTGTAGATGAGATGGGAAAGGCGGTTGTGCGTCGGGTGGAGGACAATACGAGGGTCAAGGTGGACAGCATTGTCGCTAGGGAGAAGGACTTGGCACTGGCACTGGCTGCCCCCAGCCTGCGCATAGAGGCTCCAATACCAGGTGCTTCCCTGGTGGGCATCGAGGTGCCCAATCCACGGCCTGCTGTCGTGACACTTCGCTCCGTCATGGAAACGGATGTGTTCCATGACCTTAGCTCCAAGTCCAAGCTGGCCCTAGCGTTGGGGATGGGTACGGGAGGAGAAGTTGCGGCGGCTGACCTTGGCAGAATGCCTCACCTGCTGATAGCTGGGTCCACGGGTAGCGGAAAGAGCGTATGCATCAACTCCATCATTGCATCCATCATCATGAACAACTCGCCCTGGGAAACCCGTATGTTGCTCATAGACCCCAAGCGAGTGGAGCTTACGCCATATAACGGCATTCCGCACCTTATTGTCCCCGTAGTGGTAGAGGTGGAAGTAGCCGTGCAGATGCTGAAGGGTATGATTGTGGAAATGCTGCGGAGGTACAAGATTTTCGAAGAGGCTAGCGCACGCAACATCGAGGGTTACAACAAGGGTCGTTCCTTGGAAGATAGAATGCCACTGATTGTTGTAACTGTTGATGAGTTGGCCGACTTGATGATGTCGGCCCCTCACGATATTGAGCGATCAATAATAAGACTGGCCCAGTTGGGCAGGGCCACTGGGATTCACATGGTTGTGGCCACCCAACGTCCTTCGGTAGACGTTGTAACCGGTCTTATCAAAGCCAATTTTCCAAGTCGTATCAGCTTTGCCGTTGCCTCCCAGGTCGACTCCCGCACCATCCTAGACTCGGTTGGGGCTGAGAAGCTCCTTGGACGTGGGGACATGCTGTTTCAGCCACCGGATACGCCAAAGCCCAAACGTATTCAGGGCGCATTCATCTCAGATAAAGAGATAGAGGAGATGGTAACCCATTGGCAGAAGCAGAAAGGTCCACCTCCCCCGGAGATTCCACTGGAGATAGAGGAGATTGTTCTGTCGTCAGGGAAGCACGGCGGAGAGATGGGAGATGAGCTTTTGGGGAAAGCGTGGGATTTGGCTATTCAATACAATCGTATGTCCACATCCCTTCTTCAGAGAAGACTCAGGATTGGATATCCAAGGGCGGCCCGTTTGATGGACCTTCTTGAAGAAGAGGGAGTGGTTGGTCCTGGAGAAGCTGGTAAATCTCGAGAAGTGATGGTGGCTAGAGGCAGTCGGAAACAGGACTTGGGGGACTAGACTATGGGGCGCAGCCTTTCCGATAGACTAAGCTCCTTTTTTGGGAGGACGCACAGTCCTCTTGAAGAAGACCAGGGGCTTCGTGAATATTGTGAAGCCTGCAACACCGTGCTTGTGGATAACTCTCTTTATCTCCAGTACAGGGTGTGTCCATCGTGCCGTCTTCACTACCCCCTTGCCGCTAGGGAGCACATTTCTCTGTTGGCCGACCTCGACACCTTTCGGGAAAGCCATCGTTCTATTGTATCTCTGGGTCTACCGGCGGCGTCACAGATACGTCGAGCCAGAAACCGACGCAGGACAGGCCTTACCGAGGCGGCCATAACTGGCCGGGGGACAGTTGACGGGATGCCTGTGATGCTGATAGCTCTCGACTTCAGGTTCCTGGGCGGAACTATGGGGGCTGTGATTGGAGAAAAGGTCTCCTTGGCCTTTGAGATGGCCACACGGAGGAAGCTGCCAGTTGTCGCAGTTATCACCAGCGGCGGCACTGGGTTACAGGACGGGGTTCTCTCGCTGATGCAGATGGCAAAGACATCCTTTGCAGTCAATGGCCTTGATCGTGAGAAACTTCCATTCATTGCCGTAATGACCAACCCGACTACAGGGCAGGTGTACTCCAGCTTTGCGAATCTTGCCGACATCATCCTGGCAGAACCAGGGGCGGTTCTTGGCCTGGCGCCGTCCAGGACACAACCAAAAGTTCATGGAGAAGACTCTCAAGGCCACATCGCCTCAGGGGTAAATTCTTCCGAAATGCACATTGTGCACGGGATGATAGACAGGGTGATAGACAGGGAGCATCTCAAGGGACTTTTGTCAGTCCTCCTTGGCCTTATATCTCCCAAACAGACCACTGCGACCAACGAAACGCTGGGTGAGAATATACTTCCAAAGACAGAAAATAAGATTGGTGCTGAGCAACTTGAAGAGTTATGGCCGGCGACGTGGGAAACGGTGAAACTGTCCCGCCACAGCCAGAGACCCACATCCATGGATGTCATAAGACGTATCCTTACCAACTTCGTGGAACTCCACGGAGACCGCCTGTATGGCGACGATCCCAGCGTAGTGGCTGGCCTTGGATACCTGGGTACTCAGGCGGTGGTGGTCATAGGTCAGGAGCAAGGCCACGATGTCACGGCCAGGGAGCGGCACGAAGGAAGGACATACCCGGAGGGGTTCCGTAAGGCAGAGCGGGTGATGAGGTTGGCCTCCAAGTTGCAACTGCCGCTACTAACCTTTGTTGATACCCCGGGACCTTACTACGGCCGTGAATCGGAGGAGAGGGGTCTCGGTAATGCCATTGCATCTACCATGGCGCTCATGGCCAGACTGCCCATACCGACCATCTCCGTTGTCATTGGGGAGGGTGGTAGTGAAGGGGCTCTAGCTCTTGGGGTAGCTGACCGCATTCTGATGCTTGAGAATGCTGCATATTCGGTGAACTCTCCTGAGAACGCTGTAGCCTTGCTCTACAGGGACTCTCCTGGTGTACAGAAGGTGCCGAAGGCCCTCAAGCTCTCGGCTCAGGACTGTCATGAATTGGGAATTATAGACCTGATAGTCGAGGAGCCTTCGGGTGGGGCGCATAGGAATCCCGGTGAGGCGGCCTTGAGACTGAAGCATGCGCTGGAAGAGGAGATGACGGTTCTGCTGTCCCAATCAACCAAGCGCGTACTGAGAGACAGGTACAAAAAATTTCGCAATATGGGTGAGTACAGTTCTCATTTCCGGGTTGCCATTGCCAAGGAGGTATCTAGCCTTCAGAGCTATGTGTCGCACAGGGTGCGGCTGATTCGCCGCAGGCGACGGCAGGATGAGTCGCCTCAGTTGGAGGAAGGGACAAAAGAAGACTAGAGTCTAGGACAACTCGCTGGCTTCTGCCAACGCCGGTTCCAGAGCCATGAAGATACTCTCGTACTCTGCGGCGATTTCTGGGCTTAACAGTACAGCGGGCTTGGAAGAGTCCATATATTCTGGTCTGAGGTCTAGGCGGCCCATGAAGTTCAGCCCCATCTCCTCGGCCAGTTCCTCGCCTGCGCCGGTGCCGAACATCTCTCCACTGAAGTTCTCCACCACTCCCAGCACGTTCACCTTAAGCTTACGTACCATGTTTATGGACCTCTTAGCGTCCAGTTTGGCAAGGGCTTGTGGGGAGGTCACTATGACAAAGCCATCAAGGCTCAGAACCTGCATCACGGTTAGTGGAGCGTCCGAAGTGCCGGGGGGCAGGTCTACAATCATGTAGTCAAGGTCTCCCCAAGCGGTGGTCTGAAGGAACTGGTTGATGGCATTGTGCACCATAGGCCCTCGCCAGATTATGGCCTCTTCTTCGTTCTCTTGAAAGAAAGCCATGGAGAGTATTTTGACACCGTACTTCTCGGGAGGAACTAGGAGCCCTTCTTCGTAGGTGGGCTTTTCATCGATTCCCAGAACCTTGTTCGCATTGGGGCAGTCTATGTCGGTGTCCATCAGGCCGACCGAGTATCCCTTTTGAGCTAGTGTCACCGCGAGGTTGACCGCGACCGTCGTCTTTCCCACTCCACCCTTACCGCTGTAGACCCCGATCTTGTTTGTTATACGGGCTAGTTTATCGCCTATTTCGCGCTTCTGCTGCCAACTGCGCTTGATGGAGTCTAGGCGAGCCTGTTCTTGGGGAGACATCTGACGGGTCATCTAACCTCGCTCCTTGCTCGTCCACAACCGGGTCGGAAAAGCTGGTATGGATAATTTCTAAGAGACGGTGCTTGAAGTGGTAACCCAGGTTTCCTTTTACGATTGGAACCGAGGCTAATGCACTAAGTTCGGTTTCTTTGAACTAGGTATTCAGTGGTAGGGGATATAAACGAGAATAGCTCGCCGACCACGCACGTTGGTCCGCGTAGCCTAATCTATCCCCAGCAGCTTCTTGCCCTCTTCCGTAATCATCTCGGAGTTCCAAGGTGGGTCAAAGACCATGTCCACTTCCACATCCAGCACCCCGTCTACCTCGGCGATGCGCCACTCGGCATTCTGGGCTATGTAAGGGCCCATTCCACAGCCGGGAGCCGTCAGGGTCATCTTCACGTACACCTGACCCTCGGTCACTTTGATGTCGTAAATCAGACCCAAGTCCAAAACATTCACAGGGATCTCTGGATCGAAAACATCCCTCAAAGCTTCTTCAATTGCTTCCTGGGTTACCTCTTTTGTTTCTGGCATGATGACCTCGCTTGAATCTTCGCTAATTATGCGGCCACTTATACGTCAGAGTCGATTGTAACAAGGAGCTGAGAAGCATGTCAATGTGATTGAAGTTGGGAACAGCTTTAATTCAGGTATTGCAGGTTTAACCGTTGCGTTGTACGCGATTTCGCAGGTGATGTATGATGATATCAGAAGCGGGACTCCTGGGAAGGTATAAGGGGGGAATCTGCTAAGCAACGGTATGGTAGAAGCGGATGTCCATGGCTCCCTTGCCATACGGGTGAGGGGGCTGACCAAGGTATACGGGCCTCAGGTGGTACTCAGGGACTTGGAAATGGACCTGTCTTGGGGCGACTTCCTCATCGTCTTCGGGCCAAACGGGTCTGGCAAGACCACCCTCATCAAAGTGCTGGCCACCATCTCACGCCCTACGGAGGGCGAGGTCATGGTTGCTGGGTATGACCTGAAGAGGAATCCCGCTGCCGTACGTCGGAATATAGGCCTGGTAACACATCAGCCGTTGCTGTACGGAGACATGACGGGCATTGAGAACCTGAGATTCCACGGCAGGATGTTTGGGCTATCCCATCTGGAGAAGCGTATCGAGAAGGCGGCTGACCTGATGGGCGCCACTTCTTTCCTTGGACGAAGGGCCAGCATCCTCTCCCACGGTATGCAAAAGCGCCTCTCTCTTGCCAGGGCCATTCTCCACGACCCGCCCATATTGCTACTAGATGAGCCTGAAACAGGGCTGGACCAGGAAGCATTAGAGATGCTTGGGCAGATGATGGGTTCCGGTGAGAGGGGACGTCGGACGGTGCTGATGGTAACCCACAGCGTGGAACGCGGTCTTGCCCTTGGCAATCAGGTTGCCATTATGGCAGGTGGCAAAATAGCCTTCCATGGAGACCGGTCCAATGTGGATGAGGACATGCTTAAGAGCACCTACAGTCGGTTTACAGGGGTGGCGTTGTGACCAAGTTTTGGCCAACCGTTGCGGCCTTGATGTGGAAGGATATCCTGTTGGAGCTACGCACCAAGGATATAGTGATTTCTATTCTTGCCTTTGCGTTGCTGTCTCTGATTATCTTCAACTTCGCTCTTGGGCCGTCGCCCCAGATAACTCCGGTCGTTGCCCCTGGAGTATTGTGGGTGGCCTTCACCTTTGCGGGAGTCCTTGGCCTAACACGCGCCTTCGTTTTGGAGAAGGATCAGGGCAATCTCGTAGGACTTTTGATCACTCCAACTAGCAGAGAGGCCATTTACGTGGGGAAAATGCTCGGTAGCCTTTTCTTCATGCTGATGTCGGAGATAATTCTTCTGCCTGCCTTCGCCGTGCTCTTCAACATCTCCCCGTTCAGGCCCGAGTTGTTGCTGATAATATTGTTGGCTACCATAGGGTTCGCTTCCATTGGAACACTCTTCTCCGCCATTGCAATAAATACCAGATCCAGGGAGATTATGCTGCCAATGCTCTTCCTTCCCATAGTGGTTCCAATTATCATAGGTGCAGTTATGGCTTCTAGCACAGCGTTCGAGGGTGGGTCTTGGTCAGACATGACCAAATCGGTCCAGCTTATCGCAGTTTTCGACGTTGTTGCCCTGGTGTTCTCTGCCTTTGCTTTCGAACACGTTCTTCAGGAGTGAAATGATGTCTATAGGTATGGTTCTAAAAAATGGCTTGTTTGTTGTCTGTGCCACAATGATGCTGGTGATTCTGTACCTCATATTTATGTGGGTTCCCACGGATAATATACAGGGAACTGTGCAACGGATAATGTACTTTCACGTATCGGTTGCCTGGGTAGCGTTCCTCGCTTTCTTCATTGTCCTAGTGGGGAGCGTTGGATACTTGTGGAAAGGGACCAGCAAGTGGGACCATCTGGCCTATTCAGCGGCTGAGATAGGAGTGCTGCTTACGACCCTTCTTCTCATTACGGGGATATTATGGGCCAAGCCCATTTGGGGTGTGTGGTGGACATGGGAGCCACGACTTACAACCTCGCTAATGCTGTGGCTCATCTACGTGGCCTATCTCATGCTGCGCGCTTACTCTCCTCCTGGGAACCAGGGAGCGCGGTACGCTGCGGTTTTGGGAATAATCGGCTTTATAGATGTCCCGATAGTCTATTACTCCGTGAAGTTGTGGCGTACCGTCCACCCTCAGGTCATTGTGGGACCAGCGGCATCAGGTTCCTTGGACTCATCCATGCGTATACTTCTTTTTCTTACCGTTGCAACCTTTACGGTTCTTTTTGTATATCTCTTGATAGACAGAGTTTCTCTGCGAAAGAGTGAAGATGAGGTGGAGTGGGTACGTGGCATTGCCGAGCAGGCCTCGCACCTGCCACTATCCCTGAGATAACCATTTGCCAATAGGAGATGATATGAAACCATTTTCCCTTAAGCCGCTGGTAACCCTGCTTGTTGTGTCCGCGATTTTTGTATCCACTGCGGCAATCCCTGCCCTAGCACAACAAGACATATCCGTCCAGGTCACCAACGCAGAATCAGGTGACACTGAGACTAATTTGCCGTACCTGTTCGCCGTTTACTCTATAACTTGGATAGCCTTCTTTGCCTATCTCTACTACATGTCACAGAGGCAACGGAACCTGAGGAGTGAAGTGGAAGAGCTGCGGCAAATTCTGGCTGAGAAAGAGGGCAAGGATTGAGACGGCGTGACGATTTTGGAAATTGGCCAAACGCCAGTGCCATGTGCTTCTTTCTAAATACTAGATAGGAATAAGTCAACCTGTCTGGTTGACTGGCGCTGAAACTGGATGGCGTTGAGGTTTCTCCGCTTGTATGCTCGTTGCGATATCCTGCAATAGCATTGAGGACATGCTCATTGCCTATACTGCCGGCCTGCCATGAAATCTACGAGCGTAGTACAATATCGGTCGATCCATTCGATTCAATGCGGGGTTTGTCACGCCTGTTTCAGGTATATGGAATTGATAGCTTACGGAGCGTAGAGGGCAAAATATGTCTCGGGAATACATAGTCGTCAAGGGTGCTCGTGAGCACAACCTGAAAAACATAGACGTCACCATCCCCCGCGACCAGCTGGTGGTTATCACCGGCGTGTCAGGCTCTGGTAAAAGCTCCCTGGCTTTCGATACCATTTACGCTGAGGGACAACGACGTTACGTGGAGTCGTTGTCTGCATACGCTCGCCAGTTTCTGGGACGTATGGAGAAACCAGACGTTGAATATATCGAGGGCCTTTCTCCGGCCATCTCCATAGACCAGAAGGGGGTGTCCCACAATCCTCGCTCCACTGTGGGAACTGTCACCGAGATATACGACTATCTGCGTCTCCTCTACGCTAGGGCTGGACGTCCTCACTGCCACCAGTGTGGAAGGCCAGTGCAACGCCAGACGGTGCAGCAGATTGTGGACTCGGTTCTTAACTTGCCCAAGGACAGTCGCATCATGGTCATGGCTCCCCAGGTTGTTCATCGTAAGGGAGAGCATAAGGACGTATTTGAGGATGCCCGCGGTGCCGGCTACGTCCGTGTACGGGTGAACGGAGAGATCCGCGATCTTTCCCAGGACATCGTATTGGACAGGCAGAAGTGGCACAGCATAGAGGTGGTGGTTGATAGATTGGTCATCGGTGACAGTGCCGAAGTCAACCGGGTGGCTGATTCCGTGGAGCAGGCACTCAAATTGGGCAAAGGTGTAGCCCAGGTATCTGTTGTGGATGGCGAAGAGCTGCTCTTCTCTGAGCAATTTGCCTGTGTCCACTGCGGTATTAGCATGGGGGAGCTGGAGCCACGCACCTTCTCCTTCAACAGTCCTCACGGAGCCTGCCCTTCCTGTACGGGCCTTGGGTTCAAGCTGGAGATAGACCCTGAACTGATCATGCCTAACAAAGACCTTGCTCTGTCGGAAGGGGCGGTCATGCCGTGGGCAAGGTCAGGCACATCAAGTCCCTGGTATGCCAGTCTCCTTGAGTCCCTGTCGAATACACACGGCTTTTCAACCCGTGTAAAGGTCAAGGACTTGGCACAGGAGCACTTGGACCTCATCCTGTATGGCAACCGCGGTCAGAAGGTGTCCATGCGTCACCGTACCCATCGCGGACGGGTCTACTCCTGGGATACCACCTTTGAGGGAGTAATCCACAACTTGGAACGTCGATATCGCGATACCGAGTCCGATTACGTTCGTCAGGAAATAGAGCGATATATGGCCTCTCGGCCATGTACTGTCTGTGATGGACAGCGTCTCAAGCCACAGTCGCTGGCAGTTACTGTGGCCGACAAGAACATCATACAGATGACATCCATGACCATCGGACATGCTATGGAATGGGTGCAATGGTTGGAGGGCAATGGCAGCAATGGTAAGGCGCTGCCTCTGAACTCCAGAGAGCAAACCATAGCCGAGCAGATACTCAAGGAGATTCATTCCCGTCTTGTCTTTCTCAAAGACGTTGGACTGGACTACCTCACCCTTGACCGTACCGCCTCAACGCTAAGCGGCGGCGAGGCACAGCGCATTCGTCTGGCCACTCAGATAGGCTCCGGCCTGATGGGAGTCCTCTATGTCTGTGACGAGCCAAGTGTCGGTCTGCACCCCGTGGACGACTATCGACTCATAGGTACTCTGAAGCGACTGCGAGACCTTGGGAACACGGTCATCATTGTGGAGCACGACGAGGCCATCATGAGATCGGCTGACCACATTATAGATATGGGCCCTGGTGCAGGGGAACACGGGGGACGCGTTGTGGCCACGGGAACCGTCGAAGAGGTGTCCAGAGACCCGGGCTCAATCACGGGTCAGTACCTTAGCGGACGCCGAAAGATACCCCTGCCTCTGGAGCGCCGCGTTGGGAATGACCAGGAACTGTTGGTAAAAGGGGCCAGGGAGAACAACCTAAAGAACATCGACGTGCCCATTCCTCTGGGAAAGCTAGTGTGCATTACGGGTGTCTCCGGTTCCGGCAAGAGCAGCCTTATCTACCAGGTCTTATACAAGAAACTGGCCCAGATGTTCAACCACGCTCGTGATAAGCCCGGAGAGTGCGACGATGTGCAGGGTTTGGAGAACATAGACAAGGTGGTCAACATAGATCAGTCTCCTATCGGGCGCACTCCACGGAGCAATCCTGCCACATATACAGGAGTCTTCACGCCGATACGTGAACTCTTTGCCGCGGTGCCGGAGTCCCGTGTGCGCGGCTATGCCGCTGGGCGGTTCTCATTCAACGTCAAGGGGGGTAGGTGCGAAGCTTGCGCTGGCGGAGGGTATATACAGATAGAGATGCAGTTCCTTCCAAACGTCACAGTCCCGTGCGAGGTGTGTCAGGGCAAGCGGTACAACCGTGAGGCCATGGAGATAATGTTTAAGGACAAATCCATAGCAGAAGTACTCGATATGACCGTGTCTGAGGCTCTGGAGTTTTTCTGGAACTTTCCGCGGATACGTTCGAAGATGGAGACCATGAGGGACGTCGGCCTTGGGTATATTCGCCTTGGGCAGCCGGCGACCACGCTAAGCGGCGGTGAGGCACAACGTGTGAAGCTGTCCACGGAACTTTCCCGCCGCGCCACCGGCAAGACTCTGTACATCCTAGACGAGCCTACCACAGGCCTATCCTTCGAGGACTGCGCCGCCCTTCTGAGGGTGCTACAACGCCTGGTGGACTCTGGGAACACAGTTGTCCTCATAGAGCACCACCTTGATCTGATAAAGAACGCAGACTGGATAATAGACCTTGGGCCAGGTGCTGGTGAAAAGGGCGGATACCTCATAGCCTCCGGTACTCCCGAAGAGGTGGCCGAAATGGAGCATTCCTACACCGGACAGTACCTGTGGGAGGTGCTGGAAGCTGGCGGGAGGGTGGAGAATGGCAACGGGGCCAAGCCAAAGTCGAAGCGTAAGACTAGGGCGAATGTGAAAGTGAAAGCCACGAGATAGCGGGTGGATGTCTACCCGGTTGAGGGAGAAGCCTCTTTGCGCTGAGGAATATTCGGCTTCTTGATGAAGAACACCAGCACCGCACCTACCAGGTTGAGCACGGCGATGATGGAGAATACCATCAGGTAGCTGCCCTGCACATCGTAGGCAAAGCCGGCGGCGATGGGGCCGAAGAAGGAGCCTATCACCATCACTGGCTGTGAAAGCCCCATTATCGTGGCAAAATTTCTTGGCCCGAAGAACTCACCCCGGAGCGCAATGAGAATGGGTGCCCTTGCCCCGTAACCAAGGCCATACAACACGGCATAGACCATTGCCTGCGGAACCGTATGCGCGGTAGCCAGAACCATGACTCCCACGGACATTAGCAGGAAGCAGGCCACTAGGATTAACTTCCTTCCAATTTTATCGCCGATGTAGCCTCCGGCGATCCGTCCCAGCATTGCTACAAAGGTCATGAACGCCAGGATTGAGGCGGCGGTCTCGAAGGAGATTCCGGCATCCACAAGGAGAGGTATCTGGTGAATGGATACCGATCCAACGATGAACAGCGAGAATCCGTGGGCGGAGGCAATGAACCAGAAAGCCGGAGTCTTGAGCGCCTGCATCGGAGTGAAGTCGGGAGTCTCATCGGCGCTTTGGGAAGAATTGGCTTCTTCGGAGAGTGTCGTTTTCCCCAACGGTTCGTCGCCATCGGGAAGGTAGCCGTACTGCTGAGGCTTGTGCCGCATCATGGCTGCCATTGGGAAGCCTAGGATTAGGATGAGTGTGCCTATCAATACCGCAGTGGTACGCCATCCGAGCATGGTTATGGCCATAGCCACTATAGCCACCAGTACACCCCCCACATTCACCCCAGCGGAGCTGATGCCGGTGGCGAACCCGCGACGTCTGGAAAACCAGTTGTTGACGGCTGTGATGACGGGAAGGAACCCCGACATGCTTGCTCCCAGCGCAAGAAAGGGAAAGACCAGGTAAAAGCCCAGGAGCGATGTGACCATGCTGAACGCGATGAAGCTTGTGCCAAGAAAGGCAAAACCAACGTACATGATGCCGCGTGGGCCGAAGCGGTCGATGAGGTAGCCTTCAAGAGGGCCGAGCAGGCTGCTTTCCAGCCTGGTGAAGGAGAATGCCAGGGATAGCGCCCCGCGGGTGGTACCAAGGGTTGCCGCCAAGGGTAAGAAGAAGGCTGGGAACCCGTAGGCATAAAGGCCCCCTTGCATCATCATGACCACTGTCCCGGCCCCCAGGAGCCACCACCCGTAGAAGAAGCGCCGTTTTTGGGGACTCTCTTCCGATGTCGCTTGAGGTACGTTCACGTCACGCTCCGTTTTGCAATTCCACGTACCATGAGTGCGGTACAGTCACCAAAGATGCGATATTGGGCAATCTGAAACCAGCCGTATTCTACATTGACCTACGTTGGTGGGCAAGTGTGCGTGTTCTTTGATCTGCATTACTGTGCGGGGCAAAGACTCAATTGATAAGGAATCTTCGCCTTGCTATAATGTGCTCGTAAACAAGAAGACTTCCTCAGTAAGGAGTAAATATATGGCTGAAGATAATGTTCAAGGGACGTGGAGCGTCAAAGTTGGACACGCCCAAATGCTCAAGGGGGGGGTAATCATGGACGTGGTCAATCCAGATCAGGCCAAGATTGCTGAGGACGCAGGAGCATGTGCTGTAATGGCCTTGGAACGGGTGCCATCTGACATCAGGGCCGATGGCGGAGTAGCCCGCATGTCAGATCCAGCGATGATC
>Ga0114993_10000568_pt1 | contig 42559 bp, 37 predicted proteins | sample ArcticOcean_MG_C_FD_87042 | JGI IMG/M metagenome (GOLD analysis project Ga0114993, IMG submission 87042) | Marine microbial communities from western Arctic Ocean - ArcticOcean_MG_CB2_150 | ecosystem: Environmental > Aquatic > Marine > Oceanic | place: Arctic Ocean: Canada Basin | collected...
CTCCCAGAGTCGATTATTATCGCCAGTTTGTTTGATTTGACACCTGTCGGATGTTGTAGTACAATCGTTCATGACACCATAATTTCCATCAATCACGAATGTAATGCTATTCCATGACAATCCTCCACTACCATTTGTCCGTGTAATTTCTACAAGATTGTCGCTCATCCTTGCCCAAGCATCATCATCCGAACGGCTCACATTATCAGCGTGATCCACAATTGAGAATGAATATTCAGACACATCTTCAAAATCCAGACATGGTTCAATGTCGGGATAGAAATCGTGTTTCATTTTCAAATATAAATTACTTGAAGTCCACTCACCTGAATCATCCTGTGCGCCGAAAGCAATGCTTTGCTCTAAATCCCCATCTTCGTCTTGGATGAAAGCATCAAGTGGGATGAATGCCGTGGTATAGCCCTCAGATTCGGTTACTGGATAATCAATTTCTCCATCCAAATCAATATCCCATCCAGCATTGACAATTTCTCCATCCCAATCCGTCATCGCATGACGTAAATTTTCTACTTCAAATCCGGACGTCATGCAATCCTCATTTTCGACATGAATAAGAGAGTAGTCGCCACTAGACGCACTAATTACAGGGGGGAGGTTTTCTGGTTGATCAACCACAATTTCATCGGCATCTACAGGTGCTCTTGCTGACCAAGATAGAACTAACACTGCTGATAACAATAGAACGTAGAATGACTTGGCTGGTGATTCTGCCATATCTTCGCGCAGTAGGTTGTAACGCATTATCTTGTTCATAATCGCAAGGGGGGCCCTTACGCTCAAAATGAGCGCGAGGGTACCCTCTGCTTCAAGGCCCTGAAATACATCGGCCATTATGGTGAAATGACTGGGGCTAGAGCAAAGCTGGATACATCATCAACGGGTCAATGAGTGCAACGCCAATAGCGTTTCCGAAGCCCTTCACGGGATGGCGATAATCAAATCTGCATCTCGGCGGCGCGCACGGTGTTCGCCATCAGCATGGCGATCGTCATCGGACCGACACCGCCCGGGACAGGCGAGACCGCCCCCGCGACATCCTCGACATCAGGGTGGACATCCCCGGTCAATCGATAGCCTCGATCCGAGGCGTCTTCGACGCGATTGACGCCGACATCGATGACCGCTGCACCGGGCTTGATGAAATCGGCCGTGACCATCTCGGCACGACCGACCGCGGCGATGACTATGTCCGCTTCGCGGGCGACTGCGGCGATGTCGGGCGTTCTGGAATGGGTGATCGTCACGGTGGCATCGGCGCCCTTCTGGCTGAGGAGGAGCGCCATCGGCATGCCGACGATTCGGCTGCGACCGATGACGACGGCCTTCTTTCCACTGAGCTCCACACCGGCCCACTCGAGCATGTGCATGACCCCCGCGGGCGTACAGGGCAGCAAGCCGGAGGCATCGCCCTGGACGAGCCTTCCAAGATTCTGAGCGTGAAATCCATCGACATCCTTGACTGGGTCGATGAGGTCGGTGATGGCGATTTCATCCATGCCCGCGGGCAGCGGGCTCTGCACCAGAATGCCGTTGACCATCGGGTCAGCGTTCAGGGCTTCGACGGTTGCGACAACCTCTGTATAGGCGGCATTTGCATCGATATCCACGCGAGTGCTGCGGATTCCCAAGCGCTTGCAGGCACGCTCCTTCGCGCGCACATACACCTGTGATGCGGGGTCTTCTCCGACGATGACCACAGCGAGATGGGGGGACCTGGACAGGGCAGCGATCCGATCGCTCAACGAGGATTCGAGGGCAGCCCCGCAGGCTGTACCATCGATTCGCAACGCCCCCATGGTCTCGCGGGGTGCGCATTTCGCACTTGAGCCGTTCGGCGGCTTGAAGTGGGGACGGTGGTTGGCAGGCTCGACGCCACTGTGGCCAAGTTGGTAAGGCACTGGATTTGTAATCCAGAGATCGGGGGTTCAAATCCCTCCGGTGGCTCTTAACGATACATAGCCCAACGGAGGGTTTGAGCCAGAGAATGGCTGAACACCAAGAAGCATCACAGCTGCCAGTCTCGTGGTTCAAATCCAGTTCATCGCACAAAAAACACGCCGCGAGGTTGAAGGGCCCAACCTCCATGCCTCGACCATGCCGCAGGGACTCGCTTCAGTCTCTGGTGATGCCCAATCGTGGTCGTTAGAGGCACTCGAAGCGGCGATGTTGCCCCCCCATGCCGCCTCAAAGCGTGGCCACGATGTCATCTTCGCATGGCTCGCCAAGTATCAGGAGGCGAAAGCGGCTGGCCAAGAGGCGATCAACGGAACGGTCGGCAGCCTGTTGGAAAATGATGGAACCCTCGCGGTGAACGCGGTCGTCGCGTCCACACTTCGGGAACAAGCCGACCTTGAATTGTCGGGTTATGCCCCCTTGCCAGGACTGCCTCACTTTCGGTCCATGGTCAAGGAATTGGCGCTTGGTGATGGCCTTTCGGTCATCCAACAACACGGCATACACACGGATTCCATCATCACGCCCGGTGGAACGGGCGCGCTCTACGTGTCGGCGAGAAATCTTCTGGCACCCGGCAGTGCATTGCTGCTGCGCGACCGCCATTGGGGTCCTTACGACACGATTGCCAAAGAATGCGGTATCACGACGGCTACATGGCCACTGATGGGAGATGGCGAACAGATCGATCTGGCCGCATTGCAATCGATTCTTGGAGAATTGTTGACCGAGCAGGACCAGATTCTCTCGTGGCTGAACGATCCCGCCCACAATCCGACCGGAATGTCACTGACAGCCGAAAGCCGCGCCATCGTCTTGGACGCATTCGCAGCGGCCGCCACCGCACATCCAGGCAAGGGCGTGACTCTGTTCATCGATGGCGCCTATGCGGCCTATGCGCGCGAGCATCATGGGTGGGGGGAGACGCTCGCTTCATTCGCCAAGGAATGCATTTGGCCGGCCAATCTGCTGGTCTGCTTTGGCTTCTCAGCATCGAAGAGTCACACGCTCTATGGACAGAGATGCGGCGCTCTCGTCATGCTGCATCCAAGCCAGCCTTTCATCGACAGACTGCACGAGGTCATGTTGCATTCAGGTCGAGGCACCTGGTCGGGCGCGGCGCGACTGCCCCAAGCCACGGTCCACACCATTCACTCAGACGTCGACAAATACGTCGATTGGTTGCACGAGCGCGAGCGACTCTTCAGTATGCTGGAGGAACGACGGGCATCGTTCAATGCTCGATGCGAGAAGGAGGGGGTGCCTCTCCTGCCGAGTCATGACGGTTACTTCGCCTTCCTACCACACGAATCACCCGAGCCGATCGCCCTCGCTGCCGCGGCGCGGGGACTGTATGTTGTGCCGCTCGAGGGTGGCATCCGAATCGGCTTGTGTTCAATCGCCACCGATCAGGCCGACCGTGCCGCGGGCATCCTTGCTGAAGCCTGGCGCATGAGCGCTTGAGCCGCGGCTTTCATAGAGTTACTGCGCCACGGACGCGGTATGGAATCAGGCCCGAAGTTCAGCGACTCGGTCGTAGGGGGCAATGTGCACACAGGCGACGTGATTCACAATCATCATCACACCGCCGCTGCACAACCCGACCCGTTCCAAGCCCCGCCACAGAGCATCCTCATCGGTGCCCCAACCGCGGTTCCGATGCAGGCCGTCAATCCGTATGGCCAAATCATGCCCGGGATGGGCCGCCCAACCAAAATGATGTCATTTGGCGATTCTCTACGGTCGGTGATGGGGCATTACCTCACCTTTGATGGCCGTGCTTCCCGTTCGGAATATTGGTGGTTCTATCTCGCCGTGACCATCACGTCAATGACTGTCGGGATGGCCGCTTTGGGGTTCGCCATTCAGAACAATGATGAAGACGCGTTCTTCAATGTGATATGCTTCGCCTGGATCGCCATACTCCTGCTGATGCCTGCATTCCTCTCGGTGACCGTGCGGCGTTTGCATGACCAAGGGTATTCCGGTTGGTATATTCTCCTCGGATTCATTCCATACATCGGTGGACTCATCGTCTTCGTTATGATGTTCGGCGAGGGTGAGGAAGTGCCCAATGCCTACGGCCCGCCACCCACGAATTTGCTGATGTGAGGTGCGGATCGATTGGAGCATCTTCGAACGAATCTCTTCATCGCTTCTTGGGCGTTGATTTTACTCGCCACCGGGGTGGTCATCGGCCTGCCCGGGCCCAATGGGCTGTTGCTCGGTGCCCCGGCCGGTCTGATTGGATGCGCCATGCTGATTGGGGCCATCGGCATGCGTGAGGACCCGAAACCGATGTCGGACATCGACATCGCGCGCTGGTCACCGGATGAGGAGAAATTGGCACCCGGCGCGGGTGGCTCAGTCATGTATCGGGTCGACACGACCTTGGATTCGCCGGTTCGCACGAGCATTCTGTGTGGCGCTTGTGGCCATCTGGAATGGCTCGATGGAGCGCGGCCAGCCGCCTATGGTTGCCTCGCTTGTGGCCTTGAATTGTGGGAAGAGGAGGAGTGAGTATGAATCCGCTCTCCCAAATGGTCATGATGCGGTTCGTCAATATGACGCTCTGGGCGATCGGTCTCACCCTTTCGGTGCTGTACTATCTCCATCGCTGGCCTGTCGAGGGTTGGATCGACTGGTGTTTGGCGATTCCACTGGGGATTTTGATGGCCTATCTCATCATCCTCGATTTGATTCCGTCACTCATCATCAAGGTGCTCGATGCGATTCAGAACAGGGTTGGATATTCGGAGAAGTTCGAGGAGTGACCGCGCAACGGTCAAGTGCGGAGGGCGGCGACGCCCTCTATGAGGGCGTATCGTGGACCTGTCCAACAATGAGAAGCGGATGGTGAAAGCCCTCCATACGGACGCGTCGAAGACGTGGTCATTGGATGAGGTTCTGGCCGCTTGTCAATGGCAGGACCAAGCGCATGTCGCCGGCGCGGGCTTGGCCCTTGCCGAGAAGGGATTGTTGACCATCGATACCCAGACGGCAACCGTCTGGGCTCTCGGCCCCGAAGGCGCTGCGGCCTTGGAGAATGGCCTGCTCGAGCAACGTCTGTATGGTTTCCTTTCGGGTTCTGATGACAAGAGCATGAGGGCGCTACAAGCGAGTGGTGTGGCCTCCAAGCAGGAAACCGGCATCGGTGTCGGCCTTCTGAAAGGCTTGGGTTGTTCGCTTGAACAAGGCGCCTTCGTCCTGCCGGGAGATGAGATTCACATCACGCTCGTCGCTCGGAAGTCCTTTCTTGAGCAGTGTGAGAACGGATGTGAAGAATCCGATCTCGATGGCGATCTCTTGAGCCATTTCAAAAAGCGTAAGGGCTTGATTGAATCGACCGATGGCACGGTTCGAAATTACGTTCTGACCCACGCGGGTGAGGCGCTCGACGATGGGCTGCTGGAAGAGCGCCTGCAAGTGGTGCAGATCACGCCAGAACTGCTGCAGGGCGAGGCCTGGCGTGATGCGGACTTCAAGTCCTACGATGTCGAATTGGACGCCCCCACACCGGCGGGTGGCCGACCCCATCCGATGATGGCACTCATCGAGCGCATCCGCGCCATCTTCCTCGAGATGGGCTTCGACGAAATCGACGGCGATTACGTCCAGACCGCCGGTTGGAACATGGATGCACTCTTCATCCCACAAGACCACCCCGCGCGCGAGATGCAGGATACCTTCTACACGACGAATCCGGACCGAATTCCCATCGATGAGAAGCACCTCGCCGATTGGACAGCCATCCACGAACACGGCGGCGACACCGGCAGCACGGGCTGGGGCGGATCCTATTCTATCGATGAGAGTCAGAAAGGGCTGCTGCGAACCCACACGACGGTCAACACGATTCGATATCTGGCTGAATCGCCCGATGTGCCCTGCCGCGTCTTCGGCATCGGGCGGGTATTCCGAAAGGAGACCATCGATCGCACCCATCTGCCTGAATTTCACCAAATCGAGGGCATCATCATGGAGCCCGGGGCATCGTTGCCGATGCTGGTGACGACGTTGAAGACGTTCTATGCCAAGATGGGCTATCCTGAGGTTCGCGTGCGACCGGCTTACTTCCCCTATACCGAACCGAGTCTTGAGATCGAGGTCAAGTGGCGCGGTCAATGGCTGGAGTTGGGTGGCGCTGGAATTTTCCGCCCTGAGGTGACCGAGCCGATCGGTTGCGCATGGCCTGTGTGTGCTTGGGGAATGGGGCTCGAGCGATTGGCGATGCTGGTGTTGGGATTGGATGACATTCGACAATTGTATATTTCTGACTTGGAGTGGTTGCGGTCGCAGCCCTTGCTCTGAGTGGGAAAAATCAGACCTTCCCGCGGTGCGTATTGATCGGTACTGGACAGTACTGATTTTGAGTCCGTGGTCCAGATCTGAACCACGATACAGACAGCCGATCGATTGTTGACGGTCAGTCTGTCTCTAGTTCAAACCCACAGCGTCGATATGTATTGCTAGGTGGACGCTGTGGGATTTGAACCCACGGCCGCCTGGTTGCAAACCAGGTACTCTTCCAAGCTGAGTTAAGCGCCCCGTGGACCGCTCGACCCGGGTTCGGGTTTTCAGTTCGACGGTGCCTCACCGAGCTGGGCGAGCAGTGCATCGAGGATGCGCAGCAGACCGCGCAGGGTGACCTCGGAGACGCCGACCACAGCACAGACCTCGGACTGGGTTCGAGGATGGCCGCGGTTCTGGGCCGCCTTGTAGAGCATGACACCGGCGACACCTGCTGGCTTCTTGCCCTGCCACTCCATCGATTCGCCGACACGTCCCCACAGGTAGTTGGCCTCGCCGAGCACGGGGGCTGGCAGGCCGAGTTTGCTGTGGAAGACATCGAGGAACTCGGCGGGTCCGGTGACGTGGTGCCTGCCGAGTCGGCGGGCCACAAGGCGGATGGTTCGCTTCAGTTCCTTGGTGCCGGATTCGCTGTCCATGTCGAAGGCGAGAGCAACCTCCTCGATCTTGCGAGGCAGACTCGCCTCGCGAGCCGCGAGGTAGACGCACGCCGCGGCGACGCCGCGGATGCTTCGACCGGTGACGATGCCCATCTCAGCCGCCTTGCGGTAGAGCACGGCGGCCTCTTCGACCAGGCGGGGTGCCAACTGGCCACGGTCGCGGATGAACTGCATCGCCTTGGTCAGGTTTCGCGCGCGCGAGGAGCGCGTCTTGCTGCGCTCATCGATGATGGCGCGTCGACGCCAGTCCTTGGCATCGCGACCCTTGATGCCGTGACGACGCGCGGAAGCGCTGGTCAGGTCACCACGGGAGATGCTGGTGTTCAGACCCTTGTCCGACAGGGACTGTCGGGACGGAGCGCCGACGCGAGAGCGGTCGACGCCGTCAGAGTAGTTCGTCCACTCAGCGCCAGGGTCGATGATGTTGGTTTCAGCGACATTGCCGCAGGCGGCGCAATACGCCTCTCCGCGGGTCTGGTCCTCGTCCCACTCCGTGGCGCCGCAAACCGTGCAGGGTTGCGACTGTCCAACAGTGCGACGCTGGGAGGGGCGGCCGGCCCCGATCGACGTACGTTTGCGAGCCGGTTGCTCGCGGTGCTCAGATTCGGTGTGTTCTTTGTCCATATTACTCAACCTCTGGTTAACATCTGGATTGCGTCGTATTTAAACCTATCTCATGGAAGCGCCATCGGTTCCGCTGCGGCATGTCCCGTTCTCGAAGGAGGGGGTCGAAATCCGCATTCATCTAAAATATGTGCGTGGAAGTACTTGACGATGCTGCCGTCATGCATCATTTGACCCTCTTGAATCCCTCCTTTTTGGGTGGGCATGTTCAAGGGGGGCCGGCTTCGCCATCGGGCCATGCCTGCAACGGTTGTGCTGGGTGCACAATGGGGCGATGAAGGCAAGGGGAAGATGGTAGATCAGCTCGCCAGCACGGTGAGTTGGGTCGCCCGCTTCCAAGGTGGCAACAATGCCGGCCACACCATCGTCATCGGTGATCGCACGCTGAAATTGAATCATCTGCCGAGTGGTATCACCTATCCAGATTGCCAACTTGTATTGGGCGATGGCATGGTCATCGACCCGTGGACACTGGAGAAGGAACTCGAGGATTGGTATGCCTTCGATGCCGAGCGCCCCGAGGGTGTGCGGCTGTGGATTTCCGAGCGCGCGCACGTGAATCTCCCTTACCACCGACGCATCGATGGGACGGATACCAAGATTGGGACGACCAAGCGGGGCATCGGCCCTTGCTATGGCGACAAGATTGAGCGCGTGGGCGTTCGCTTCTGTGACATTCCCTCTCGAATGGCCGACCCCGAATGGCTCGCCTATGCCGCCGATCGCATGAATGCGCAGTTGGACCTCTTCGGCATCAAAGACACCGTTCCTTCCGGTGATGATCCGGTCGGTTGGAGCACGATTACGCGACAGGCGAGTCTGCACGGTGAGATCACGCCACAGACGCTTGCACTGGACCTCGCCTGGGTGTGGCAGCGCTTCGGTACAGCGGTTGCGCCAACCGGATTGATGCTGGATTTGGCCCTGAAACAAGGGGCTCATGTACTGCTTGAAGGCGCCCAGGGTTGTCTGCTCGACATCGACCAAGGCACCTTTCCCTTCGTCACCTCCTCGGTCACGAGCCGGGGCTATGCAACGCATGGCGCCGGCATCCACCCCGGTCATGTGACGGCAACCTACGGGGTGGTCAAAGCCTACACCACACGCGTGGGCGAGGGACCCTTTCCGACCGAATTGTACGACGGCAAAGACCTGATGGATACAGATGGCAAGCACATGGCGGATGTCGGTCATGAGTTTGGCACGACGACGGGTCGGCCACGGCGTTGTGGCTGGCTCGACCTGGTCCTGTTGCGTCATGCACATCGAATGAATGGCTTCGATGGTGTGACGCTGACCAAGCTGGATGTTCTTGGAGGACTGGACGAATTGAAGATCTGTGTAGGCTATACCATCGATGGAGAACCCTGTCATGTGGTGCCGGCTGACATTGGCCGACTGGCTCGCTGTGCACCGGTCTATGAGACTGTTTCAGGATTTCCTTCCCTCTCTCTTGAGGCATGGCTGGAGATCGCCCGCGATGCGGCTGCGAATGGAAGCGGTTTTGCCGCATTGCCAGAGGCCGCGCGCACGTACGTGGAATTGATTGAGCAACGACTCGGCTTCCCCATCACCAGCGTCGGTGTCGGCCCGGACCGAGAGGCGACCATCGACCGCAATTGAGCCAATTCGTTGCGTTCAAGTAGGAGAGGCAGGCGGAAGTGGTTTGATGGGCTTCAAGTCAAAGGCGCGCAAGGCCAGGTCGGCCAGCGGTGAGAACACCGATCGCAAGCGCCGATCCAAAGACCCCGAGGATGGCGAGAAGACCTGCGCAGTGAAGGATTGCGAGAACTGGGCTGACAAGAGTCACGGTGGTCGCAGCATCGCCTTCGACAATCTCGCCGATGTCTGGGATGAAAATGATCTACAGGGTGAAGGACGCCGCTTGGCAATCTGCAAACCGTGTTACCGCCACTACAAGAAAGAGAAGAAGGAAGACGAAAGCCAGACTTGGTAAGCGTTCACTTTCACTTTCATTTGCCCCGAGTCCCCCTGCGATAGTGTTGACGACCTCAGACGTCGAGGTGATATCATGTCAAATGTTGAAGATGTGATTGTGAGGAGCTTGGTGCTTCAGCACGGTTTCGTGAATGCCCATGCCTCTGGAGATGTGCGCTACTGGCCCAAGGGTGGCCGCGTTCGCACGGTGCATCTCGAATCCACCGCCACCGTCCTGCTGGGCCTGGGTGGCCCGCAGGGCCACATCTGGCGCGTGGCGGTCGGGGATTGCAACGGTACGGTGCACCTACTCAGCTTGCCCGAATTGCATCGCATCGATGGTTGGACGGGTCACACGGCAGCGGTGACCGCGATCACGGCCGATGTCTCCGACGACGGTGACATGCGCCTGATTACGGGCGATTCGTCCGGTCAAATCCGCCTGCTTCACTGTGATTCAGATGGCGAGGGCCGACTTCTCAACGAGATTGGGGAGCGCATCACCTCAATCCGTGCCGAGCGCCACCGCCTGATCTTGATGTCCGGCTGGCAGCGCCGGATTCTCAGCCGCGTCGGCGAGCGTCTCATCCAACCCAGTCCGGCAAAGCCACCGCGCAAGGTGCAGACTCGCCTGCCCGTCACGATTCGGTCGACCACGCCGGTTCGGGCGTGAGCCAGTGACAGGTCTCCGCCGGTTTTGGCCAACCCACGGGCAATGCGCCATCATTCTCAATCCGCTGTACGGCCGATTCGATGTGCTTCTCTAGTGTTGCAACGCACGCCTCCTTGCCTGAAATGGCGGGGCCGCGGCCGCAGATCAGCAATTCGGGTTCGAGATCGAGCACGCGCGCAAGGCTCGCTGCCAGGTCCACCAGATTCCCGGTCGGCATGTCGGCGCGAACCGGGTGATGTTGCGAGGGCACGAGATCTCCACAGATCACAGCGGACTTGGCCGGGATGTGAAAGACGCAGGAATCCATGGTATGGCCCGGGGTGTGGAGGACGTGGATGTCGGCATCACCGAGCCCGATGACCTCGCCATCGGTGAATCCTGTCGTCTCGATGGCGGGCATGTCCGATCCATATCGCGTCGCCCAAGTGGTGAACTGGTCCGCGCCCGCGAGCGGGGCGACGGCGGACTCGTGGATGCGGATCTGACAGTCGAGAACGGCGGCGATGTGGGGCGCTCCGCCACAGGCGTCATAATGCCGATGGCTGAGCAGAATCGCCGCGACCGGGGCGCGCCCATCCAAGTGCGGTGCGAGACGTTCCACGACATTGGCCTGATACCATGCGGTGCCCGGGTCGATGACGATGCTGGCCTCGGTTCCAGAGACGACAATGCACGACATGTCGTGATGGATGCCGGGCAGTCGCTCCATCCGCATGGGCCTCCGCTCGCGCCGGGGCGTATCAATTCCACGCCGATTAAATAGGGGGAGCAGGTCGGCCGAGCCATGGCACGATTCCCTGAAGCTGAGGCTCGTCTGCTCGCCGTTCGTGTGTGCATGAAGTGCAACGCGCGCAATGCGCTTCGTGCCACCCGCTGCCGCAAGTGCTCCTACAAGGGCCTGCGACTCAAGAACAAGGAGACCAAGGTGTGAGCCAGCCGTCCCGTAGGGGCGGCTTCTATCCGGTGCTTTTACAGACGAGCGCCAGCGTTCGCTGTTCATGCGCAGGGAGCGGTGTGAGGAGGACCTCGCCGTCAGCCCCGTCATCGCGACGGTTCTGCTGATGGCCATCACGGTGCTTCTCGCCAGTGCGGTCTACCTGATGATCGACGATGCGATCGCCGCTCCGGACAAGGGCCAACCCTACGCGAAAATCAGTGTACAGGCCCTTGACAACGGCTTTCAGGTCGTTCGGTTCACCGAATTGAATCAGAATCTTCACACCTCAACCGTCTCCTTCTCAATCGTGCCACCACCCGGCTTTAACGGCTCGACTGTCGCCGGCAACGTCAGCGACTCAGATGTGTATGGGGCGATCGGCAATGAGGTCACATTCCATGACAGAGATGCTTCTTTCACGGTCAACCGTGGCGATTATTTCGTCATCAATGCCAGTGCTGTCGGCTCGGATGTCGGCGACTGGACATTCTACGTCCGCAGTCTAGGAACATCGGGCACGACCGAACTCGCAGCCGTTCCGCTTCCTGCGACGAACTGATGAGGCCCTGCCGACTCCACCCTCTTGTGAGTGGGCTCGATGGCTGGTCTCCGCGGGGTCACCCCCCTCTGTCGTTGAACACGGTCCACATCGGCGCATCGAACGGGCAGCGCATCACGCCCGAACTCCCCCCTTCGAAGAGTCATCTCATCCGTTGGCTGCTATTGGCTGCCCAAGGACGGGGAACGACCCGCCTCGAAGGCATCGCCGGTGCAGCCGATGATGCCTGTGCAATGCGCGATGCGCTGGTCAAACTCGGTGTCGGTATCGGAGTGGAAGAGGATGCATGGGTGGTCGAAGGCGTCGGTGTCAATGGATTCCGAAAGCCGCCGACCCAAATCCACTGTAGAAATTCGGGCACGGCCCTGCGCCTGCTCACCATCGCTGTAACGCGGATTGGCGAGCCGATCATGCTCGATGGGGATGAGAGTCTGCGACGTCGCGGAAACCCGGCGTTCTGGACATCGCTGGGCATCGAGGTCTCGCACGGATTCGATGAGGAGACCCTTCCGCTGCTCATCCGTGGACCGATGCAGCCGGGCCGGCTCGCCTTGGATGTCTCACGCACCAGCCAACACCTCTCAGCCCTCCTGTTGTCGATGCCGGCGATGTCCGGCCCATTGGAACTTGAATTTCAGGGAGAACCCGTCAGTCGAAGACATGCCCAACTCTCCTACGATCTGGCCGCGCTGTGCGGTTCACCGAATACAATGGATGAAGCGACATTGGTGCCGTGGAAATGTGTGCCACCCGCTGTGGTCACCATCCCTCGGGATGCCTCTCATGTGGCATTCTGGAAACTGTACAATGCACTGCACGGTGAGGTTGATCTTGAATTGCCGGCCGCGGAGGATGCCATCGGTGCTGAACTTCTCTTCGACCTTGATCTGTCGATTGAGAATCAGGTCGATCTGCGAGATGCAAATGATCTCATCACACCGTTGGCGGCTGCGATGGCCGTCGGCGGCGGAGGCAGCATCGCTGGCGCCGCCCATGCCCAATTCAAGGAATCCGCCCGCATCAGGCGCACAGTGGAGTTGTTGGCCTCGTTCGGATTGAAGGCCGAATCGACCGAGGATGGACTGCACATCCCCGGCGGCCAGACCGTAGAGAAGCCAGCGAGCATCATCGCAACCCACGGGGACCATCGATTGCAGATGACGGCGGTCGTCTTGGCGACGAAAGTCGGTGCAGAGGTCGATGGTGCCGACCTGCACGAGGTCTCCTTCCCGGCATTCCTCGATCTGATTCAGCCGTGACGGCCGAAGTGACCGTCGAGTTTGGACAAGCTCATCCGAAGCACCGTGGGTCTGCCGTGGACACAGGCCCATGGATTCTCGATGGTTCTCATGTCGGCGATGAGCCGCCGCATCTCTGCCAATGAGAGGGACTGATTCGCCTTGACCGCACCGCGGCAGGATTTCATGAAGGCAACCTCATCGGCCAACAGCTCCACCGTGTCGAGGCGTTGCGCCCCCGTCTCCAATTCCCCGAGCACATCGGAGAGGAATCCTTCCAGTCGGTCATCGCCGAGCAGAATCAGAGGGATTGAGGTCAGATTCGAATCCTCATCGAAATCGAATCCGAGCGAATTCAATGTCGGTTTGTGCTGGTGAAGCACCTCGGATTTCGCCGCGCTCAGTTGCAGTGGAATCGGCGCCATCAAGGCCTGTGCATCCCAGATGGCCATCTGGTGCCGCAGCCGTTCGTAACGGACCCGTTCGTGCAGGGCGTGCTGGTCGATGATGAACAGTTCATCCCCACCCTGGGCGAGGATGTATGCATCGGCGAATTGGGAGAGCGGCTCCATCTCAGGGACATCCGTGAGGTGCTGGTCCAGTGGGCTCATCTCGGCTTCATCCACGGGTGAAACACTCGATTCCCCGGTACACCACCTGTGCAAATCACGCTCGGCACTCGACAGAGCCGGGCTCATCTTTTCCACACCTAAATTGGCCAGAGTCTCTTGAATAAGTGGGGACTGACTCACCGAAGGCGTATCCGCCTTGACCGCCTCGACCGGCGAGCCAGCATAGGTGATTCGAGACTGAGCGGGACGGGCCCAAGCGGGCAGTTCTTCGGCCGGTGCTTTGGGAGAATCGACCTCGTGGGCAACCGCTTCGATCGGGCTGTCATCCGGCATCATCGAGCCGGTGGGAATCTGCAGGAGGGTGTGGCGGATGGCGCGTTCGAGTCGTTCGAGCACCCGCCAAGAATGGCGCAATCGCACCTCGCGCTTGGTCGGGTGGACGTTGACATCGACCTCGTCGGCGGGCAGGTCGAGCCGCAGCACGCAGATCGGATGACGTCCGACCATCAATCGACTGTGATAGCCGCGGCGAATCGCCTGATTGAATGGCGCGCTTCCCACAGGTCGTCCATTGATGATCAGGTGGATCTCCCCGGCCTTTGACCGGGTCAGGTCCGGAGGTGAGATCCATCCGGTCCAGGTCTCTTCTCCGGGCGCTTCGGCATCCTCATCGGAGATGGCCAGAGGCACGAGTCGTTCCGCGGGTGAGCCGAGCAGGTCGAAGAGGCGGTCCTCCATCGTTGCGCACGGTGGGGCGTCGAGTACGCTTCGGCCATCCACGGAGACGGCGAATCCGATTTCAGGATTGCACAGGGCCTGACTCATCGCGATGTCGACGATGGCCGCGGTCTCAGTCGAGGGGCGTTTCTGGAAAGAGAGGCGGGCTGGAAGGTTGGCGAAGAGATCCCGCACTTCAATCAGGGTACCGGGTGCGATTCCGGCCGATTCGATGGGTTGCTTCTTTCCCTCAATCACTGAGATTTTCATGCCGTCAGCCTCAGCCGGCCGGCTGGCGATACCGAGGTGGCTGACCATGCCGATGCTGGCCAATGCCTCGCCCCGGAATCCGAGTGTATGGATGGCGGCGAGGTCTTCGGCTGTGGCGAGTTTGCTCGTCGCGTGTCGGGTCACGGCGAGGTCCAACTCATCGACGGGAATGCCCCCGCCATCGTCGATGACAGCGATGCGGTCAAAGCCACCGCGATCGATTTCGATGCGAATGCGTGAAGCGCCGGCATCGATGCTATTCTCGACCAGTTCCTTGACCACCTGCGCTGGTCGTTCCACCACCTCGCCGGCGGCGATATGACCGATCGTCGCGTCGTCCAATTGCTGGATTGGTCGGCGTTCCTCGGTCGTCACTACCATCCCTCACTCCTCCAACCATTCGTGGGTGCCGGATAGCATGCCGCGCAATTCGTAAATCAAATCCATCGCATCCCGGGGACTGAGCATGTCCGGGTCGACTTCGGCCAAGCGCTTCTCGACCTCGGATTCCTTTTCGACAATCCGCGCCGGCGCCGGGCGCTGGGCCCAGCCGAACAAGGAGGATTGGCCCTCTTTTCGGGTCAGGGGCACGCCGCCTTCACCCGCACGGGCACCCGCAGCTTGGGATTCGAGGAAGAGCAAGAGGTCGCGGGCCCGCTCGACCACAGCCGGTGGCAATCCGGCCAGTCCGGCCACCTGCACACCATAGGAATCATCGCACGGACCTTCCGCAACCGTGTGGAGGAAGGCGATCTCGCCACCAGAATCCGCCACCTGAACGTGGATGTTTGCAAGGCCAGGCACCTCTTCGGCCAGCCCCACCAACTGATGGTAATGGGTTGCGAACAGCGTCCGGCAGCCGATGCGACGGGCGATGTCTTCGGTCACGGACCAGGCGATGGCCAACCCATCGAAGGTCGAGGTGCCCCGGCCGATCTCATCGAGGAGCACCAGGCTCGAAGGCGTGGCACGGCGCAGGATGTGGGCAACCTCGATCATCTCCATCATGAATGTCGAGCGACCCCTGCGCAAATCATCGTGGGCACCGACCCGAGTGAATACCCGGTCCACCCGTCCGATACGGGCTTTGGCCGCCGGCACATAGGACCCGGCTTGGGCGAGGATGGTGACGAGGGCACAGGTTCGCAGGTAGGTGGACTTGCCACCCATGTTGGGCCCAGTCAGCAGGAGGAAGCGCCGCTTGGCATCGAATTTCACATCGTTCGGCACGAATCGGCCATCCGACTCGAGCACGGGATGGCGCGCACCGACGATCTCCAACCGATCGCCATCGACAATCTCGGGACGGGTCCACGAGCGCTGGCGTGCATGGTGGGCGAAGGCGGAGAGCACATCGACGGTGGAAATCTTGCGAGCGATGGCGGACAGGGTCGCCGTGGCCGATCTGATCTCATCACGTAGCGTGGAAAACATCCGGTGTTCCAGTGCATTCGCTCGACTGTCGGCGTTCAGGATGACCTCTTCCCACTCCTTCAGTTCCTCCGTGACATAACGCTCGGCATTGGTCATGGTCTGGCGTCGTGTCCAGTCCTCAGGCACCTTGTCGAGATGGGTCCTCGTGACCTCGATGAAATAGCCGAATTGGCGATTGTATCGCACTTTCAGGTTCGGGATGTCGAGGGCTTCTCGTTGGGTGGATGCGAACTCGCTGAGCCATGTCGTGCCCTTCCCGGCCTTTTGGCGCAGATCGTCCAACTTCGCATCTTGGCCGGGACGGAAGAGGCCACCATCTCGGATGAGATGCGGTTGTTCATCCAACAGAGATTCGTGTATCTTCTCTTTCAGGTGTTCAAGCGATGTCAGGGATGCTGCGCAATCGTTCAGGAGTGGGTCGTCGGATTCGAGCAACAGAGACTCGAGCGCCGGCATCCTAGACAAGCAGTCGGCGATGGCGTTGAGGTCGCGACCATTGGCGCGATTGTAGGCCAAACGTGTCGACAGGCGTTCGAGGTCTCGCATCGCCTTCAGCGAGGTGCGGATCTCGCGCAGGCGACGACTGGCATTGACCAAGGAGCCTACCGCCCGGTGGCGGGCTTCGATTCTCTCGATGTCGAGCAGCGGCCGCAGCAGCCAATCCTTGAGCAAGCGTCGCCCCATCCACGTCTGTGTGGCATCGATGGCTTGCATCAGGCTGCCTACCTTCTCGCCCGACAAGGTCTGGACGAGTTCGAGATTGCGCAGGGTGGTCTGGTCGAGCAACATGTGGCTGGCATCGCCGCCCAGATGGATCTCACGCAGGGGAACAGCGTCGATGAGATGCAACTTCGACAGGTAGCCGGTGGCCAGTCCCGCCGCCTCCATGGCGAGGGGTTGTGCATCGAGGTCGAGGCTACCGAGATCGCTCATCTCCAGCACATTCCGGAGCGCTTCAAGACGGCCTTTTCGCGGCAGTTCGTGAACGCTGAGAAGCAATCCATCGACGTCTTTCAACAGGGCGAGAATCGCTTCGTTCTTCGCATCTCGTGAGGTCATGACGATCTCTTTGGGACCTTGTCTCAGAATCTCATCCCGCAGCCTTGCAAAGCGTTGCGGCCCGTCGAATTCGCTCGACATGGCACGGCCGCTCGACGGGTCCATCACGGCGATGCCCAAGCCATCACCTTCCAAGACGACCGCAGCGAGCAAGGCGCTGCCGTCCTCCCCGATCAACTCCTCTTCGTACAGCGAACCGGGGGTGTAGACCCGGGTCACGACCCGGCGCAGAATCTTCTCGCCGGGCTGCAATTCCTCGGCCTGTTCGCACAGCGTCACCCGGTGTCCAGCCCGCAGCATGCGCTGCAGATAGCCCTCGACCGCATGCCAGGGAACGCCGGCCATCGGCACGGGATTCTCACTGTTTTTGTCACGACTGGTCAAGGTGATGCCGAGCACCTCGGCAGCGACCACGGCATCGTCGTGAAACATCTCGTAGAAATCTCCCATTCGGAAGAACAGAACGGTGTCGGGATGATCCGCCTTGATGGCCGCATACTGGTCGAGCATGCTCGGTCCTTTGGCCATGGGCCCGACCAACCTTTGAGGCAGCCTATGAACCAAGCGCAGCGTTCACTACGTGAACGAACATCCCTGCGGTGGAAATGGTCATGTTGCCCCGGCGGAGGCACCCCGGCATGGCGCGGCGGTGGTGGGATGATGCGACCACCCATTTCCTCCTCATTCTCGTCGTTGCGATCTGGGGATTGGGCTGGGTTGCGGGCCGGGCTGTCGCCCTCGAGATTCCACCGGCAACCGCAGCCTGGATTCGCTATGCTGTCGCCTCAGCATGCCTCCTAAGTTACATGGTTTATAGCACGAGATTGGAGGTCGATGCGGACTTCGCAACCCGCGTGAGATTGCCCGAGAAAGGCGACCTGAGAAGGCTCTTGATCATCGCCTTCTTTTCGACTGCTCTCTACCAGTTATTCTTCATGACGGGCATGGCCCGAACCGCGGCTGGAGATGCCAGTCTCATCATCACCCTGAACCCGGTCTTCACCGCCATCCTCGCCATCCCGCTGCTCGGCCGGCGGATGACGCTGCGATTGGCACTCGGGTTGGCGATCGGTGCGGCGGGGGTCGCCGTGGTCACCGGATGGTCGCCCAACGTCGACATCCCGTTTGAGACCCGCATCATCGGCGATGCGCTGATCATGTTCGCCGCCGCCGCATGGGCGACCTCGACCAATCTTGTCAAACGACTTCTTGAGACACCGGAAGAACGCCTCCGACCGGCGCCGAGCCCACTCTCGATCATCGTCTGGGCCTCCTTCTTCGGCTGGCTGATGCTGCTCCCTCTCGTGCTCTATGAATTCCTTGAATTCGGCTGGGTCACGCCCTCGACCGAGATCTGGGGTTGGATTCTCTTCCTCGCCATCTTCTCGACCGTGCTCTCCTACGTCTGGTTCGCTCAAGGCGTGGACCGTCTCGGCCCGACCGCGGCCGCCACCTACGTCTTTCTCGTACCGGTGTTCGGCATCCTCTCCGGATGGCTGATTCTCGATGAAAAATTGGGTTGGAGCCTGCTCGCCGGATTCATTCTCATCCTCATCGGCGTCAAAATCGCTCAATCAGAATCGATCGAGTGAGGTCGGGGCGGTTCACAGGACCTCGACTTTCTGTAGGAACATGCGTCCACCGAGGGTGACGAAGGCGAGGAAGACCAGCGCGAGTAGTAGATCCCCGAGCAGCGACAAACTGTGCAAGATCGAGTCCTGAGCCGTCGGATCGATGGTCACCCGGGTCGAGGCGTCTTCATTGAAGAGCACGATTCGATCACCGGCCCTGTCCATGATCACAAGATCGGCCTCGATGCCCGCTGGCAACGTCTTCGAGTCGACCACACCCTCACCATAGGTCAGTGTCGACAGACCATCCTCGCCCTGCAGCCAGAGCGTTCCCTCGGCGTCCGAGGTAAAGGCGAGGGTCCCCGCTGTGCCGGGAATCCGGTGCAGGCCACGGTCTGATGCGACGCCATGGATGCCATTCTCACCACCGACCAGCGCGATGAAGGCACCGGACCAGGGGTTATCTTCGGCGAGGGAAAGCACGGTGTGGAAAGGCGTGCCGGCACCACGATGGATCAGGGTCAGCTGCGGTGCGCCCTCCGTGGCTGCGGCATCGAGCAGGACCTCCGCATTCGCGCCGGCGGCCGGGTTGGCCCCGACCAAATCGTGACCGATCACCAGCGCCCCACCTGTGACGACCGCGATATCGTGCATCATGAGCGAGTCCATCGGGGCCACAGCGCCCTCGCTGACGGTCAGGCCAACATAGGTGTGAACGCGGCGCTCTCCACCGGCGTGAGCTGCGATCATCCAACCGCTGTACAGGTCACCATCAAGCGCGAGGATATCGCCCGCTTCACCTGCGGGCCATTCGAGACTTCGGACCATCAATCCGGCATTTCCGGGCACCTTCGCCGCCATCCAGCCATCTTGGCCACCGATGACCCACATCTCTCCTCCACCCCCGACCGCGGTCACGTTGCACTGGCAATCGGTTTCGGTCCATTGACCTCGTAGGTCTCGCAGCATCAGTTGCTCGCCGTCCGGCGTGTCGACGATGGCGATCGCCAGATGATGATCATCACTCCATTCGATGTCGATCAATGGGCCCGGAAGGCCCGTTTCTGTTGTCGAGACACCGGGTAAAACTTGGGCTTGGGCCGTCCAAATTGCACCCAGAATAATGAAGACGACGAATCCACCCATCGAGACATAGGGCCGCTCACGCGGCGCGTCGACGAAGGCGAACAGCCGCTCCAGTGCATTCGACACAGTACCCATGGGTACGGGGAAGTTGAAGAACATGCCCACTGAACGGCACCCGACCTCCACCGTAGGTGGCCGGATGCATTCATATACGGGCTCTGGGTCGCCGTCGCCCGAGGAAGTTGTATGGCACGCAAGCCCGCGAAGATGTACCGCCGTCTCAAGGGGCAGGCCTACACCCGCCGCAAGTACACTGGCGGTGTGCCAAACAACCGAATCATGCGATTCCACATGGGAAACCGTGCGGCCGCTGAGGCCGATGAATTCCCCGTCGTGCTCTCGATGAGCGTCGACGAATCCTGCCAGGTGCGCCACACGGCGCTCGAGGCGGCGCGACAAATTTCCAATTCGACCATCCGCACCGCGGCCGGCCAGGAGGGCTACGCGCTCCGGGTCCACGTCTACCCCCACCACATCCTGCGCGAGAACAAGCAGGCGACCGGTGCGGGTGCTGACCGTGTGTCCCAGGGCATGCGTTGTGCCTTTGGAAAGAACGTCGGCACGGCGGCTCGCTGCAAGCGCGGCACGACCATCATCTCGATCTCAACAAACGCCGCGAATTTTCTCACAGCCAAGGATGCCCTGCGAAAGGCCAGCATGAAAATCCCGAGCCCGTGCTCGACCAAGGTCGTCAAAGGCCACGAGCACCTCAAGGGTCTCGTCTGAAGGAGGGCACGCCTGATGCAGGCCCTCGATATCCTCCGCCAGAGCGTCATCGACGCGCCGGTTGTGATGAAAGGCGAATACGCCTACTTCGTCCACCCGCTCACCGATGGCGTGCCGCGCCAATCCGCCCGACTCCTCGAAGCGACCCGCGATCTCGTCCAAGAGCGCATCGATTGGGACGAGGTCGATGTGATTCTCGGCATCGAGGCGATGGGGTTGCCACTGTCGGCGGCGCTGAGCTTGTCGACGGGGAAGCCGATGGTCGTCGTTCGCAAGCGCGCCTATGGCCTGCCCGGTGAAGCCGCGATCGACCAGAGCACTGGATATTCCAAGGGCACCCTCCACATCAATGACATCGCCGCCGGCGAGCGCGTGCTCGTGGTCGACGATGTGGTCAGCACCGGCGGCACCCTCGAACCGATTCTTTCGACATTGGAGGCGATCGGCGCGACGCTCGCTGGCGTCTTCATCATCTTTGAGAAGGGAGAGGGCATGAATCGGCTTCGCAAGACGCGGGGCTGGAAACTCGATAGCTTGGTCCGCCTCGAAATGAAGAACAACAAGGTAGCCCTGCTCGAATGAGGTGAATACGATGGACATGGACAGACACGACTTCCAACTCGATGAATTGATCGAGCGCATCAAGGCCAACGACAATCGCCTCGTCGCACTCCAGGTCCCCGAGGGATTGAAGATGCAAGCGCTCCAGATGATGGACGAGATAGAGGATGAGACTTCGGCCAAGATTGTGCTCGCGGCTGATCCCTGTTACGGCGCTTGTGATCTGGTTCACGACAAGATGAGCCGCATGGGTGTGGAACTGGTTGCCCACATGGGACACTCGCAGATGAACATCGATTCGGGCATGCCCACGCAGTTCATCGACGTCACCTACGATGGCGATCCCGCCATCGATCCGGTCCTGCCGATTCTCGCCACGCACCGTCAAATCGCGCTCAACCGCCTGAACGAAGTGAGCGCGGAGATCAGCGAAGAGCAAGGCCAAGAGCGCTTCCTCGACGCGGTCGGACGCGTCGCACCGCTGACCGGGGCCAAACTCGGATTGGTCGGCAGCATCCAGCACCTTCACCTGATCTTCGACTACAAGGAGCGACTCGAAGCGGCCGGCTACGAGGTCGAAGTCCCCGTCGGTGGCGCCCGCCTGAGCGTCCCTGGCCAGGTGTTGGGATGCAATTACTCGGGTGACGCAGACGATATCGGCCACTATCTCTTTCTCGGCAGCGGTGATTTCCACCCGATCGGTCTCGTCTTGCACACGGGCAAGCCATTGGCCATGCTCGACCCGTATTCGGGCGATGCGGAGGAGATGTCCTTCGCGCGCATCGAACGCATTCTGCGTCAGCGCTTCGGACTCATCATGGCCGTCGATGAGGCCAAGTCATTCGGCATTCTCATCGGAGAGAAGCCCGGTCAGATGCGACGCACGCTCGCACTGCGCATGAAGCGCCTGTTGGAGAAGCACGGGCGCAAGGGCTACTTGTTGGCCCTCGAGCACATCGGGCCCGAACTGATCGACTTCTATCCGGTCGATGCCTTCGTCAATACCGCCTGCCCGCGCATCGCCATCGATGATTCCGTGCGCTATGCCAAGCCCCTCATCACGCCCTTCGAGTTGGAGGTCGCCCTCGGCGAAAAGCAGTGGGAGACCGGTTACCAGTTCGATGAGATTCCCTGACCCCTGCCTCGCGCACGCGTCGCGCCATCGGGGGCCCGCACGCGTGTGGCCATCCATATCTTCAAGAACAGCCGATGGTGAGTGCCCTCGATGGCTGAATATCTGAATCGAATCGGCGCGGGCCTCATCCTGCTGGATGCGGCACCGCTGTCTTACGATTGGATTCCGCCCGAAATCGTCGGCCGGGAGGATGAACAAGCGGCCTTGGCCGGGATGTTCGCAGCGATCGCAACGCCCGGCATGTCGTGTCGGGCGATCATCACCGGCAATGTCGGCTGCGGCAAGACGGTGCTGAGCCGGGCCTTCGCCGAAGACGTGACCCGGCACCTGTCCGCCGTGCGGTCGGTCGTGCCCGTCCATGTCAACTGTCGCAATCACCCCTCGACCGCACAGGTGCTGCAGCGGGTGGCGAGGTGTCTGGACGAGGGCCACCCGGACCGCGGCTTCTCCGCCTCGGAGGTCATCCAAGGCATCCGCCGCAATCTGCGCACGCGCAACCAGCACATGCTGCTGATCCTCGACGAGGTCGACCATGTGCTGCGCCGCGATGGCGAGGACCTGCTCTACCAATTGCTACGCATCGATGAGGGCCGCGACGAGAGTGGCACCCTCTCGCTGATCCTCGTCAGTCAAGAACAGGTGCTCGACCGGCTCGAGGGCGCGGTAATCTCACGCTTCGGGCGCTCGAATCATCTGCCACTGCGCCCCTACACGGACGCACAATTGACCGCGATCGCGGCGCAACGCGCCGCGCTGGCGACCCGCACCGGGACGGTCAGCGAGGATATCCTACGATTGATCGGGCAGGCTTCAGCCGACAGTGGGGATGCCCGTGTCGCCATCGAATTGCTCGAATCCTCAGTCCTGCAGGCCGAGAAGGGCGGCTTCCCAGAGGTGGCGGCCAGGCATGTGCAGAAGCGCACGGCCATGCGCATCCACACCGTCGAGCCGAGTGTGGTCGACGAGTTGGCCCGCCATGAGCAACTGATTCTGTTGGCGATCTGTCGCCGCCTGCGCCGTGACCCCGAGGTGACGAGCGGAGATGCCGAGAAGTTGTATCAGGTCGTCTGCGAGGAGTATGAAGTCAAACCGCGCGGCCACACGACATTCTGGAAGCACCTCAAGGCGATTGAGACACGCGGCCTGATGGAATCGCGCACCGGCACGGCCGCGGCGGGCCGCGGACGCACCCAACACCTGTCGATGCCGCAGAGCCTTCCAGGTACCCTCGAATCGCGCCTGAAGAAGTCCCTGATGCGTTGAGGAGGGAGATTGTGTGGGACCACCTACGGTGGACCCTCGCCGAACCGCTCTTATAGGGGGCGTCTGTCGCCGAGGCGCGAGGATTGACCATGGCAGTGCGCGGTGAGCAGGTGTTCAAGGCAGTCGTGAACGATACGGACCCCTCCAGTGGAGGAAAGTCGTATCCAATCGACATCAGCGGATCGAATTACAACCACTTCCTCGGGAAGAAAATCGGCGATGCCGTCGATGGCATTTTCGTCGGTGATGGCGACGTCACCTTGGGTGGCTTCAAGCTGCAGATTACAGGCGGTTCGGACCTCACCGGCACACCGATGCGCTCGGACCTCGACGGCGGCGGCCGCAAGAAGGTCCTCGTCACCCCATCCACCGGCTTCAAGGGCCACAAGATCGTGAAGAAGAAGGGCGGACGTTACCGCTACACCTACGATGGTCTGCGCAAGCGCCGGGCCTTCCGCGGCAACGTCATCTCCTCCGACACCCGCCAGATCAACCTGAAGGTCGTCGAGAGTGGCAACAAGTCACTCGCCGACACCTTCGCCGGCGACGCCGGTGATGCAGAGGACGCGGAGTGAACGAGGAGACGTGAACCCGGATGGCCAAGAAGCGAGAGCTACCGGGCCAGCCAGAGGTGAACATCGGACTCGTCGGCCATGTCGACCACGGCAAGACCACCCTGACCCAGGCTCTCTCGGGCACCTGGACCGATACCCACTCCGAGGAGCGCAAGCGTGGCATCAGCATCAAGCTGGGCTATGCCGACACGGCCTTCTACCGCACCTCAAAGGGCGAGACCTACGCGATGGGCAAGCGCCCCGACGGTGGGGATGATGAATCCAAGGAACTCCTTCGCGCTGTCTCTTTCGTCGATTCACCCGGTCACGAGACCCTGATGGCCGTGATGATCTCGGGCGCGTCCATCATGGATGGAGCCCTGCTTCTGATCGCCGCCAATGAGACCTGCCCCCAGCCGCAGACGCGCGAGCACCTGATGGCGCTGGAGATCGCTGGTATCGACAATGTCGTCGTCGTCCAGAACAAGGTCGACCTGGTCAGCCGTGAGCGCGCCATGGAATCCCATGCCGAGATCTCGGCTTTCCTCGCGGGGACGATTGCGGAGAGCGCACCGATCATCCCGGTCAGCGCCCACCACGACGTCAATCTCGACATTCTCATCGATGCGATCGAGAAGACGATTCCGACCCCGGATCTCCGGGAGAAGGACGTTGCCCTGATGTACGTGGCTCGATCCTTTGACATCAACCGGCCCGGCACCCGCCCGGCCAAACTCAAGGGTGGAATCATCGGCGGTTCGGTCGTCGCGGGCACATTCGAGGAAGGCGATGATATCGTCATCGCACCCGGTCGCAAGGTCGCCGAGGGCAACAAGGCACGCTGGGAGCCAATCACGACGAAGATCACGACGCTCAAGGCCGGTGGACTGGACCTTGCATCCGTTCACGCCGGTGGTCTATGTGGCATCGCCACGCCGCTCGACCCCTTTCACACCAAGTCGGACAATCTGTCCGGTCAAGTGATGGCGCGCGCCGGTGAACTCCCGCCCGTTTGGGAGGCTCTCGACATCAACCTGAACCTCCTGCAGGAGATGGTGGCCAGTGGAGAGGGGGATTCCGAAAAGGTTCGCCCGCTCCAGCCCGGTGAAATGCTGATGCTCAATTCTGCGACGGCGACCAGCGTCGGCGTCGTCTCTGCGGTCAAAGGCAAGGAGGCCAGCCTCAACCTGCGTCTGCCCATCTGCGCGCCCACCGGCAGTCGCATCACCCTCTCGCGCCGCGTCGGCAGCCGCTGGCGACTCATCGGTCACGGCGTCATCACGGGGTGATCCCGTGACCGGCGTTCTCGTCGATGCCTGCGGTTGGATCGCAGTGGTCGATGGTCGAATCAACATCGACATCGCCCTCGAATCACAGGTCGGCCCTGTCGACCTGAAGGTGACGACCGCGGTGTTGGCGGAATTGGACCGGGTCGCAGCCCGAGAATCGCGCCCGTTACTGCTCGATCTTCTGCGCGATCGGGCTGAGATAATCACGTCGGATCAAAGCCACACAGACGATGAACTGCTCACCATTTCTCAAACGAATGGTTGGCCCGTCCTGACCGTCGACCGGCACCTCAAGGGGCGGCTCGCAGCGGCCAACGTCACATTCATCGAAGTCCTCAGCGGCAAGGCCCTCCGATTGATCGATTGATCAGGGCAGCGTGAACATCGCATCATCGCCGTGTCCATCCAGCAATCCAATCTTCACCGCACAATCGATCCAGGCATGGGCGTAGTTGATGGCCCCGAAGGCGCGAACGAGGTCTCCCTTTTCGACGAACCAAGCGGCATCGGACGCATAGGCATCCGCCATTTCCATCATCGTCACAAGCCGCTGGCCTTCGACCGAATCGCTCGGGTGGAGTGGGGTGGCCTTCTCCCTCGCGGCCAAGGTCAGAGCGATGTATCGCTCCATCAACGCCGGCGTGACCTCAACAGTCGGCTCAGACATCCGCGCCTTCCCTCCGGGACACCAGGCGGTGTACATCCTCGGCGCGTCCCAGAGAATCGTACAATTCGATCGACCGGCTGAGCATGCCGGCATCCTCGGCATCACGGGCCGCCTCGAAGATGATTTGGCGCTGTTCCCAGTCGAGTCTGCGGAGCTCTCCAGAGGCGATCTCCTCGAATAGCAGGCGGCGGCGGCTGACCAGATGAGGTCCAATCCACATGCGGACCAGGCCCGACCGACTGGCCGTGATCATCCGATCGACACGATTCGAGGCGAGCAGGTCGCCTGCAGGACGGCGTTCGCCATTCGATTCGACCGGCAGACGGATCAGGTCGCCCGAGACATCGAGCGCAAACCAGCCTTCACCGGTCCAGGCCGCGGACATTGGGACCAGTGCATCACCGGGAATACGGTCGATCCGATCCCATCCGAATGGATTCGGCACGCCCTCATACAGGGTGCCATCGACCTTCTGAATGAGCAGCCGGCCGCTCGAAAGGCTGGAGACCCAAGACCAGCGCGTGGTCTCGATGCGCCGCTGGGCATCATCTCCGCCCAAGCGCAAGGCCCGGAGGCAGCCATCTTCATCCTGGGCGAGGAGAATCTCGCGATCCAACCAACCCACCATCTTCTGCAATGGGCCCGGTCTCAGCCGGCGAATGCCTCGGCCGCGACGATTGAACAGGTGGATGTGGTCGCCTCGGTCGGACAGCAACCAGCCCCCGCCGGGACGTGCAACGACGTCTCGGAATCCGCCAGCCACCGACCGGCCCTCACCGATGAGTTCACCGGTCGTAAGGTCGAGAAGGAAGAATCCTGAGCCCGCGAGAACTGCGAGGTTCGTTCCGTCGTGTTCCAGCCTATAGACGTCGAATGCGAATTCGCGCCGCCACAGGAAGTCGCCATCGGCATTCAGCCGGCGCACGACATTGCCCGCGGCGATCAGAGAGTCATCGCCCAGACAGGCGACCGCGCCGACCCGGCCTTCGACCTGGTGGCTCCAGGCCGTCTCCCACTGCTCTTCACTCATCTTCAGCCCTCCATGTGTCCACCTGAAAGGTGGGCTTTGGCTGCGTCCGAGATACGGAACAACCGACTGCGGCCCTGCTTGCGAACGGCGAGGATGCCGGCCTTGTGCAGGCCATTGTAAATCTGAGAAAGTCGGGGCCGACCGACTGCGAGGAAGGCTTGCAGAGCGGCATCAGAAGGCGAAATCTCTCTGGCGATGGCCGCCTCGACAATCGCGATTTCGCCCTCGTTGAGTGCTGTGATTCGACCCATATCGAGCGGTGGAGTGGTCAATGTCGGTGCAGGTGGGGTCTCGCGGCGGAGGTTCGCACCGATCTCCTTGGCCGCGATCGGATTCATCACCGGCCTGGGCAATTCCTCGTTGACCCATAGTGTGGTCTCCTCAGAATCCATCGAGGGCTCCTCCAGGGGCAATTGCAGGGTGGTGTCGGGTTTGGCCTCCATCGGACCGACCGACGAAGGCGTGCGCAGCGCATCATCGATGCCAATCTCTCGGTTGGTCTCCTCCTGGCGGCGCTTCAGGCCTGCGAATGGACCGCCTCGGGCCGCGGGTGGTTCGCGGGGCGGTGGTGGCTCTGTGCCCGGTTCCATCTGGAGGATTGCACCGCCGAAGGCCTGGTCCATGTCCGGTTCCTCGGTCTTTTCGACCTCGAGTTCGGGCAGGGAGGGTGATGATTCGACGATCTCTTCCGGTTCATCGGGGAATTCGGGTTCGGAATCGGGTTCGGGTTCGGGCTCAAGGTCCGGAATCTCCCAATGAAAGTCGATGTCAGGCTCGGTCTCGATCTCTTCTTCGACCTCTTCCTCGACCTGTTCCTCAATCTCTACCTCGACCTCTTCTTCAATCTCATCTTCGAGTTCAACCGGTTCCGGCGCCATGCGCTGCTTTGCATCGTGCGGCCCGAGGTCCATCGATTCCATCGTTTCGAGGCGGCGGGTCAAGGGGGTGGATGCACCCCTCTGGGCATCGATCAGATCACGAAAGTGGCGAATCAGTCCAGCAGGACGGCCGCCGGTTGCTGCCAAGGCCTCATCGATCAGGGCGTCGCTGGCCGCCCAGCCCTCGTGGCTGACCGTACGCATGCGCGCATCGATGAGCGCACGCACCTCTTTGGCATTCAGATCGGGCAATGGGACGGTCACATCGTAGGAGGATATCAGATCCTCCGACCATGCGGCCAGCTGTGCGGGCGTCAAAGCGACGACGACGATCGCCTTCAATCGGCAGAGGCACGGCGTCAATCTCTCGAAGACTTGGGCCAATTCCTCACCACCCACCCCTGGGAAATCGAAGGTGATCAACGGCAGGTCTCCACTACTGCCCTCTAGGCTAGCGACCATCTGCTCGACGAGCATGCCCGTTGTGGCGGGCACCTCATATCCAGCGATGCGGATGTAGAGTTCGCTCAGCAGGGTGGCGACAGGGTCCTGTTCGGGGAACATCGTATTCGTCAATACCTCGGGTGAGAGGTTTGCACAGGCGTGGAGAACCGACGTACGCCCCGAACCCCGCTCCCCCTGCAATACCATCAGGCGGGGGTTGCGGAATCGCAGGTGCAGGCTCAGGTCCTGCATCACGGTCTTGCGGCCGACCAACATGGCGGCACCATCGACTTCGATCGGTCGGGCCGAGAAGGGGTTGGCCCGCATGTGAGGGAGGTGTAATGCCCTCTGATCAGAAATCGTCATCTGCGGCAGCGAACCGCAACGGGGTTTAACACGTTTACGCGATTCTAACACAGCGAGAATGGCGTTTGGAAGCGTTGAACGAAGCACCGAATTGGCTTTCACCCCGGATTAGTTCTTTTTCTATGTCCGAATTATTACCAATTAACGCTTTGTTAACGGGTTGTTAACGGGTGTGATGCGTTACTAACGCGTCGCTAACGCGTCGCCGGAGGAATCCCAACCCGATTGGTTCATGAGATTGGGCCGCTGAAGCCCCGTGTGATGCCCGTCGATGACAGCCGCCTGAGCGGCTTCTACAAGCTCGACCCCGAGACCCGTCGCGCCATGCTTACCCACCTCTCGCCCGAGGCGGTCGAAGCCTTGGCCAGTGGGGGGGGCCTCGACGAGACCAGTGCGGATCGCATGATCGAGAACGTCGTCGGCACGATGGCCCTGCCCGTCGGTATCGCGACGAATTTCATCATCGATGGGGCCCACTGGTTGATCCCCTTCGCCGTCGAGGAATCCAGCATCATCGCCGCGGCCAGCAACATCGCCAAGCGGGCCGCTCCGTGTGGGGGATTCACCACCGATTGCGATCCACCCCTGATGATCGGTCAGATCCAGGTCCTCGATGTACCTTCAATCCCCGAAGCGGTGGCGGCCATTGAGGCCGAGGAATCCGCCCTGATTCACTTCCTCAACGACATCCCCTCGACCATGGTTCGGCTCGGGGGCGGGTGCAAGCGCATCGAGTGCAGGACCGTCGAGGACATGCTCATCCTGCACCTGATCATCGATGTTCGCGATGCCATGGGGGCCAATGCGGTCAACACCATGGCCGAGCGTGTCGCACCGCGCATCGAGGCGCTCACCGGCGGCCGTGTGCTCCTGCGCATCCTCTCGAATCTGGCCACAGAACGTCTGGCGAGGGCCTCCGTGCGCATCTCACCCGATGCAATTGGTGGCGAGGACGTCATCGCCGGCATCCTCGATGCAGCTCGCTTCGCCGATGTTGATCCACATCGAGCAGCGACCCACAACAAGGGCATCATGAACGCCATCTCAGCCATCGGACTGGCCTGTGGACAGGATTGGCGGGCCATCGAGGCCGGTGCGCACGCCTTTGCAGCCCACACAGGTCGCTATCGCTCGATGAGCACCTGGACGGTGGATGATGGGGGCTGGCTATGTGGCAGCATCGAGATTCCACTCGCTGTGGGCATCGTCGGTGGCGCCTCCAAGGTCCACCCGGTCGCCCGTGCCAATCTCGAGATCCTCGGCGCCGACAGCGCCCAGCAACTCGCCGGCATCATGGCGAGTGCGGGATTGGCTCAGAATCTCGGCGCCATGCGTGCACTCGCGACCAGCGGCATCCAGGCAGGACACATGAAACTCCACCTGCGCAACATGGCGGTCTCGGCGGGTGCGGAAGGCGAAGAGATCGAACGCGTCGCCGCAGCGGTCGTCGAATCTGGAGAACCGGTGACCCAGACCGCGGTGGCCGCAGCCCTCACTCAGATTCGTCAACCGTGATGATCTCGGCCGAATCCTCGTCCCAATCCTCGGCGATCGGCACCTCGGGTGCCTCTTGAATCTCGCCGGCCTCACCATCGCCAAGACTGGCGGCCAATTCGGTGCCCGTCAGCCCCATCGATGAAGCCTGTTCACGGAACCAGGTGCGAACCTTTCTGGAATCGGCATGGGGACAGCCGAAATACTCGGCAAATCGGCGGGTTGTGGTCAATCGACGAGATAGGCCCTCTCGTCGACGGTTGATCAGACCCAGATGGGCGAGGTCGCGAACGTGGTCGTAGGCGCGCTGACCGAGCATCTCGACCAATTGACTCTGCGCCATCGGCTGGTGGTAGGCGATCAGGGCCGCCGTCGGCAGCACCCGCTTCGGGATGTCGGTACGGAAGGAGGAGGGGATGTGATTGGCCAAGGCTGGCTTGACCTCCATCACCCAACGGCCGGAGACATCGGTCAGTTGCAAGGCCCCACCGGGACGTCGCTTCATCGTGTGTTGTAGGGCTTCGAGATGGGCCGTGACCTCGCCGGGCGTCGCTTCGATGGACGTGGCCAACTCTTCGACTGAAAGGGAGCGGCCGGCCCCGAATAGGGTGGCTTCGAGCAGGGTGCGAAGATCGACCTCACTCATCGAATTCACCCCCGGGTCTGACCTCGGCCTTGGCGATTTCAAAGGAAGCCAGGTCAGGCCACTTGTCCTGCAGGAATATGTCACCGTTGGGCGTTTCCATCTGCCACAGGTCGGTGTATCCTCTGTGGGTGAGGAAGAGTGCGGAGACAAAACCCGTCACCTGCCCTTCTTCCTCGGCCTCTGCGAGGGTCCATCCCTCGGCCTCGGAGTGTTCGGCCATTTTCTTGGCGACGTTTTCGAGCGTGACTGGGGCGCCGTCTGGGCTGGCCGCGCGCATGGCATCCCAGCACCTGCGAATGTCATCCTCGAGGTCCTCCTTGTGGAGGCGGGTCGTCAGATTGGTCATCCAATCCGCCACCTCAGCAGCGTGTTTGACGCGGCTCTTCTCGCGAATTTGGCGCTCCTCGGCCTCCTCCCGGGCATCTTGCAGGGAGAGAAGCAATTCGGCGAGGGTGACCGGCCGGCCCTCCTCACGCTTGACGCGCCCGTCGAGTAATGTCGGTAGGGCTGCGGTCGATTGGCCGGTGATGATGCCAACGCTGAAGTTGTACTCCTCCTCCTCGAAGGTGGTTTGCCAGCCCTCCATGGCCCAAGGGTCGTCCTCCCACTCATCCTCGGCCCGCTCGGCTCGGTCCAGCAGACTGATCGCCTGACCGTGCAGAACACGCCAGGCCATTCGAATCAGGCGTCCACAGGTGGGGAGGTCGATGTTTTCGGCATCCTTGAGGCGTTGGTTGAACTGTTCAATGAAAACGGAAAGGTCGACATCCCAGGGGTCAAGGCTGGCATCGTTGAACATCTGGAAAACCATCGCGACCGAACGGTCGAAGGGGTCGATCAGGCTCTGATGCTCGGCACTTTCCAAGTCTGCGATCTCGACCAGGCGCTCGATGTAGCGGTGCTGGTCGAGGTCGGCGTCGCCCTGCTCACCGAGCAGTTGCCGAACGATGTCGGCCTGCATGTCACGGGTTTCGAGAACGGACATCGGAATCACTCCTCTGCCTCTTCTGGAACCTCAATGTCGATTTCGATTTCGACCTCTGTCTCGGATTCGCCCTCTTCGGCAGTGGCCGTATCGACCTTCTCCTGCCACTCGTTGCGCTCATCCATGTCCTCTTTGTCATCCGCGGCGCGGTCGGCCAGAGAGACGATGCTGATGTCGGGTCCCTCTTGGCCTTCGGCTTCGGCTTCGGTTTCGGTTTCGGATTCGGAGTCACTGTCGAGCAGTGTGCCACCGAGGCTTGTCGGTGCAGAGAGTTCCTCGGGTGCCTTGGCCATCTTTGTGGGGTCGGGCAGGTCCTTGGTCTGGTTCAATTTCTTCTTGAGGATCTCCTGGGCGGCTTCGAGTTCGGCGTGGGCGGCATCGCCAACCTCGACTGCCTGTTCGCGGTCGAAGTCGGTGATGCGGCGGCTGCAACCGTCGCCAGCGTGGGTGATGCCGATGTGGTGGTCCGCCATCTGCAGGCTGACCTTGCGCAGTGTGACCATGATGAACTGGGCGCGCTGACTGCGCAGGCGGCACAACTTGGCGATGTGCTCGGCATTGTAGGCGTCGAGGTTCTGGTCGACCTCGTCGAAGTAGTAGAAGGGGCTCGGGTCGTAGTCCTGGATCGCGAAGATCAGGGCCAGGGCCGCCATCGACTTCTCTCCGCCCGAGAGCAGGGCGAGTTTGCTCTTGCTCGACTTGCCCTGCGGTTGGCACCACATTTCGAGTCCAGCGGTGAAGGGTTCCTTCGGGTTCTCCAGGCGCAGTTCGGCATTGCCGCCGTCCGAGAGTCGCTTGTAGACCCGCTTGAAGTTCTCTGAGACCATCGCCAGCACTGTCGTCAGGCGCTGCTTTCGCTCGCCCTCCAAATTCTCTGCGAGTTCGATGAGGTCGATGCGTCGGGTGCGCAGTTTCTTGGCGTCATCCGTGATGCGTCCGAGGCGATCTTCAGCCTCGTCATATTGCTCGATGGAGAGCATGTTGACATCGCCGAGATTGGAGATGCGGCGCTCGATGTTGCGGACGCTCACCTCGGCGTCACCGATGCTCGGAAGGTCGACTTCGACAGCGATGGGCTCGATGTTCTGAGCCGCCATCTCATCGGCCAATTCCTCGAGTAAGCGTCGCTTGGTATCGATCTCTTTGGACAGGTCGTCGCAGCGGTTGCGCAGCGTCTCACGCTGGGCGGAGTGCTGCTCGAGCGCGGCCTTGAGTCCAGCCCGCTCCTCGACCAATCCCTTGGCGCGTTCATTGAGTTCGCGGTGTTCTTCAGCGACCTGATCATGCGCTTCGGAGACGGTCTCGAGTTCAGCCGACAAGGTTTCGATCTCTGCGGTCAACTCGGTAATCCGTGTCGTCGACTTGTCGATGGTCGTCGTGTGTTCCACCGTGCGGCGCTCGATGTCGCTGACATTCCGCTGCAATAGTTCGGTGTTGGCATTGCCACTGGCGAGTTTGCCCTCAGCTTCGAACTTCGCTGCCATCGCGTCATTGCGCAATGTCTCGCAACCACGCAGGCGTTCTGAGAGATGCTCGGGCGAGGAGGATAGCAGGGCATCGGAGGCGGACTGCCGGTTGGCCACCGCCGTGTCGTGCGCCTCTTGAGCCGCATCGGCCCGGGCCTGGGTATTGCTGTGGAGATTTTTCGACTCGGTGAGTTGGGCATTCGCCACCTTGAGTTTGTCCTCGGATGAGGTGAAGGCGGTCGAGGCTCGCTTCATGTCATCCTGCCAAGCGCGCAGACGCAGAGATGAATCGTCGCCACCCAGACTGTTGAGGCGCTCACGCAACCGGTGCGCATTGCCACGGGATTCCAGAAGAGCGGCATTGACGGTATCAGAGACGAGTTCGAGGCGTCGCAATTCCCCTTCGGCCTCGGCGACCGCGGACATGCCCGCGATGTTGCCGCCGAATTGCGGGCGTCGGCCGCGTACAGCGCCGCCGACCATGGCGCCACTGGCCTCGGTGACGCTGCCGTCGAGGGTGACCATTCTGACGCCACCCATGTGGCGTCGGGCCGTGCCCATGTCGCGGACGATGAGCGTGTCGCGAACAGCATGTTTGACCGCGGCCTCAATCGAGCTGTCATAATCGAGCAGATCGAAAGCGAATCCAACGATTCCATCCTGGCGGGCCGTCATGACGGCCTTGCCGCCGGGACGGCGCACGGTGAGTTTGTTGAGCGGCAGGAAGGTGGCACGACCGGCACGATTGTCGCGCAACCACTTGATGCAGGTCGCCGCCGTCGTGTCATCGCGCACGATGATGCTGTTCATGCCGCCGCCGAGGGCGTAGGCGAGGGCCTCATCGTGTTCGCTGTCTTTGGGAGCACAGAGTTGGCCGAGAGGGCCGAGGATGCCCGGGACATCGCCCGTATCCTTCAGGCCCATGATCGCCGTGACCGCTTGGGCCAGGCCTCCCTTGGAACCGGATCTGTTCTCCATCTCCCCGGTGACGCGGGCGAGCAGGCGTTCGGACTCGAGCACCTTGCGCTCGACCTCGGAGCACTGATCCATCAGGTTGCGCTCCTCGCTCTGCAAGCGAGTCAATTCGGTGGCCAGGGAACCGCGGTCGCTCTCACCAGCTTCGGAGGACAGGTCCTCACCGACCAATTGGAGGTCATCGCGAACGAGGCGGGCCTCGTCGAGGGCCTCCTCACATTCTGCGACCTTCTCCTCGCTCATGGTCACCTTGTTGAGTGCACGGTCTGCGACCAATGCCTCCTCGGCACGGGCTTCGGCGGTTTCTGTGACAACTTCGGTCGCTTTGCCAAAGGCACGGTTGAGATCGTGGGCGGCGCGGTCACCGGATGAGATGGCGTCGCGGGCCGACTTCTCCTCGGCCGCGGCAGCGTCCATGTCGGCATCGGCCTGAATCTTGGCGGCCTCGGCATCGGCCAAGCCCTCCAGATGAGTGACGAGTGCGGCTTCGGCGCTCTCGCGCTCACCGTTCAGCGTCTCGACCTCAGCCTCGGCCTCCTCGACGGCGACCTCGGCATCCGAGATGCGGTCGCGGCGGGTTTCGACGTCGACCTGGAGTTTGCGCAGGCGCTCACCGAGCGCCTTGCCATCATCGCCGAGAACAGCGTCCAACTGGCGCTCGATGGCGACGATTTGATCGTCGAGGTCGAGCAGTTCGGCACTGGCCTCACCGACGGCTGCGGACAGACTGTCGATGCGCTCAAGATATCCGGCGCGTTCATCGCCGATCATCTGGATCTCGTTGAATTGACTGCGGTGACGGGCATGGACTGCAGTGACGCGGGCATGATCCAATGCATCGGCGAGTTCGCGGTACTTCATCGCCTGTGTGCGTTCTTTGGAGAGGGTCTTGAGACGGGCTTTGAGCTCCTCTTCGAGAAGCGAGATGCGCTCGAGATATTCCTCGGCCTTCTTGCGCTGTCGGTCGGCCCGCTTGATCTCCTCGTCGTAAGCGGTCACGCCCGCGACGTCATCGAGTACCTTGCGGCGCTCGCGTGTGGTCATCGTCGACAGTTGGGTCACATCACCTTGCAAGACGATGTTGTATCCATCCCCACGCGCCCCGGCTTCACCCAGCAGGCGACGGAACTCACCCGATGTCGAGGCGCGTTCGTTGAGGTAGTAGGATGTGTTGGAGTCATTCTTGCGATTCAACTTCACCGTGCGGGTGAAACGAACCTCTTCTGAATCGACCTTCAATCGGCGCAGTCCTTCGGCGTCGACAGGGTTGTTGAATACCAGCGTCGCCGTGCATGCACGGGCGGCCTTGCCGCTCTTTCCACCATTGAAAATCAGATCCTTCACGTTTTGAGCCCGCAGGCTCTTCGCGCTTCTTGGACCCAGTACAAACTGGATCGCGTCTCCACAATTGCTCTTTCCTGAACCGTTCGGACCTGTGATCGCGGTGAAACCCTCTTCGTAGGGTATCACGACCTCGCCCTTGAACGACTTGAAGTTCTCCAACTCGATTGCCTTCAGATGCATCCCATCACCTCTTTCGCGTGTATCGTTGACACACGCTAAGGCGCCGGTGCGCTCTCACCGCACTATAAACGATACCCTTCGCCCACGCGAGAGCAGCCTCATTTCACAGTAAATTCAGCGCCGCCGTCCATCGGTTTCAAAGGGCGTGATAATCAATCCAGAGTGCCTGAAAATCCACAGGTTGTGCAACCTTCTCCATTGCAGTAATGACAGGTCCGTCCGACGCTGTCTCCCATGTCGTCGTCAATGCCGACCATGAACGGGTCTTCGAAGGCGTCGAGCATCAGGGCCCGACGCAATTCGCCGACCGAGAATTCGCCGCCGAGGTGACGCTCAGCTGGGCCGAGGAATCGACGGGAGGAGGGCCGGTCTCGACCTGCCCCAGACTTCCCACCCTTGCGCACCATCGACCCACCGACCAGGCTGAGGATCAGCGCTGTGGAGAGGATGATCAGTGCGACCCCGCCGGTCAGCGGGAAGCCGAACAACTCGCTGGCATCCAAGGGCTCGCCATTCTCCGAAAGCATGCCGAAGAGATCGGCCAGACCGACGAGGGTCAACAGCATCGCAAACTTCTGCAGGCGCTTGCCCCGAGCCACATCGCGGTTGACTTTGGATCCGGAACCGAAGAGGTCGCGCAGGGATGTCCAGGTCAGACGCACACCGAGCATCAAGAGGATTGCATCGATCGGCTCCCACGTGCCCAATGGTTGCAGACAGGCCGACTGACCTACTGCGGCCAAATCAGCGGTGATCGCGGCCTCGCCGCACACGCCGCTCGCGACCATCGTCAGGACGAGCTTGCGCATTTCGCCGGTACCCATCTGGTAGAATCCGATCTCCAAGTTCCACAGCGTGAGAACCGAGAGCAAGAGGCCGAAGGCGAGTCGCACGACGCTGCCCCCTCGACCCATTGCTTCCGATTGCACCTCAGACGAGGTTTAGCAGTATCGACGGTCCCCCCGGGGAAGGGGGAATGTTGAATGCGACAATGCTCACCCCGATGTATGGCCGATGTCGTGGTCGTCGGCAGTGGCATCGCTGGCCTATTCGTCGCCACACGATGCGCGCGGGCTGGGCTGTCAACCCTGGTCGTGACCAAGAGCCAACTCTCCGACTCCAGCACGAACTGGGCGCAGGGGGGCATCGCTGCAGCACTCTCCGAGGATGGCATCGAGGCGCACATCGCCGATACGATCGATGCCGGACACGGAATGTGCACCGAATCCGTGGTCCGCATGGTGGTCGAGGAGGCGAGTGCGCGCATTGAGGATCTCATATCTTCAGGCGTCAGATTCGACTCGGATTCAGGCGAATTCGACCTGACCATGGAAGGCGGTCACAGTCGCAGAAGAATCCTCCACGCCAAAGATGCGACAGGCGCAGAGATCGAACGGGCACTGATCGCCGAAGCCCGAGCCTCTCCTCAGTTGGAACTTTTGGAATCCCACATGGCGGTCGACCTCATCGTCTCAGACCGTGATACCGCAGACCGGTCCATTGTCGGAATCTGGGTGCTGACGCCATCTGGAGCTGTGATGACCATCGCCGCGGGGGCCGTCATCATGGCCACCGGTGGCGCGGGCCACATCTACCGCCACACGACCAATCCCCCCATCGCCACCGGGGATGGGGTCGCCATGGCCGACAGGGCGGGCGCAGAAATCCGAGACATGGAGTTCGTCCAATTCCACCCGACGGCGCTGGCCCTGCCCGGTGAGCGACCCTTCCTCATCACCGAATCCCTGCGCGGTTTCGGCGCCGTGTTGATGACGTCCACCAACCTCGATGCATGGGACGCTACGACCGATCCCGCCGCGCATTCATTCATGATTCACCACGATCCACGAGGCTCTCTCGCGACCCGGGACATCGTCGCCCGCGCCACGGATCAAGAGATGAAACAGAGTGGTGAAAACAACGTCTGGCTGATCACCTCACACCTCTCGACCGAAGCGTTGCAAGCACGGTTTCCTACCATCACCCAACGCCTGCAAATGCACGGATTGGAATTGGGTGTCGACCCCTTGCCCGTCGCTCCTGCAGCCCACTATATCGTCGGTGGAATCAACGTCGATGAACACGGCCGTTCACTGCGTGAAAATGGTTCTGTATATCCGGGTCTATATGCGATTGGAGAGGCGGCTTGCACCGGCTTGCACGGGGCGAATCGCCTGGCTTCAAACAGCCTCCTAGAAGCGGTGGTCTACTCCCATCGATGTGCGGAATTCGTCACCAGGAATCTCTCGCCCTCAACCACCGCCCCCGACCTTGCACCGTGGCGCGCCGAGGGGCTGTCAGACCTCGCTGAACACTCCCCACTCAACAGCGATCGCATCGCCTTGCAATCGACGATGACCCACGATGTGGGTCTGGTCAAACGAGACGCGCGCCTGCACCGCGCCGAGCGTCGACTCACCTTGCTCGCAGAGGAGGTCGACCTGATTTGGCGCGGTTCACTGCCGAGCCGAGAAGTCATCGAATTGCGCAACATGGTCCGCGTCTCTCAACGGGTGACCGAGGCCGCCTTGAACAGAGAAACAAATGTGGGCCTGCACCATAATCTCGATCGAGATTAGGCCTTCGTCGATCTCTCGATGCCCTTGATCAGGGCGTGCAAGGTCTGGTTTCGCGGTGTCGGAATGCCGAGCCCCTCACCGCGCTTGATGACCTCGCCGCAGATCGCATCGATCTCGGTGATGCGCCCCGCCATGATGTCTTGGAGCATGCTGACCCGATTGTCAGCGGTCGCACGGCACAGGTCCTCGAGGGCCTGGGCCAGATCGAGATCGGAGAGGTCCACACCCTCGGCGCTGGCGATTCGCCCCGCCTCCTCCATCGCCGCAAGGCCGGTCTCGAAGAGCTCGGGTTGCAACAGCAACTCGCCATTCAACACCCCGGCGATGGCACAGACAGGATTGATCGCCACATTGAGCAGCAACTTGGTCCACAGCGCCTTCTGGATATCCTCGGACCAGCCCGGATTCAATCCGGCCTCATCCATGGCACTGATCAGTCGGTCGACCCGCGGCTCGACCGGTTCAAGATCGCTCTCGTCCGGCGCGCCGATGCGAATCGCACCTCGACTCGTCCAGCGAACCTCACCCGGCCCGATGCGGATGGCACCGTGGGTGGTGGAAGCACCGAGCACGCGATGTTTGCCCAAGTAATTCGCCAACCTCTCCATGTGACCGATGCCATTCGAAAGGCAGAGTGCGAGCCCATTCATGGCGAGAACGGTCTCGGCCAACCGGCACAATTCGGTGTTCTGGTGACTCTTGCCACAGAGGATTGCAACCTCGGCCCATCCTTGGCGCTCGACCGGGATCTCTTCCGAAGCGGTGTCGAGCACCGTCCAGCGGTCGGGGGCGAGAGCGAGGGTGCGGCCGTCGGGCGTCTCCAGAAGCAAGCCGACGGCCTGCAGGGCTTGGGCGGTCTCCCCGCGCGCGCACAGCAGCACTTCACAGCCGGCGCGCGCAAGGCGCGCAGCGATGAGCCCACCGATGGCACCGACCCCGAGCACAGCCACGCGCATCAGGCATCACACCCTTCCGGCGCAATACAATGCGCGACGAGATGAAGAATCCAATCCGTCTCTGTCGGCTCCATCCAAGCGACCTCGATCATCGTGGCGTTGCCGCCGAGGAGCAGGTCGAAGGAAAATGACTCGCCGGGCAGAAGAACCAGATCCTCCACATCCCATTCGTGATCGACACCGAATAATACGGTCTCGACCCGAATCGATGCATTCTCTAATCCTTGATTGATCAGGGTGACCTCGTTCGTGAACTGCCGGAATTCAACCAACGAGGGGACGACGACAATGTCGGCGACGACGGGATGCTGTGCCGCATCTCCATCACAAATGAGGATTCGACCGCTCTCAGGCAAGATGAATGTTCCATTCTCAACCGACTCGGGCAGGACCCCGAGCGGTATTTCCTCCAGTGACCAGTTCCAATTCCCGTCCGCGTCCACAGGTGGCGTGACCAGCACGGGTTCCAATGGGCAGATGGGCGGTGCATCCACATCGATCTGCAGAATTTGGTCTCCGACCGAGTCAGCCATCAGCACGGCGGGCCATGCGCCAGCGGCGATTCTGAACTGCCTGTTCTCAATCGGCAAATTCCACTCCAGAACGCTGCCATCATCCAATGTCACCCAGAGGGTAAACGGCGTGAAGGAGTGATTGTTCCCCTGCCATGGAAAGGGATTCCACCCACTGCCGTAGGCACCTTGGGTGCAAACCTCCATCTCATCTCCAGTTGGCAGTGCGAGGGTGCGCTCTCCCGAGAATGTGAACAGCGGTGAATTCGCTGTGATATTGGCGCCCTGATCCGCATCGAGAATAACGCTGATGCAGTATTCAGGGCTGTCGAGATCACCATCCCATCGCCAGGACATCTCGGCCGGAATCGGTGTCACATCTGGGACCATCGAGACATCATGCGTCCGCGTCTGGCCATCCTCCAGCCAGAGAATCTGGAAGATTGCGGGCCCATTGATCGAACTCGTGAGGGGCGAGGCCCAATCGACGACGAGGTCCTGCTGCGAAGTCGGTCCGACGTTCGAGAATGCGCAGGACTCCGAAGGATTGCCACAACCGGATTGAATCTGATTACGCTGAATCGCACCCATCCATCTAAACTCAAATTCAACATCTCTCTCAACGACCCCGCTCGTCACAAGCGGAAATGACATCTCGACGACCTCATCGGCTGCGAAGGAGACCTCTGTCGGCCAGTCGGAGGTATCGAGTCCGGCATCCCAGTCGTCGAGTTCCTCGACGGGGACGAGACCGGGGAAACCGAGGAGAAGGGCGGCGACGAGCAGAATGCCGAGTTGATTCCGGGTGTTGTCAGGGATGCTTGCGACCTCGTCGAGAACGAAGGGGGCTGTGCTAATCTCGGGGTTGAAGCGCCGCCATGCACCGATGCTGATGAGAATGACCCAGGGCCAATAACTGCCGTTGAGCAGGATGAGGATACCGGCGACGAGGATGCCGACGAAGAGCCAGGTCTGGGTGGCGCCCTCCTCCATGCTTTCCGGCCCGATGAGCGCGGTGAGAAGTCGGTCGCCGGGGAAGCCGGGCAGCGGCAGGAGGAGGATCCAGCCCATTGTCGTCAAGGTGATGCCCGCAAGGCCGAGCGGGTGGAGCCAGGCGGCGCGCAGTGCGAGGTCATCGGGGGAGATCATCTGGCTGAGAATCAGATCGGGCAGCAGGGCCGGATGGAGGATGATCGGTGCGGACTCATACGCTGGGGCGATGCTCGGCGTCAACCAGAAGCCCGCGACGGTGAAGGCGATGCCAGAGAGAATCAGCGAGAAGGGTGCGAACATCGAGATGGCCGCTAGGCTAGCCCGATTCTTGAACGGCGTCAGGTCGAGGCGGCGCTGACTGACGAATCCAATCATTCCGAACGGCCAGATGACGGCGGCAGGAGTGAGCAGGAAGGGCACGGCGAGCGGCAGGTGATGGCCGAGATCGACCCCATGCTTGAGGCCGAGACGACGGCGGCATTCGCTGCAGGTGAACAACGTCAGAACGATGGGCAGGGCGAACCACTGGAAGGAATCGAAGAGGAGCGTGCCGCCGAGAAGGGTCTGGTCGGGGTGCTGAAGAATCATCCACGCCCCGCCGGCAAGGCTCAGGAATCCTGTAAAGACAATCCAGACCGCAGCCATCTGTCCATTCGACAGGCCTTCGCCCCGCGGCGGTTCTGGCAGAATGTAGAGTTCGTACGGGTCACCCTCATGGAGCAGGGCGATCCACGCCAATTGGCGCAGGTGTGCATTCAATTCGGCGAGGGCTTCACTCGGGTCGAGATCGTCGCGGTTGAGTTTCACGGTCCAGCCGAGGTCGACGCCCGACGACTCTTCGATGATGCCGAACCAACGCTCGACGATGCGCTCCAGCAATTGTCGATGCGACCAGAGATCCGCATCGATGGGCAGGGGCGCAAGGGCATCACCGTCGCTCATGCCCCCATCTCCAACCTCTGAGCGACCAATCAACCGATATGACACCTACGGAGACAAAGTGAGGTGGTTCACGGGGTTTAATCATCGAGAATCCAATCAAGAACAAGTGAGCCGAGTGTGATTTCAGCGGCGCGTACCATCGTCGGCCGCTGGGCTGTCACCTGTGACTGCCCGCTGCGCGCTCTGCGCGCAGTCCCGGCCGACACAGTATCCGCGCCGCGCTAACAACAACACAAACGACGGCTCACTTGTTCTTGAACCGCTTGAGCCGGAACGTCTCTTCGCGCTCCATCTCTTCGAGTCGGAGTTGAATGAATGACTGGGCTTCCTGCATTTCGGGGATGACCTTGAACTCGAGCGCGTTGACACGGCGCTTGGTCGATTCGATCTCGACGAGGAGCCGCTTGAGTGTGGCCTCCATCTCTGCCGCCTTGACGATGTTGCCGATGAGGGCGGAGTAAGCGTCTGCGGCCTCGTCGATGTAGGCCGAACCGCCGATGAGTCCCATGCCGCGCTCGGCGATGGTGCTCGTCAGGTTCGTGCCCTGGACACTGGGGACGACGACACCCATGATGTTGCGGGGCTTGACCTCAACCTCGGGCTTCTTCTCGATGGCGAACGCCGCGCTCTTGACGGCGAGGCCGCCCTCGAGTGCACCGGCCAGGCTGATCGCGGCGACCGCAGCTCGGTAGGTGGCGACCAATCCCTCACGGGCAGCGATCATCTCCGAAAGCAGTTGACGGAACTCGTGGAAGAGACCGTCGCGCTTCAACTTGAGCAGGTTGTATCCATTCTGCGTCTGCTTGATGCGACGCTTGAGATTGATGAGTTCCGAGCGGGTTGGTTTGATGTCCAATGCCATGATTCTCACCTCCTTTTCTCAATATAGAAC
>Ga0114993_10000572_pt1 | contig 42435 bp, 28 predicted proteins | sample ArcticOcean_MG_C_FD_87042 | JGI IMG/M metagenome (GOLD analysis project Ga0114993, IMG submission 87042) | Marine microbial communities from western Arctic Ocean - ArcticOcean_MG_CB2_150 | ecosystem: Environmental > Aquatic > Marine > Oceanic | place: Arctic Ocean: Canada Basin | collected...
AATCAAAAGTTTCAAGATGTGAAGGCCCTCCAGCCATACAAAGAAAAATAACCCTTTTGGCCCTTACTGGAAGATCCGGAAGATCTGGAACCCCTGTATCCTTACATGACGCATCCCGAGCTAACATGCCATTCAGAGCCACTGAACCAATGCCTAGACCGGAGCTTCCAAGAAAGCTTCGTCGATTCAACCCATTAATAAAACTTTTCTGTGTCTTCAGCATTAATTCCTAGTATTAAACTCACTACAATTAAAAATGGCTCTTGAAACTGCTGTCCATGCATGCATCTCAGCATCTTCTTTCCCTTGATCTCCCTTCATCACATTCTTAAAAAGATTAATGAGAACATCCTTCTCTTGCGGTGAAGGCGCCCTAGAAAGGGCCCTTCGAAAAGCATCTATAATCCTGTCTTCTTCATTATCATGATTTGTTTTTAATAGATTCTTAGCAAATGATTCCGCAGATTCATAGAAACTAGGATCATTCAATAAAACCATTGCAGCAACAGGTGTATTAGATCTGGATCTCTTGGCAACGCACTCCTCCCTACTTGGCGCGTCCATTGCCTTAAGTAAGGGGTGTAAGAATTGCCTCTGCCAATGCATATAAACTGATCTCTTATAACGGCGATCATCCTGATGCTGTACATATTCCCTCTTAGGAAAATTCAAATGCCTGTAATATCCCTTTGGTTGATAAGGTTTAATACTACTTCCACCATAATCATTTACCAACAGACCACCAACAACGAGAGCATTGTCGCGAATCATTTCCGCAGGCAATCTATGCCTCGACTGTCTAGCAAATAATTTATTAAGAGGATCTCTTACCTTCAATTCATTTGAAGCTCTCGAACTCAGCTTGTATGCGCGACTCATTACAATCAACTTAACCATCTTTTTCACATCCCAGTCATTTTCATAAAAATAAACAGATAAGTTATCGAGAAGATTTGGCAGGACCGGTGGTGATCCCTGACCTCCAAAGTCATCTAAACTCGAAGAAATGCCCTCACCAAAAAACAAATACCAGAGCCTGTTTACAAATACTCTAGCAGTCAAACCTCCAATCCCATTATTGGAGTCTGTGAGCCAATTTGCAAGATCCAATCGGGTTGCCCTACGATCTCCGGTATCAATTTTTCCCAAAAATTCTGGAATTGCAGGCTGAACAATTTCTCCACTTTCATCTAGCCAGTTGCCTCGAGGAAGGATCCTGGTAACACGAGGTTCAATACTTTGAGTTACCATCGTGAGAACGGATCGGCTCTTTATTTTTTTGATTAAGTCTTCAGTTTCTTTGGTCTTCGGAACCTTGGCTTCTAAAGATTTTAGATACTCTCGATCCTTGCGACTTAGCACAGCAATTTCAGGAGGCCGCTTAGTTGGCAATGAATTGGATCCAACCGCAAAATGCTTTGACTCATCCACATCCGCAAAAAATGCAGACATCCCATAAAAATCACGGGCTTTATAAGGGTCATATTTATGGTCATGACATTGAGCACAGCCTAAAGTTGCCCCCATCCATACACCCGACAAGTTACGTATCCGGTCAGCTGCATATATTGCCAAGTATTCACGTGCCTGAACACCTCCTTCGTGGGAGGTCTGTAAAAGTCTATTGTAACCTGTGGCTATTCTTTGATCTATAGTAGAACCATTTAATAAGTCCCCGGCTAACTGTTCCCGAGTAAATTGATCGAAAGCTAAATTCTGATTAAATGAATTCAGAACATAATCCCTATAGGGAGTAATATTATGATCCTGATCACCATGATATCCAACGGTATCTGCGAATCGAACTAGATCGAGCCAATAGCTTGCCATTCTTTCACCAAAAGATTCAGAAGAAAGAAATTCATCAACTATCGATTCATACACTAAATTTACATCTTTCGCTTTTTTGAAGCGTTGAACAATTTCAATGTTCGGAGGAAGTCCTGACAGATCAAAAGAAAGTCTTCTTATCAGTGTCACACTGTCAGCGTCTTGGGCGGGGTTTATTACCTCCCTTTCCCAATGCGCCAATAAAAAAGAATCGATCCAGTTATGGGCCCATCCCTTGGGAGCACTCTCGGGAACTTTTGTTTTAATAGGAGAAATATAAGCCCAAGGCTTTACATACTTCGCACCAGAACGAACCCACTTCGTAAGAATATTGATTTCATCTGAAGTCAGAGTCTTGCCACTTTTAATAGTAGGCATCACTTCTTCAGGATCCTTTGAGGTAATCCTTGCAATAAGTTCACTTTGAGATGCATTTAAAATCGCAACTACCTCCCTTGATCCCTCTTCAGTATCTAGACGCAACTTTGCTTTTCTATGAGCCTTATCAGGACCATGACACACATAACAATTCTGAGAAAGTATTGGCCTGACATCGCGATTAAAATCAATCTGTTCAGCAATCACATCCAATAACTGAAATGAGAATGGGATTATCAGTAAAGATCTCTTCATGAACCAACTAAAGCATGAAATTATATAGACTATATGAATCCAGACTGCTTCCATATTCATATCAATACTAACAGCTAATTTCAAAAATCAAAAATATTGTCACAGAGTTTGAAAGAAAGAGGCTATGAAGTGACCTGATAAATTCATATATCTGATACATAAACTTAATAGAATGATTCGTTTAATAAAATTAATAATACTTCTCCTCTTACAAAAAGGGATAGCCTCTGAACGTCCCAACCTTTTATTAATGATAAGTGACGACCAATCTTTTCCCCATGCATCCGCTTATGGATCCAAAATGGTTTCCACTCCAAACTTTGATAAGATTGCAAGTCAAGGGGGCCTCTTCACAAATGCTTTTTGCTCAGCTCCCGGATGTAGTCCATCCCGCGCTGCTTTTCTAACTGGGCGAAACATATGGCAAATTGAACATGCTGGAACACATGCCTCTTCTTTTCATAAAAAATATCTGACTTTTATGGATCTACTCAAGGAATCTGGCTATCATACCGGACACACAGGTAAAGGATGGGGCCCCGGAAATTATTCTGATGGGGGCAGGGAAAATAATCCAGCAGGACCAATCTATGGCAGTAAAAAGGGAAACTATAGTGAAGGTTTTTCCAAATTCATAAAATCAAAACCCAAAGGTTCTCCTTTCGCTTTCTGGTTCGGCTCAAAAGATCCTCACAGAAGTTTCGAAAAAGGAAGCGGTCAAAAGTCCGGTAAAACTTTAGAGCAAGCAGAAGTGCCGTCATTCCTACCAGATTCACCTATCATCCGTGATGATCTTCTCGACTATGCATTGGAAATTGAACGCTTCGATAAGGACTGTGGAAAAATGCTCGAGCTTTTAAAAAAGAATCATTTGGATGATAACACTATAATCATTATTACGAGTGATAATGGAATGGCATTTCCATATGCCAAAGCAAACTGCACTGAATTTGGAATTCACATGCCCCTTGCCATTTCTTGGAAATCAAAGATACCCACAAATCAAATATGCGAAAAATTAATTAGCTTTATAGACATTACGGCAACGATTCATGAAGCAATGTCAATTAGTGCCCCCAAGAGATTTCCAATTATGGGAAAGAGTTTCCTTAATAATATCATCAAATTGGAAGATCCGAACATAGATACAAATTCTCCTATTTATGCAGGCAGAGAACGGCACTCCTCATCACGTTATAATTCCTTAGGTTACCCACAACGTTGCATCAGGACGGATGAGTTCTTATATATAAAAAACTTCAGACCGGAAAGATGGCCTGCTGGACCGGGGCAAAAATTTTCCGGGAAGCCGGGATCTAGACTAGGGCCTGAGCATGGGGGATATCATGACATTGATGCATGCCCCTCTCTAGATTTCATGATTGCTAAACAAAAAGATCCCGAAATTGCAAAGTACTTTCAATTAGCTGTTAACAAGCGACCCAAAGAACAACTCTTCAATATTCAAAAAGATCCAGGTTGCCTGGTAAACCTATCAAATGACCCTGATCATTTGATGATCCGCAATAAGTTATCTCAACAACTAAACGCTTATTTGACTGAAACCAAAGATCCACGCGCGCTGAACGGAGGAAATATCTTTGAAACATATAAAAGATATGGAGGAATTCGATGGTTCCCGGAACCTGAATGGGTGAAAACTAATCCAAAATCCGTGCCAAAAACCCCATGGCTTAAAGGAAAAAAATAAAAGCATCCTAGGTTTTCAAGATAGGCACTCGAATCAACGATGATTCTGAGTATCTTATAGCAATCACTTCAATATGGATAAGACCCCAATCCTTTTCTTCTTAATTTTACTTTTTCTTTGCCCTGCTAAGACTTTCTCTCAGCTAAAAATCACAGAATTCTCAGCTAACTATGAAGGGACCTATCTCGACGAAGATGGAGACTCCTCCGACTGGATAGAGATCCAAAATCCAGAATCCAAAGCTGTATCAACAAAAGGTTATCACCTCACTGACAATTCAAATAATCTTAATAAGTGGAGCTTCCCTGACGAAATAATTCCATCAAATAGTTTTCTAATTGTCTTCGCCTCAGGAAAAAATCGAAACAAAAAAGGGAGCGAACTTCATACCAATTTCTCTCTATCTTCAGATGGAGAATTTCTTGCTCTAGTAGGTCCAGAGAATGTCGGCATTGTAACGAAATTTTCTCCTGCTTATCCAAAACAACCTCATAATTACTCGTACGGATTTGGCTCTCACGAAAAACCTATCGAAAAAACCTTAATACCATGGCCTTCAACTGCTAAATGGATCATACCAGACAATAGTACAGAAAATACATGGCACTTACCGGAATTTGATGACTCAAATTGGTTCGAAGGCAAGACTGGACTAGGGTTTGGATATAATTTTTCAAACTTTATAGGACTGGGCGGTAATACAAGTTCGAAAATGCGCAGCATCTCTCCTAGCGCATATATCAGAATTAATTTCACCATAGACGATCCTCAATTCGTTCAATTAATGAATTTATTAATGCATTTCGAAGATGCAGTAGTCGTATACCTTAACGGACACAAAGTAATCAGTGAAAGTGCCCCTGAATCACCGGGACCAAATTCGACTGCATTAAATAATTTAAATAGTGAAGTTTTCGCTGGAGATCCAATGAAAATCTTCAGCTTAGATTTTGCTGGAAAATTATTAAGTGGTGAAAATGTCCTCTCATTTCACTTAATGAATAATTCCGTCAGAAGTTCAGATGTTCTATTAATTCCCAAACTAATTGCACAATTAAGCTCACCTGAAGCCGACACCAAAGAAGGTTATTTTAATTCACCAACCCCAGGAAAACCAAACTCCAATGTTACTTACACAGGACTAGTTAAAGACACCACATTTAATGTTGATCGCGGATTCTTTACAGAGCCATTTGACGTTGCCGTTTCATGCAAAACAACTGGATCAACAATAATTTATACAACGGATGGCAGTGAACCCGGACTGGAAAACGGCATAAAAATAGAGGCAGATAATGAAGAATCGCAACCCTCCGCGCAAGTAAGAATTGAAAAGACCACCCCTTTAAGAGCAATCGCTGTCAAAATTGGTCTCATGCCATCCAACACAGACACACAAACTTATATATTTCTGGATGATGTACTGGATCAAGATGGAAACCCACAAGGTTACCCAGTTCCCTGGAAGAGGAAAAGCCAAATCATCGATGGTGACTTTGGAATGGACCCCAATGTCGTCGGATCCCTATACATAAGAGAAGAAATTAAAGAAGGCCTATTAGATATTCCAACTGTATCGATCGTTACTGACATCGCCAATCTCTTCGACCAGCAGACCGGTATTCAAGTGAATTCTCAAGATTCTGGAGATGGTTCCGAACGTCGTGTCTCAGTCGAACTGCTTAACTTCTCCGATGAAAACGCATTGCAGTTAGATGCAGGAATGCGCATGAATGGAAATGCTTCGAGGTCACCGACAAGGCCAAAACATAATTTTCGCCTTATTTTCCGAGACGACTACGGTCCCGGTCGTCTCAATTTTCCATTGTTCGGATCAGAAGCGCCTACAGACCAATTTAATTCCATCATATTGCGAGGGGGAAATGGCAATTCATGGATCCACCCTCATGAAAATGTATACAAAAATGCAATGTATATCAGAGATCAGTGGTTTCGTGATGCTCACCACGCCATGGGCTACCCCGAGGCCCTGCAACGCGAGGTTCACGTCTATTTTAACGGCCTATATTGGGGTATGCACCACCTCTTTGAGCGGATCGAAGAAGAATGGAGCGCCGTACGGTTCGGTGGAGAGAATGACCAATGGGAAGGGTTCCGAATCGTTGGAGGAAACAACATCGAAATCATCAATGGAACTGAACAGGAGGTCTCAAGGCGAATGCTTAAAAGCTGGCAATCAATATTAGATGCCGCGCAATCAAATGATTTGGATGGTGTTCAAGAATATCTAGATCTTGATTCATTCATTGATTACCTGCTTCTCAATTTTCATGCAGGCAATAATGACTGGGATCAAAATAATGTGAGGGCAATGAGACGAATATCGCCACCAGGAAAATATATGTTCTTCTGTCATGATGCTGAAAGGGCTGGGTTTAACACAGGATCAGGAAATATTTCAATTAACGTGACAACTAAAAATACAGTGAGCGGACCCACATCAATACATACCGATCTATTGAAAATTCCCGCATACGCAATTCGTTTTGCTGATAGAACACGCCTGCATCTTTTTAATGAGGGAGCACTTACTCCTGAAAATAGTGCAGATCTGTGGAAGAAACGCGCTGATGGAATTCGCTTGGCACTCAAAGCAGAAAGTGCCAGATGGGGTGATTTCCGACGAGAACCACCACTAAATCTCAATGATTGGGAAAGGTCTCTTAAACGAGAATACGAACAATGGTTTCCATTCCGAACACCAGTTACAATATCCCAACTACGAGCCCGTGGTCTGTATCCTAAAACTGAATCGCCTAATTTTTCTCAACACGGAGGTCAGGTTTCTTCTGGATTTTCATTAGATATGGATAATCCGAACGCTGGCGGCACTATCTACTATACGTTAGATGGATCAGATCCCCGCATCTCGGATACCGAACCTGAAGAAAATTTTCTAGTTCCTGAAAAGACCTCCGCTCTGGTTCTCGTTCAATCAGAAGATAGCGGACTGGAGCTGGATTGGACGAATGTTAATTTTAATGATTCACAATGGCAGAGTGGCCAGACCGGTATCGGTTTTGAAAAAATTGCCGGTGCCTATCAACCTCTAATTAACTTCCCCCTCTCTTCCATGCTGGGAGCCAATGCTTCCTGCATGATTCGTGTTCCATTTAATATCTCCAATCAGGAAGTCCTCAATAACATCTTTTTACTTGAACTGAACATGAAATATGATGACGGATACGTTGCCTTCATCAACGGAGAATTTGTCGCCGGAAAAAACAACCCCGAAACGCTGATCTGGAATTCAAAAGCTACTCAGTCTCACCTCGACTCCTTGGCTATCGAATTTGAATCAGTCGATATATCAAACGCGGCATCAAAGCTTAAAGTTGGTAAAAATATCCTCGCCATTCAGGCGATGAACTCATCACGTAGTGGCAGTGACTTTCTTATCGTTCCGCAACTCTCCTATGGAACAAAATCTTCAAATGGACTCTCCCCTTCAGCCATTAGATATAATTCCTCTGTAACCTTATCCAAGAGCGGAGCCGTTAAAGCAAGGATCCTTGAAGACGGTGTCTGGTCTGCACTCAATCAAGCTAAATTCATTGTTGGATTTCCTGCAGAGGCAGGAAATCTTGTCATTTCCGAGATTCACTACAATCCGAGCGGGCAGTCCGAGGAAAATGAATTCATTGAACTAATGAACATATCCGATCAAACAATACAACTAACCGGTGTGAGTTTCTCTGCGGGGATCCAATACAATTTTGAAGACGATGCAACGCTCGAGCCAATGACAAGAATAGTTCTGAGGCCAGGAGAGCACACTGGCCAATTGGATAATGGCGGAGAAAACATCACATTACTTGATGCCAATGGAAACATCATTGAAAGCTTCAGATATAACGATAAATCACCATGGCCCGAAACTCCTGATGGAAACGGACCAAGCCTCGTAAGGATAGCACCTAAGCACAGACTCAACCCTGGGCTTTCTTCCAGTTGGAGACCAAGTGTTCAGAATAATGGAAACCCGGGATCATCAGATGCTACCTCTTTTGAGGGAGAAGGTCATGAGACTATTCTTTCCTATTCTCTTAAAGAATCATCATTCAAGAACGCAAGCTCTTATGGAATTACTCAATTAGAAGATTCAGCCGATTTTGTATTTATTGCCAATATAGAAGTTAATCTCTCAGCTGATGATGCTGTCTATTCTATTGAATTCTCATCTGATCTACAGCATTGGGATGAGGGGATATTTCTTGGAAACATCCATTCTAACTCATCTAGAAACACCTTGTCATGGCAATCAAAAACTTTAGTTAATGATCAAAATTCACAACAATTCGCAAGAGTTAAAATAACAATCAGATAACTCATCGCAATTAAATCGACCACAGATAGATTGTTATATCACTAACATTATGTTACTTGCTATTGAAAGTTCCTGCGATGAGACCGCCGCGGCCGTCCTATCACCTCCCTCTTCTTTATTAGCAAGCCACATAGCATCCCAAGTAGAGAAACACAGACCTTATGGAGGAGTAGTTCCAGAACTCGCTTCACGAAATCATCTAATTTTATTAAATCCCATCATATCACAAACTCTAAAGAGTGCCGACATTAGGATTGATGAAATTCAAGCATTCTCTGCAACTTCGGGGCCAGGACTTTCAAGCTCCCTATTGATGGGAAATACCGCAGCCAAGGCTCTGGCCTTAGCAAGCAACAAGCCATTCATATCAGTAAACCATATTGAAGGGCATCTTTGTTCGCCATTCATGCAAATGGAAATAAAACCACATATTGCACTCATTGTGAGTGGAGGACACACTTTGCTGATCAAAGTTAACGAATTTAATAACTATAAAACACTAGGAAGCACCCTAGACGATGCAGCTGGAGAAGCCTTTGATAAAGTGGGGAAAATGCTTGGGCTCCCATATCCTGGGGGACCGGAAGTTGAAAAATTAGCAAAGCGAGGAGATCCTGAACGTTTCAATTTTCCTCGAAGCATGATTAATAGAGACAATTCAACATTCAGCTTCAGCGGCCTAAAGACTTCAGTTCTTTATGCCTTAAATAAAATACAAAATCCTGACAAACAAATACTAGCCGATCTTTGTGCGTCCTTTCAAATTGCAGTTGTAGAAATATTAGTGCATAAAGCAACTGAAGCAGCCCTTAAAGAAAATCTAAATACCATAGCCCTCAGCGGAGGAGTGGCATGCAATAATTCTCTTCGCCAAGCACTAAGAATTAGGTGTCAAAAATATGGTTTAGAACTTATTGCCGTTGACCCTAAATACAGCACTGATAACGCTGCAATGATCGCAAGAGCGGCCGCCGAAAGGTTCATACGAAAAAAATTCTCGCTTCTCTCCGAAGACGTTAATCCGAATCTAAGGATTTAATGAGAAATTCTAGTTGATATGAGAGATCACTCTTTCAACCGCTTCTAAAAGTTTTTCTCTTATAGGTTCTGCTTCATCGGAGAATATTCTCTGAATTCTCTGATATTCATTCCTCCCCTCAATCGTTTCTATTCGGACAGGCTCACATCCTAATGAAGTCAAATCATAAGGGCTAGCACGCATGTCAAGTTCTCTAATCTTAGCTGCAAGCAGAAAAGCATCTGAAATAATTTCGGTAGGTATCCACGGGCTCATCTTATATGCCCACTTATATAGATCCATATTAGTATGCAAACAACCAGATTGCTCATGAGCCATTCGACTTGAAAACGTAGGATTACTTATATTCTTTGGCCTTGCCAATGGTGAAAAAAAACGGACAGCATCATAATGACTACAACCGATTCTTTGCTGATCTAAAAAGTTATTTATCTTCTCAGGACTCAAGCGAAGAGGAAATTGAGAATGTCGCAGTTCAGATGTTGGTAAACGGTATACCATCGCCCATTCATGTAACCCGTAACATTTATAGACAGCAGGCCTTGAAGAAATGGTTTTCATAAGTTCACATATCCAAAATGCAGTTCTTTTCTGCTTTCCCTTCATCAACGAAAGGTCAAGTAAAGCTAGATCCTGATCTCTTTTCCAAAACTTTCCTAATTGAGTCTTTGAATCTACTCCTTCCAAAGAAAAACCAATCCCAGGACTCCATCGAGTCAATTGTCCAGGCCGGAAACTATAATAAGTGAACAAAAAATCCACCACAGGATTGACCTGCCCCCTTGCTCGACGAAAACGAAATTCCTCGACCCAAGGAAGAACCCTCTCAGAGTGAGACTTCGCCTTACTCCTCCAATCTGAAGAATTAAGAATTTCCATGTTTAAAGTTTTTACTCATAAATATAAATGTCAGATTGCTTTTTCTGATTGGAAATTATATAAAAATCTTCTGTTAAATAATAGTGAATGATTCTATTAACTAATAAAAACACATTAGAATTTGAATAATGACAACCAGCGAAAAAAAATTTCTATTTGAACTCTTATCTGCGCCAAGCCCAACCGGATTTGAAACCGCAGGTCAAAAGGTATGGGCCAAGTATATTAATAAATATGCAGATACAGTTCAAAATGATGCTTATGGAACAGCTTGGGCAACTCTAAAAGGACAATCGCCAAAAGCTCCCACAGTGATGCTCGAAGCGCACGCTGATGAAATTGGTTACATTATCAAGCACATTTGCAAGAATGGATTTCTTAGAATTGATCGAGTCGGCGGTTCCGATGCAGCTACTGGACGAGGCAGACGTCTACAGATCTTAGGAGACAAGGGAGCCGTAAAAGGAATTATAGGAAATACTGCAATACATCTGAGGAAAGATTCCCTTGGAAATGAAAGTGCACCTAAAATACACGAACTTTACGTTGATGTTGGGGCATCTTCTGACAAAGAAGTCGCAAAATTAGGACTGCGAGTTGGCCATCCTGCCGTTTATTCTGACGAACCTGAAGAATTTTCAAAAGGTAAAATTGTTAGCCGCGCTCTCGATAATCGAATTGGGGGATACATTATTGCAAGAGTAATGGCAGAATTATCAAAAGAAAAAAATAGATGTGCTGCCACAGTACAATGTGTGAATTCAGTCCAAGAAGAAATTGGAGGTCACGGAGCAACCATGATCACCAGAAGGCTAATGCCTGACGTGGCTGTTTGCCTTGATGTTACTCATGCTACAGATACACCAGGAATTGATCATTCCATTCACGGTCAAATCAAAATGGGAGGTGGCCCATCAGTAACGCATGGAACATGCAATCATCCAAATGTCATAAAAAGGATTTTAGAGGTTGCAAAGAAAAATAAGATACCCATTCAGCATGAATCAAGTTCTAGATATAGCGGCACAGACACAGATAATATTTCATATACCGGGGAAGGAATACCTAGCGCATTAATTTCATTACCTCTTAGGTATATGCACTCAGTAGTTGAAGTCGTGGAAATAAAAGACGTTGAAAAAGTAATATCGGTGCTCGTTAAATTTGTTCAGTCACTGAAACCTGGAGATAAATTCGGTATAAAAATATAGCTTACCTAAAACTATTCAATAAAATTGATCTTTCCTTCAGCTTTGTCCATCGCAGCATGCTGCTCGTCGGTGCAAGCAGAATCAGTTGGTGCGTCTGCTTCGTTATCTGCATTTATGACAATACCTTTATCAAGCATATATACTTCAACCTCATCCCCACTAACATCAGCCAACATCACGTCATTGACTGCCACGCACGGCGAAAGCGGCTGACCACTTCGCTGTTCCATTTCCCATCGAAAAGCGGGGTTAGCAATAATATCTTTTTCTTCATAATCAAGACCATGTTTGCGCATAATGGCCCTAACTCCTTCACTCCATCCGCAGTGAGTTTTAAGATAGGCGGTAATTACAGGTTTATTATCTGACATAACAATTTAATGAAGTTACAATAAGTATAGATATCGAGAAATCAACCAATACTAAATATTTTGCGCTTAATTAACGTCAAAAAACAACAGCCAATACCATGAAAAATATACACCTCATCGTTATTTTTTGTTTTCTATCCATTAGCTTTGGACAAGCAGGTAATAATATTTTTTCTCGATCTCCTTACCTGCAACTTGCCACTGATTCATCTATTCACATTGTTTGGCGGACCAAAACTAAAATGAATCCAATCATCAGATTCGGAAAAGATATGGATGAGCTAAATGGAAAAATAGGATCAGAATTTATCTTGGAGCGCCGGACTGTAGATGAATCCGATGAATCAATTAATGATGCATTATCACTATTTGATGCTCCTAAGGGAACTCGTCAATTTGAAGCAAAGATTTCTAATTTGGATTCAAATTCAACTTACTACTACTCAGTGTTCGATGGGGAAAAACGCTTAACTCCAAAAGATTCAAGTTATTATTTTAAGACACATCCAAAACCAGGCACAAAATCACCTCTCTATTTTTGGGTAGTTGGAGATTCCGGAACCGGAGGAGAAAATCAAGCAAAAGTCCACACCGCAATGCGTAAGTACAATCAGTTTAAAAATCTAGAACTAGATATGTATATTCATGTTGGAGACATGGCCTATACGAGCGGAACTGATGGTCAGTTCTCAGAACGATTTTTCAAAATGTATGAACCGACCTTACGGAATACAGTCTGCTGGGCTGCTATGGGAAACCATGAAGGTAAGACATCAAAAGGAGAAGATGGAATCGGACCTTATTATGATGCATATATTTGCCCTAAGGCAGCTGAAGCTGGCGGATTACCTTCTGGGAAAGAAGCTTATTATTCTCTCGATTATGGCAAAGTTCATTTTATTGTTCTTGACTCCCATGATCTTGATAGAAGACCAACCGGGCACATGGCTCAATGGCTTAAAGCAGATATAGAAAAAACAAAAGCCGAATGGCTTATCGCATATTTCCATCACCCCCCATACACCAAGGGATCTCATGATAGTGATAAGGAACAACAACTCATAGAAATGAGGGAACACATTATGCCAATACTGGAAAGCGGAGGCGTCGATATCGTGTTTACTGGCCATTCACATATCTATGAAAGATCAATGCTTATCAATGGCGCCTATGCAACACCAACTGTTTCTGAAGGAGTCATTCTTGATGATGGGGACGGCAATCCTAATGGTGATGGCCCCTACATAAAGAGCGCTGGACTTGTGCCACATAACGGTACTGTTCAAGTTGTTGCTGGGCATGGAGGTACCAACGTAAGCAGAAAAGGAACAATGCCAATCATGCGATCCATATTTGTTGAGAATGGATCAGTGCTTGTTTCCATTTCAGACAATGTTTTGACAGGCACAATGCTTAACCTTGATGGGCTCATCCGCGATACATTTGCAATCAAAAAAGAAGGGACCGTAATCCATTCACCAATAGAAAACCCTTGGAACCCTGTCACCGGAAAAAAACCAATCAAAAAGAAATCAATTAGTAGGGGCATTAAAGTACCACCAGTTGCACAAATGATTATAAGAAAGAATTCTCAATGGGCCTATTTTCTTGGTACTGAAGATCCTCCAGAAAATTGGAATATGTTAGCATTCAACCACTCTTCCTGGAAAAAAGGTGAATCAGGTTTCGGATTCGGAGATGACGATGACAGAACCGTTCTAGAGAGTATGAAAAATAAATACACAACGCTTTATCTACGTAGGAGCTTCGCTTTGCCAGAAGGAATAGATTACAAAAAAATCGGACTCGTTGTCTCTTATGATGACGCCTTCATTGCGTATCTTAATGGGAAAGAAATTTTGCGAGTGGGCATTGAGTCAGGAAACGGGGGGGGAGCCCGCAATATCAGCCCTCACGAAGCAGAAAAAACTTTTGAATATTTTCCCTTTGATACGAACGCAATTAAAGCCCTCGAAGGAGGAGTTAACATACTTGCAATAGAAGGACACAATCATGAAAAGAAAAGTTCAGACTTCACAATCCATCCTACTCTGATCCTTAAAAAGTGATGAACAAGAAAATCTTCAGGCTTCACTTATTTTCTGCTCTTTTTTTTGTGGCTCTCGGGTCTCATGCAATATCACATCACGACACAAAGGCTCTAATAGAAGAATTAACAAAAAGAATAAACTCAGGTGAATCAACAGCAGAGAATTATTATAAACGCGCGATTGAGTACCGTGTATTAGGTCAACTGAAAGAAGCTGAAAATGATCTTAAAATAGCTCTACACCGTAACGCGAACTTCACCCTTGCTAGACGAGAAATAACTCGAATTCTAAGCAAACAAGGCCGACATAAACTTGCAATTCTCTCTGCCGAAAAAGTTATTACTAATGCAATATCACAAAGAGAGAAGTCCTCTGCAATGATCCTTCTTGCACGGATGCTATTAAATGCTGGAGAGCCCTCAGAAGCAATTAAATACAGTTCTACAGCATTTAAACTAAATCCCAACGGTAAGTTAGAATGGTATCTATTGCACTCTCGTTTATTGGGAGAACTAAACCGGGACAATGAAAGACCCGAAATTCTTCGTACAGGATATCAGTTAACAGGTAGCATCGTATTGCGTAATGCATGGATAGACTCACTTCTTGAATGCAAAAAATATGAAATAGCTCTGCCAATCATAGAAAAAGAATTAACGTCAAGTAGACTCAAGAGCTCCTGGAAACTCAGAAGAGCAAAAGCTTATATAGGAATCGGGAAAATTAATACTGCAATGAATGACCTTAGAATGTGCCTAAATGAATTAGATCAAAGGATTCATCCAAAAAAACCTGACATGACATTGATAGCAGACCGTGGAATGGCAAATGCATTACTTGGAAATATCGATGCAGCTAAAAATGATCTTGCTCACCTCATTCATATAGGCGCTGACAAATGGGTTACCATCCACTTAGATAAAGCTATTTTCTTGATAGATAATCAATAAATTAATCTAGAATTACACTTCTAGTGATAATCTTAAGGAATCTCTTCTCCAGAACCAGTGTAGCGCCACTCGAGAACACGATTACCTGAAATGATGGCCATTCCTTCAGTATCAAATGTACCAAATAAACTCGTGGTAGGGTAAGTAACAGTTGCAGTCCAGTATGGTTTTCCTTTCCAAATCTGTGGCCTTGCAAGCCCCCAACCCTTAATCTTCCCCAAGGTTATCTCTGTGACCTCTTTTCTTTGAATACTTGCAATCATTACAGAATAGCCTCGTGCGGTCCTGACGGGAGGAGAGCCTAACTGTGATTCATATTTATCCATTTCCTCTGAGGTCATCGGTCTAACGATGTCTCCACTAAATCCATATTCAGCTGGAGAAAATGCCACAGGCTCAGGCTCAGGCTCAGGCTCAGGCTCAGGAGGATCAAAAGGAACATCAATAGATTCAGGATTCTCTGGTGGATTTATTTCTTCATTATTATCATCTTCTTTATTAGCCTGAGATGATTTCTTTGGTTGAGGAGGTCTCTTGAACTCTTCTCTGTATTGGCGTAATTTAAGAGCCGTTTCAAGTTGATCTGACTTCGTCAATTCGAGCTGCAACTCAGCAAGGCTTCGATCTGTTGCATAAAGAGCTTCGCCATCTCTGCTTCTCTTTAGATTATTTACTCTGAAAACAAATTGATCATACTGAGATCTCATTTTCCTCACATAATCAGGAGCCGCTTCTATGTCCTTAGAACGTCTGGTATCATTTGCTTTAATCCTAATGATTTCAGCTTCCAAAGCATTAATAGCTCTAACAGCTCCAATCTTAACCATTCTTTCTTTAGCCACGCCAAGAGCACCTGAATATTTGTCATTCAATTTAGACATATAACCAATGTGCTTTTCCTCATTAGCCTTGAGAGCAGTCTCATATTTCTTTAATGGCTCAAGCTGTTCTGCTGAAAGAAAATTAGGAATCTCTGGTTGAGCCTCTATTGCACTAAAAAGTTGACCCATCAATATAAGGAAGAGGTTCGTTACAATTAAAAGATACGAACCTAATTTCACTTGATAGAATTTTTTATTTATTGGCATTAGTGAGTTTTCTACTTCTTTCTACTAACCAAATAGCGCTCATGAGAAAATTTTTGTCTATAATTAAGGCTAAAGTTTTCTCCTAAATTAGCCTAAAAATCAAAAGTCTTCCGATGAAATTCATAATTCCAACTAATCATCATTATACCTTTTCAGATCAGCAGCATCCAGTCGACGCTTTTCCTCCCACTTTTTAATTTTCTCAGGCTTTATCAGTAAAAGTTTAAAATCCTCAAGGACCAAGTATATAGATGGCACAAGAATAAGCGTAATAGCTGTAGCAAACAAAATGCCAAAACCAAGAGAAATAGCCATCGGTATTAGAAACTTTGCCTGCAAATCTGTCTCAAAAAGCATGGGACTCAACCCCGCAAAAGTTGTCAGTGAAGTTAATATAATCGGGCGAAATCTAGCCGCTCCAGCCTCCCATGCAGCAGCAATTAGCGACTCACCCTTAATCCTATGACGATTAACATAATCAACAAGGACCAAACTGTCATTTACCACTACGCCTGAAAGAGCAACAATACCACACATCGACATTATACTCATGTTTGCACCCATCAATATGTGCCCTAATATCGAACCAACAATACCGAATGGAATCACGCTCATTACTATTAGAGGTTGAACGTAAGATCTTAATGGAATAGCCATCAGAACAAAAACTGCCAACAAAGCAAAAATGGAACTGGATTTCAACTCTTCCATGCTTCTCGCCTGATCTTTTTGTTCCCCATAGAACGCATAATTAATCCCGGGAAACCTTTCTGCTAATGTTGTTAACGTCTCATTTTCAAGAGTTCTTCTGGCTCGATTAGCATTAGCCTTTGGGTTTCCCCGATCAATATCAGCAGCAATGCGAACTGCACGAACTCGCTCTGTACGTCTAATGACCGATTTACTACGCCCCTCTTCAAAATTCACCAAAGCCGACAAAGGAATTTCATTCCCTGCCTTCGCTCTTATCTTAATTTGTTCTACATCCTCCAAAGAAGATCGGTCTTTTTTCGGATAACGCACCATAACTTTCACCTCATCCCTTCCACGCTGCAACCTTTGAACCTCTTCACCATAAAAACCTTGCCTGAGCTGTATAGCAACGTCAGACAAGCGCAAGCCCATAGATTCTCCTGCAGGAAGTAATGACTTAAGAACCACCTGACGTTTGCCGAGATTATTTGAATCACTTATATCAATAATTCCATCAATCTTAGATAAAGAATTTTTAACCTCTTCGGTTGCCATAATTAACTTGTCCATACCATCACCTGAAAGCTCCAAATCAATAGCATTCCCTGAGCCAGCTGATTGACTTTGAAACGAAATCTCTGAAGTTCCGGGTATAGGCCCCGTCAATTTCCGCCACTCAGCAGCAAGTTCCCTAGCAGAAATTGATCTTTCTGATCCTGGTAAAATCTCAAGAGCAACTTCACCCAAATTATCTCCAGTCGGAGTAACTGGAGTAAAGCCTGTCTTAAAGGGCTGACCTCCAACCGTCGCCAACATATTAATGATTAATGTTTTCCCGGAATCATTTGAATACTTTTTATTCAGTTTAATTGCAGCCTTTTCAATGCGTGTAACCGCATCTGACGTTGTTTCAAAAGCAACCCCTTCAACCATCTTAACTTTTGCTGAAATAATCTCTGCTTCAACCTCAGGGAAAAATTCCCATTTAATTCTCTCTCCTTTTACTAATCCTATAGCAATAAAAAATAGAGCTATAAAAATAGTAATTACCACATACCTCATTCCAAGAGCTAATTTAAGAATTGGCCTATAAAATTTATCAACAAACGTTTCCATTCCCTGTGCCACTTTGCGCTGCACTTTTAGTATTGGGTTGCGACTCCCTTCATTATTAGACGGTCTTAGCAATGCAAGATGAGCGGGAAGGATAAGCTTAGATTGAATGAGAGAAAAAAGCAGAGTAGGAATCACAATCCATGGAATATTTCTCCAGATCTTTCCGCTAACCCCACTAATTCCTAGCATTGGAGTAAATGCAACAGCTGTTGTCAAAACACCAAAAATAACAACTACCCCAACTTCATGAGTTCCTCTCCAAGAAGCGTCTCTTGGGTCTTCCCCTTCCCTGATGCGGCGATATACATTTTCACCAACCACAATAGCATCATCAACGACAATTCCTAACACTAATATAAAAGCAAAAAGGGTAATCATATTAATAGAAATACCCGTAGTCGGCATCATCCATATAGCACCAGCAAAAGAAATCGGAATACCAACAGTTACTAAGGCAGCAAGACTCGGACGAAGAAATAATGATAAAATAATAAAAACTAATAAGAGGCCCCATAAAGCATTCTTCCTAAGTAGATCAAGGCGGCCCTGAAGGTATTGAGAATTGTCATTCCAAATCTCAACATAAACTCCTTCCGGAAGTTGTTTGCGAATCTCCTCTAAATATCTTCTTGCAGATTCTGCTACTTCTAAAGTGTCTTCTTTGCCAACTCTATAAATCTGTAAAGTCGCTGCATTCTTACCATTAAAACGACTAATCAGATCAACGTCTTCAAATTCATCCACTATCGTCGCAATATCTCCAAGTAATACCACTGTCCCATCAGTCCTAGTGATAACAGGAATTTTTTCAAAGTCTGCTGAACTGTATCGCTTTGACTCAGCCTTAATGAGTATTTCCCCAGCATCAGTCCTCACTGCGCCGCCCGGAAGATCAATTGAAGAAGCTCTTACCGCATCCGCGACTACTGCAAAAGTGACCCCATAAGCCCTCATATTATCTTCTGAAAGTTCAATTGAAATTTCGTATTTCCGTAAGCCGGAAAGCTCCACCTGACTGACTCCACTAGATTCACGAAATGAAGAAGTTATTTTGTTAAGCCAGCCAGTTGGCTTTGGCGGTTTATATGTCAAGATCCCATCGCGTATCTTTTCTGCGTATCCGCGAAGCGTTCTCTCATCAGTATCGGCAGATATCGCAACAGTCAGCACCTGATTCTTAATTAACACTTCTTCATATAGTGGGGACTCGGTATTCTCTGCAAAATTCTCGATTGAATCGACACGGGTTTTAATATCATCAAGAACATCTCGAACATTTGAAGCGCTAGATACTTCAACATAAACGACCCCATATGAATTAGCAGCTGTGGAGCGCATGATATCAATCCCCTCAACGTCACGTATTGCTTCCTCAATCGGTATACATATCCCCTTCTCTACTTCTTCTGGTGTTGCACCTGGGTAAGGAACACTCACAGACACAACGTTCGTAGACGTTTCTGGAAATATTTCTTTTTTAAGCTTAAACCAAGTAGTAATGCCTGCTATCAAAATTGCAGCCATAATAAAATTGGCAAAAACATTGTTCCTAGAAAACCAGCGGATTAGATGTCTCATCTGATCAGTTTTTATCTTTCTCAATCAGATTACCGGCGGTCACTGAGTCACTTAATTTACTAGGATTAACTTCCATCCCGTTAATAACATTTGGAATTGGAGTCGTTGCTATTTTTTCACCGTTTGCAATACCGTCCCTAATAATCACTTTATCTCGCTCCGTTCTAATCACTACCACTTCTCTGGACGATACTTTATTATTAGAATCAACGATAATAATCTTATTTTTTCCATACAATGCCCTACGTGGTAAGGCATATATATTTTTTAGTTTTTTCCCATTAATTTTTGCATTAAGAAATAATCCAGGGGAAAGAAACTTATCTCCCTGAACAATATTAACATTCGCAACAAAAAACACTGACTGGCTTGACTTGTCCACTTGACCTTCTGTTCTTACCAGCTCTCCTTTCCAGTAATAAAGTACATCTGCAATGCTAGCCTCAAACATTACCGGAGTTCCTGTCACAACATCTATAAAAGCATAATCTTCAAGGGAAACAGATAGCCGCAATTCAAAATCATTGGCACTTTCCACCATCGCGGCAGTTGAGCCAGCAGCCAAAGTTGACCCCAATTCCACTAATTTCTCTCTAATTTGACATTTGTAAGGGCTACGAATTTTAGTTCGATCAAGATCGCGAGTCGCTTTTTCAAATCCAGCCTTCGCAGCAACAACCTTTGCTAAAGCACTCTGCATTTGTGGTTTTCTAAGAACAAGATCATTAGGGGCCCGATCACCACTGAGGGATTTCCAATCGATAAGAGCCTGTTTTGCGAGAGCATTTTCCTTTTCCAGAGCCAGCTTGGCATCAGCTAAGACTGAAGCAGCCTGTGATTCCGCTGCTTCATAATCAGCCCTATCCATTTCCATAATAATCTCTCCTTCATTAAAATTTTCACCCACTTCAAATTTTGGAGACACGGCAACCACTTTACCAGAAACCTCTGCAGCAAGGAGAGTAGAACGTTTTGGTCTAATAACGCCCTGAGATTTTATTATCACATCATAATCAGAAACTTCAGCCTCCCACACCTCGACTGCGGGAATGTAGCGGCTGCGTTCTTTAATTTCCGCAACAGGCTTTGTCAAAATGAGACCAAAATAGACAACCGCAGCAATGGATCCTATGATTGTAATCAGTATTATTTGAGCGGATTTTTTCATTGTTTACTTTTGATATTACCACCGAGAGTTAAATGTAAATTGATACGATTTTCTAACCTCATTCGTCGCATCTCAAGCACTTGTGAACTGACGCTTAACATTTGCCTCTGAGTGAAAAGTAAATTCATTGAAGTTCCAATACCTCCTCGGTATTCATCAACAGAACGTTTATATGCTTCAATAAGATTAACTTCGGCAAGCACCAAAGCATTCCACCTATTTTTTAAGATGACCTCATTATCAAGACAAGTCTCAACCTCACGCAATGCCTCTAACACCTCGCTCTGATAATCAATATATGCTTCAGTTTTCATGATCTGACGAAGTTTCACATTAGCCAAAACTTCTCCAGCTCTAAAAAACTGCTGCCCCGCTTGACCTCCAACATTCCATACACCAAATGCAGAGTCTGCTAAATCTCTTAATTTTTCACTTGTTGCACCCCCACTACCAGTAAGAGAAATTTGCGGGAAAAGAGCCAATTTAGCCTCTTTAATGCGCCTGTCTGCTGCCGTCAACCGACGTTCAGCAGCAATTATATCCATACGCCGATTTAACAAATCAGAAGGAATACCAGGAGGAGGGGGAGGAGGCATTTCTGGAAGACCACCTTTAGCTTCTATCACCCCTCCAGGATAACGTCCCAAGAGAATTTCCAATTGTCTAGCCACAGCTCTAACTTGCGATTTTCTCTGTTCTAACAATGCAACAGCAACCTCAACATCAGAAGCTGCCAACCGGATCTGTGAAGCGGCTCCATTTCCAGCGTCAAAAGCATCTCGAAACATACGCTGAGTTTCCTTGAAGCTAGCCAAACTTCGCGATGCAAGCTCTTCCTGCTCTTTGGCTCCGAGTAAAGAAAACCATATCTTTGCTGTTTGACCAACAAGAGAGGCTTTGAATCCTTTTAACTCATTAGCAGAAGCTTCAAATTCAGCAATGAATGCCTCCTGACCTGTCCGTATTCTACCCCACAAATCAATTTCCCAATTCATATCTAAAGACATTCCGTAACTGGTAAAGAGAGCCTTTGAAACTGTAGGCCTTGTTTCAGAAGATTCCTGATCACCACCGAAAGGGAAGCCTAAAAAAGATCGCTCAGTGCGTGCACCTCCAAGATCTCCACTGAACTTTGGGTACTTTTTAGAAGCTGATATTTTCGCATTTGCAGCAGCTCTTTGAACATTTGTAGCAGCTTTTTTAAAATCCCAATTATTTAACAGTACTTCTTCTATCAATTTTTCTAATTTTCCATCCTTAGAAATCTGCTTAATCCAATTTGTATCAGAATTAATGATGTCCAATTTACTTTGATATGATGAAGGTAATTTCAATTCTAATGATCCCTTCCCCTTGGGAGGCGATTTTGCAACGCACCCCGAAAAAAGAAACACTACAACTATTAAATATTCAGGAAAAAAACGAACTGCATTAACTCTATTAATCCTCAACCGTTTCATCTTTATTTTGATGTATCAGCCGATATGCCAGCAGAAATAAATTGAACTAATTCATCCCGAAGACTATCCAGCGATGATATTTCACACCGTCCCTCAGAGATTATTACAAGTTTATCATAATGAAATAATGAATGCGCCATGGCTCCAGCCATGAACATAATTCTCATATGCGCTACATCCGAACTGATCCATGGACATACTAATCTCAAAGCATCAACAAATTTTTCCAGCACTTCAGGAAATTGACGCAAGACTAAACTAGTGATTCGCTCATCACGTGACGCAATGCATCGACTCATTAATTTGCAGAACCTCTGATCCTCTTCATCTCCACGAGAAGCGGCTTCAATGACTGGATCAATAAATGCCTCCACTATAAATTGATACGCTCCAGAAACATCTAAATTTATTTGCCGCAACAACGCCAATCTTCTTTGGTTCACTGGACCAACTAATTTCTCCACAACCGCTGCTATCAGTTCTTCTTTAGATCCAAAGTGATAATTGACTGCAGCAAGATTAGCCTCAGCATTTTCAGTTATTAGCCTCAGTGAAACTGAATCAAAACCACTCTCAGCGAATAGCCTCCCAGACACATCCAACAGCCGCATTTTGGTGGCTGTTGTTGATGTAGGTATTGATTCTCGCTGAGCTATAGGCACTAATTAGCATAATTAGCACGTATTTAGAAATAATTCAAACAAACGTTTAATTGAGTTGCTTTATTACCACGCTCACAATTTTCATCATATCTTGACCTTGAAACTGTGAAACACTTGAAGAATCAATTAATCTCCAACTACAAATAAATAGAATTATGGACAATTTCTCTTGGGAAAAAAAATTTTTGACATCGTTCAAATCGAGCATTGAAAAATACCGCTCTGGTGATCAAAACCTAGATAAGTTTTTCTCAGATAAAGATCTAAAATATTTCAGCTCAATCGGATACAAATCACGCGAATTTTTTGATTTCGTTGAAGATTATTGTGATATCGGAGCACCAAGTATTGAAACTGCAATACTCATTGCTGCTGCTAGGAGAGATTACTTCTACACCATCCAAAAGAAAGAAATAAGCACCAATCAAATCACATCAAAAGATCTGCCGTCTCGTGATTCGAAATTAGGCGATATTTCATGGCTCCCAAGAATTATAACAAAAGCTCGAGCCAAGCTTCGAGGTGAATTACATCCAAACGTAATGTATTCTTGCCAAGGAGATATGAATTTTCTTCAAACTCATAATATCCATCCAGCTGATTTTCTTCGAGTCGTCTGGGCTGCCGGTGAAGATGACAATAAAATCATCTCATATGTAAAAAATAAATGATTCTAAGGATCTCTCAGTTTGCCATTTAATCCGATGATTTTAATGGTTCCATCTTGCCCCCAAGGATCGGTAAATAAAAGAATCTGCCAAACGTTTCTCTTTTGGAGTTCACTGATTTTCGAAGAATCAAACTCTTCATCAAGACCAGGCTCAAATACAAAATCTTCCCAAAAATTATGATGCCCAGGACGGTAAGTTTGCGAAAAATATCCCTTCAGAATAATCGACTGAGCAGTTAACCCAGTGATGGTAGTTTGAACCCATTTTTCCAACGGAGACGTATACCCAGCAGTTGGTCCCTTTGGATAAGGTGGCCAGTAAAATTGGGTTTCAATTGAAACTCCTCCTGATGAAAAAGATCGAGTTTGCAACATACTACCCTCTTGCGCTGGATCAGATGGGTGTCCGGGTACAAGTTTAACATTATCGTTTTCTGTAGTGCTTTCATTGACCCCACCAAATCCAGAATTATAAAGAGGAACGGAGCTCCTGTAATCAGCACCTAGGAAATAATTAATCTGAGAGAGACCTCGAACCGGATCTTTTTCATACTCAGTAAAATTAGGCATTTGACCATCAATCCAATAGCTAGCCTGACCATGCTCACTATTCCAATTCCACGAATCTCGGGCATAACCTTGGTTACCTGATTGGCGCATTTTAAACCGATGGTTAGACCAATCCGAAGGCTTCCCATTAATGTTTTTTGTTTCACCATTAAGAGCAATTTCAACCTGTGTTTCAGCGATAAATGAGTTTCTTTCAGCTTGAGGGTTTACCCACCGGTTTTCGCCCTTCATTCTCCAAAGCGACTTGAGCCTATGATTGCCCATTACAGTTCCATATTCACCCTGAAAAACCATTAACTCCGATGACGATCCTATTATTGCGAGATCTTCAGACCCACTACTTGAGTTCATTGGGATTTCTCGAATTTGTTTTATAACAAGCTCATCATCACGAATCTTCTTGTATTCAAATTCGAGATGAGGCTCCTGATTTTCAGGAAATCGCTCTATGTATGCCTGACTAATTTGATAGAGCATCTCAATCATTGAAAGATAATCCTCTTCCCAATCCATGACCGCCTCATCGCCTAGCAATAAAAGCGATGAGCGTTGCTGTAAGCTTACTCCTTCATAATTCGATGCACCTCGATACAAATACCCGTCAACAACTTCAGGAATCGCTCCACCTTCAGGATTAGTAACAGACACAGCTCCTTTTTGAGTGACCATACTAATATCTACCCTAGTACTTCTACCACTCAGACCTCGAACAAGCGTTGCAACACCATTCGCTGTTTCAATTTCATCAGGGAATGAATGATGAACTAAAAGTGCCATACCGACTTCAGATTCACTCACCCCATGCCTAAGCCGCTCCAGATAGGCATTTAAGTTGTAGAAGCTGGCGTAGACTTTGCGCATAGCCCGAAACACTCCCCTCTCATTAGGCTCATCGGGATCACAATGAGACGGACCAGTATCGTTATTATCAGTATCATCAAGAACACAGCCGCTAAAGCTATCGTAAAGTCCAGCACCTACAAAGTACCTCGTATCTTCAACATTCGTGCTACTTCGGAAACGGATTTTTCCGTTTGGAGAAAACCCGGAAAGCTCATTAAGAATGGTTGACTTTTGTTCAGCTGAAAAATCCGAAGCTTTTAGGATAATATTTCTAATATCCCGAAGAGCTTTATCAAGACCAGCTATATCGGTAGGCCATGACAAAAACGGCTCGATTCTGGAGTTAATTTCCTCCCTAAGAATTTTATCACCCATCGGCTGGTCCATGAATTGATCCCAAAGATCAAAAGTGAATGCAATCGCTTCAGGAGAATTATTTGGAACTGTCCTACGCAAAAATCCAAAATTTGCAGCTTTCCCTCCTATATAACGACTATCCGAAGGCCATACCTTGGACAAATCTTTAATAGCGATCGCTCCCTTTAAACCCTTATTATTGACATCAAGCTCAGGAGTTTTCTTGAGCTCAAGAATTTCATTGAGATATGAATCTGAGACACTGGAAGCATCAAGAGTCTCGATACTGCAACTTCCCCAATAACCACTGGAGGTCCTTAAAAGAGTCAAAGAATCAACCAGACTCATCGCTTTTGCGCGCCCGATTGACTCCTTTATGTAGGCAAAAGGTATTCCATAAGATTGGGCCAGTATGGAAACATGCGAGTTAGGGGTTGTCGGGGAAAGCGAAAGAATGCCCGCAACGTATGGAACTTCAGCGGGAACAAAATCTGTGAGCAAAATATCTGTGGGTTTGAGTTCACCTCTCAAATAAGCTTCATCAATTTCATCTGACTGAATATATTTTAATCTGCCAATGGCCCATCCAGGAACATAGCAACCGCTCTGACCGGACCACCGGTCTGGATTTGCAATAGCAATATTATTTTCCTGATAATACTCAGCATCGGATTGGATAGAAGATGCATGAGCAGCAACCGGCATTAAATACGAATCCCATTCCTGAACTCCACTGATCGAATTTTCAACGGTCTCCAAAAGAAACTTCATCATTTCTTTTGGATACAAATCCTGACCTATAAACTGCACAGCATATTCCTTAGAGTATGGCGCAACTAGAACTGCTCCTAGAATAGCTTTTTGACTACCAAGATATAATGTCGCATCATTAAACTCTTCAGCTGTCATGCCTCCGAATGGCTTCAAGCGATTCTTGGCAAAATCGTAATGAAAGAGATGTTTTCTTGAATCCTGAAAATAAACCCGATTTGAATCGTCAGTTAAAATAACAAACTTTACCCACTTAACGATTTCAAAAGATTCTCCTAAATTTTCTGAAAGGAAAAGCTCGTCAGGGAAGTCTATACTTCCCTTCCATGAGCTATGTGAAACGATTCTAGGACGAACTGATTCCACAACTCTAAATAATCTTCGTTGGTCAGAATTTGATATTGGGAAACTCCATTCATTTTTTCCAGTATCTGAAGTCAATATAGCCCAAGGACTATAATCACTTTTAAATTCAATCCTCTGAGACTTTTCTGGGCTTCCTAAAACTTTTAAAACTAACGCTTCTGAATCATTTTCTACATCAAGAAAAGGAACTTCATTTGCCCTAACTGAAAACTCCTTAGAAGCAAAAAAATAAATACAGGGAAAGTAAATAATGGAGTGTATCCAACCTCTCATCGATAACATATCTTACCATCTTCGATTACACATTAATTAAACATTACTATCGCAAGAAATTGTTTTTCATGTGTTAAAAAATATTCACCGCCAGCGCAAATTACTCCAAAGCATTAATTCCCCATCAAAAACAAATTCCCCATCAAACTTTTTTCCTGATAACATACCTGGAATCCAAAAGGCATCATCTGCCCACATTTGATCATATGGCATTTCATCAAAACTACACCAAAAAGGCTCAGCCTCAGCAGTTTCAGAAGGATTACCTTGAAATTTAGAAGCGCAAAAAACAGTGCAGTGCAACGCCAAGCATTCATCATCAACAAATTGGAAACGCAAAATTCCCATTTCCGTAGGCGAATCGACTTCAATCTTAATCTCTTCTCGCACTTCTCGAATTGCCGCCTGTTCGGCCGTCTCTCCCTTCTCTATCTTCCCGCCAGGCGCATTAACCTTGCCAGCACCCAAGCCTGTCTTTTTATGAATTAATAATACTTCTTTTCCTCTTAAAATAAAAAGAAGGGTAGCATTCATATTAGGATCCCATGTTGACCAATCAATCTTATCTGGGCAGCCTCTATAATCAGCATTTCGATTTCTAATAGCATCATCCATTCCGTTATCAAATTAGATTAATTGGCGCATGGAATAGAACTCTTTAATTATCCACTATCCGACAAACCTCGAGCCCTCTCAATGGCTCGAATCAACCCCATGGCTTTGTTGACAGTTTCATTGTATTCATATTCAGGATCCGAATCAGCAACCACACCGGCTCCTGCCTGAACATAAGCTTTCCCCCCCCTCACAACTGCCGTCCTCAAAGCAATGCATGAATCATGGTTTCCATCAAATCCAAAATACCCTATTGCCCCAGAATACGCACATCGCTTACTCTTTTCTAATTCATTAATTATCTCCATTGCCCTAACCTTTGGCGCGCCACTCACCGTCCCAGCTGGAAACGTTGCCCGCATCACATCATAAGATGTTTTCCCATCAGCCAATTTCCCACTCACATTAGAAACGATATGCATCACATGGCTATATCTTTCTACTATCATGAAATCATCTACACTAACGCTTTCATATTCAGAAACCCTACCAACATCATTTCTCGCCAAATCTACAAGCATTATATGCTCTGCACGCTCCTTCGGATCATTAAGAAGCTCCTCTGCCAAAGCATCATCCTCTTGTGAGGTTTTTCCTCTCCATCGAGTTCCTGCAATCGGCCGGATATCTATTCTTTGATCAATTGCACGAACATGAACTTCTGGAGAACATCCCACCAGAGATAAATCCTTGCCAAGCTGCAAACAAAACATATATGGGGAAGGATTCACAGATCTCAAAGCCCTATATAAATCAATAGGCTTTCCACCATATTCGACTTCAAACCGTTGTGACGGAACGATCTGAAAAGCATCGCCCGCATTAATATATTCCTTGGCCTTGTTAACCATTTCACAATATTCGTCCTTAGTTGTATTGCTCTTTGAAACTACTGGCTCATTGACGACACCTTCTATTAAAGGGTGAAAATTAGCCGGTGCATGCAACTTCCTAGCAATCTCATTTATTTCATCTCTTGCCCGCGTGTAAAGAGAGTTCAAGTCGTCTTTCTTGTCTATAAATACATTGGAAACTATCAATAATTTACGGAGACGGTGATCAAATATTATAACGGTCTGCGCAATCATAAAAAGCATGTCCGGCAAACCCAATTCATCTGGCGGTGCTTTAGGAATGCTAGGCTCAAAATATCGCACTGCATCATAAGAAAGGTACCCAACTGCTCCTCCATAAAAAACAGGAAGTTCCGACCCCGCAACGGGTTCGTACCGACTCATGAATTCTTCCAATTCGCATAAAGGGTCACCAGATTCACTCTCAAACTCTTGAGACTTATCATTCTCGGTAATCTTGACCTTTGTTCCACGCGCCTCAATGATCGCTCGAGGGTTACTTCCTATGAAAGAATATCTTCCTGCCCGATCCGTGCTTTCAGCAGATTCAAGAAGAAAACTATGAACTCCATCTGAGATCTTGTGAAAAGCAGAAAGAGGAGTCTCGTAATCAGCAGTTAACTCAGCATATACAGGCACAAGATTACCTTTCGAAGATCGGGCTTCAAAAATATCAAATGAAGGCGTTAGCGGAATATCGCGCAACTTACAATGCTTGTTAAAGTTATACTCTTCTTACTTTCGATTATCACTTCAGTATATCAATGAGCAAATATATAAAATTCTCTTATAAGAAATCATCGTATTCATTTAATCAAATAAAGTGAATTCATCTTGGGAATAATCTCCCCTCTCATAAAATTCAGCATCCTCTTCACCGGAACCTTCAACCATAAAAGGGCCACTAACCTGATCACGTTTAGCGCAAATTACCTCCACTCCACTTATTCCTCTCATTGACAAAGCCAAAATCATCTCAGCCTTTGCAATTTCAGAAGAATTACAATCTTCACTGAGGTGAGCAAGGACCACCCTCTCTAATATGCCTCCCTCTGCTATCAATCCTATAAGTTCTGCTGCCTGCTTATTTGAAAGGTGCCCATGACGTGACGCTATCCTTTGTTTTAATGACCAGGGCCTTCGCTCATCATTTTGAAGTAACGTCTCATCATAATTTGCTTCTATGAAAATCGTATCAACTACGCTCAAAGTAGATTTCATGATTTCTGTGACATGACCAACATCACTAACAAATCCCAATTTTTTTCCATTCTTTTCAAAGATAAATCCCATGGGATCAACAGCGTCATGCATGACAGGAAAACAATTTATTGAAATATCTCCTATTGAAAAAGGATCACCGCATTCAATTATACGCCAAGTTTCAGCACTACTGACGTTCGATGAAAGAGATTCTCTGGTTACTGCATTACAGTAAATGGGAACGTCTAATTTGCGACAAAACACTTCCAACCCTCTAGTATGATCTCCATGCTCATGTGTTATTAAAATTCCGTCTAACCTGTCAGGATCGACCCCGGAACCCTCCAACCTAATGCGTAATTGCTTAGCACTTATACCCGCATCAACTAAGACAAATGTCTTTGCGGTATAAACGAGAGCACTATTCCCCGAACTTCCGCTGCCTAATGAGATGAAACTCAACATTTCTAATATTAAAAAATTGTTTTAATATATACACCAATCTTTCACATTTAAATTAAAGGGGTTCTCATAGTATTATATGATAGACATTTGACCATAGGAGATAATCCTATGAGCTTATATCGAATGCAACGCATACTGCATATATTTGTTCGTCTATTTCTTTTATTAGCCATTATTTTTGGCGTTTGGATTGCCGTATATGCTTATAACGAAGGTTTCACCAAAAAATGGCGGAAGCTTATAATGGAGGAATTCGAAAAACGTGGAATTGATGCCGAGATAGAAAAATTAACAATTGACCCCTTCCAAGGACTCGTTGCGAGAAATGTTAGAATCTATGCCGACAAAAAAAACAAACCTCTACTCGCATCTATTGATAATATCACACTTGATATAGATCCCATTAAATTATTACGAAAGAAACAATCGTTAAATTCAGTAGAGTTTCGTAATGCCGACATTTCGATTCCAATTAATCCCGAAGATCCTGAAAGCAAAAAAATAGAAATTAAAGACTTACAAGCAAAAATAATAATTCCAACCGACATTATAGAAATAAAACATTTCGAAGGTTATGTGAATGGAATTCGGATAAATGTAATGGGATCATTACTCCGATCACAACAAAGACAAAATGATATAATAAACCCATCCCTAACAGAAGATAAAATCACTCTCATAAAAGAAGGGAGAGAATTAATAGACCGCGCGTTAGATGAAATAATTCGGTTAGACTTTAAAAAGAGCGATCCACCTCACATTCAAATTAAATTTGCTAGCGATCTAGATAATCCTTCAACAACTTCAGCAATAATCGTAATTAATGCAAAAGATGTAAAACGTGCAGGATATAAATATAAAAACATCTACGCAAATGCTGAATATATTAATTCTAATATTAATCTTAAAGAGTTTAGAATTGATGATAGCAAAGGAACTCTTTTTGGTGACGCTAATTGGTCAATAAAAAGTAAAAAAATACCATTTAACATCAAATCAACTATTGATTTTCAGAGTTTACTCAGATCATTTGGCAACAGTTCCTTATTAGATGATATTACATTTATCAATTCACCTCAGATTGAAGCAAGGGGGACATTTCATTTAGAAAATTTAGAGCTCCCTACTGACCGTGACGCTAAATTGCAGGTTGAATTAATCGGCACATTGAAATCCGGCAGTTTCATTAGCAAAGAAATCTTATTCGAAGAAGCGTATTCTGATTTCTCATACAAAAAAAATAAATGGTATGCACGAAATCTCACACTCCAGCACGCAAGTGGAACTGCAAATGGAAATATCTTATGGGACACTCTATCAGGCATTCAATTCGATACTGAAATCAATATGGACCCGACTGTTTTTGTTCCATTTTTCAAAAAACCACCCAAGTTCTTAGAATATCTCAAATTCGAAAAAAATCCTACAGTACATCTCAGCCTCAAAGGCAAAGGTTCAACAACAAATCCAATCAACTGGGAAACAAAAGGTTATTTCGCCACAGGTCCTTGCCATTATCAACAAATTCCCTTAACTGCAGCAACCGGAAAAATCCGAATCGATAAAAAAGAAATTATCATTGAAGAATTTCGTCTCGATCGTGAAGAGGGCTATATAAATGGTGAAGAAGTAATCATTGAAACTGAAAATGGACTTGTTAATTTGAAGAATATTTCGGGGAAACTATTTCCAACTAAGTTGGCTGCATATTTTTCACCAAACATAGCATCCGTTTTAGATCACTGTAAGTTCGTAGATCCTCCAAAACTTGAAATTAACGGGATTATTGACACTAAAAACAATAATCAATCCAATTTAAAGGTCAACTTTGATTCGAAAGGACAAGTATATACAAATCTCTTTAAGAAAAAAATACCGCTCACTCAACCCAAAGGTTCAGTTCTCTTAAAAGGAAAAAAAATCATCCTAAATATCGATACAAAAATCTTAGGAGGGCAGGTATCACATAAGGGATTATGGGAAATGAAAAAAGACACCAACTTGTATTCTGGAGAAATAATCGCATCCAATATAGATTTCGGTAATCTTGTAAAGCTGTTTGAATTACCTACTAAGACAAAAGGCATTCTCAGCAGCAATCTACAATTTAAAATTCCCTTAAAAGAACCGGCTGAATGGTCTGGATCTGGTTCCGCTTCACTTATAAAAGGTAACATTTTCTCTATACCTATTCTTGGTCCCTTATCACCCATGATTAGTGGGATTCTTGATCAACCTCGAGCGGGATACAGTATCGCTCAGTCAGCTTCCCTCAATTTTTTATCGGAACAGGGAATTATTAAAATTCTTAATTTTCAAGCCCTTACACCTGGTTTCATTCTTGATGGAAACGGAACTATCGATGGAGTGAACGATAACTTGGATCTTATAGTAGAAATGAATGCTCGAGGACCTTTACGGTTAGTTGGGTGGCCAATATCAAAACTCTTGCGCTACAAAGGCGAAGGCACATTAAAGGAACCAAAATGGAAACCTATTAACTTTTCCATTCCACTTAATATTCTTGCAAATGGAGAGAAATTGATAAAACAAAGTAAAATTAACAAAATTATTCCTGAAGCAATTAACATTTTACCCAACGCAATCAATAAAAGCTTAAAAGCCATTGAGGCTTTGACGTTACCAGGAATATCACCAAAGAAAAAATAATTGCTCCCAATAATTGCGAGCAATTATTATCTTGCTTTCATTAATCATCAACAGTGTTGATTACTTCGCGAAGCTTTGCAGATATCGTTTGAATATCAAAGGGCTTGGATAATATCCCAGAAAAAACAGGATCGCTTTTTGCTTCCAAAGCATTAACTAAATCCTCCGAATTGTAGCCACTGCAAGATATGATTTTTGCATTAGAGTCAATGTCTAAAATTTGTTGCGCCGCTTCTTCACCGCCAATCCCACCTGGCATTGTCATATCCATCAACACCACCGCGAAAGAATTTTCAGTATTAAGTCTACGCCGATATTTCGTTACACTTTCAGATCCTGAGTTGGCAGCCTCAACCTCATACCCAAGTTTTATTAATAATTTACTAGAGATATCTATAATTGCATCATCATCATCTACCACCAACACAGATCCACACCCACTGTAAACTGTGTTCTCTCTCTGATCTTTTTGTACAATTTCAGTTGTACCAGTAGCAGGCAAATAAACTTTAAAGCTCGTACCTCTATCTTTAATTGAGTCAACAGTTATAGCCCCCCCATGATCTCCTATTATTGCTTGGCAATTCGAAAGCCCCAAACCACTTCCACTCGTTTTTGTTGTGTACAGTCTATCAAATATTTTACCCAAATCTTTCTCGGGAATTCCGCATCCATGATCAATTACTTCCAATTGTAAATATTCCCCCCGCTCCAAGCCCTCAACGTAATGTTCCGTCAATTCAATATTATTAAGATTGGCAAAAATTGTACCCGAGTCATCCATCGCATGCCTCGCATTAATAATCAGATTATTAATTAGTTGAAAAATTTGTGACCCATTGACGTTAGCTGACCACGCACCTTCCTGAATGAACACTTCACAATGAGCCCCTGAGCCCGCAGTGGACATGCGAGCAGCCGTAGTTAAAAGCTCTCCAATATCCTTTTCTTCCCTATGGCTCTGACTAGGACCTCGCGCTTGAGATAGAAGATCATTCGCTAAGTCTTCACCTTTGCTAGAAGCCTCAAGCGCATCATCTATACCAGACAGTATAGAAACATCTGAAACGGATTCACGAACAAGAGATAAATTAGCAACTATTGTTGTAAGTATATTTTTAAAATCATGCGCGAAACCACTTGCAGAAATGGCCAATGCTTCTACTCGGCCTAAAAAACTCTCTCTTTGAGTTTCATCAATTCCACTCACTTCCAAATCTAAGTCGCCATCTTTCGCATTTATTTTTGTGGAATAAAATTCTGCAGCCACCGCAACACGAGCAACTGAAAGCAAGAAATTAACAGAGCGACCGCTTTCATCTAATACACAACTAACACGCCAGCGACATAATAATGGTGATCTTTTTTTTGCTCTTAAAAGATCATTAGTAAACTCAAAAACAACACCACCATTCTCCTTTTCAGCCACTTCTGCCACCGCATTAAGCCTTTCAAGTAATGCTTGTAATTTTTCTGGACCAAATAATTTAGATAATGAACAACCTAAAAGCTCTTCAGTGGAAAATTCCGATAATTCACCAATTCCCCGATTCGCAAAAACTATACATGGCCCTAACCCATGTTGAGGATACAATTCTAGTATAATAACACCTTCTTCCACTTGGTCGATAGCACTCCTCAAGTGAACGTTTTGGGTCGAAAGTCTGGATATTACGCCCATATCACTATATTTAACTCCGGCCATTAATTGAACAAATTCGCATCATTCTGATTACAATTATTAGTAAAGTAAACTTAATTATTAGCTAAATTAGAATACTTGCTTAATAAAAATTAATAAAGAAGCGGAAAAAAGCGGTTGCGAGATATGTTGTTTCCGCTACTTTTCTCGCCCCATGGCAAGAACGGCGGGTAAAAGCAAAACGCACAAGGCAATTTCTAAGCGAGTCAAAGTGACTGGTACGGGTAAAATGTTGCGCCGAAAACAAGGAAAACGACATCTACTCCTTAATAAAAATCGCAAAAGAAAGCGTAATTTAGGGAAGTCGACACTTGTTTCTGCAGCAGACCTACCGCGTTTTCGTGAAAATCTACCATTCAGCCACTAATCCGCACCCTGTGGAAATAGTCTTTTACCGATTTTAAAATCAACCAAAGACAACAACCTAAAGGTCTGATCCCCGGTAAGCGGGATCTAATCGACCAGGTGAGACTTTAGGTAAAAATATTAAACCAAACAACCTGACCGAAAAATGCCAAGAGCAACTAATTCCCCAGCCAGCCGAAAAAGACGTAAGAGAATGCTCGCGAAAGCTAAAGGTTTTCGTGGTTTCCGTTCAACAAAATATCGCTTTGCAAAAGACGCTGTCCGCAAAGCAATGACATATTCGTATCGGGATCGGAAAAACCATAAACGCACTTTCCGTGCACTATGGATACAACGCATCAATGCAGCATGCCGTTCTCGTGGCATTACATATAGCCGATTCATGGAAGGACTAAAATCACTGGGCATTGAGCTTGATAGGAAAATCATGTCAGACATAGCTATTCATGATGATCAGGCTTTCGAAGGTTTAGTAAATCAGGCAAAATCGGCTCTAGATAACAAGAAATCAGCCTCTTAATTCTTCTAGCTATAAACAATATAGCGGCAGAGTAATACACGGCCCAAAATTTGAGGTCGTGATACTTGTTCACAGAATGATATGGTCGAAGAACTCGAAAACATTCTAAAAGATGCAACATTAGTAATCTCTAATGCGCGCACAATTGATGAGCTCGATAAATTGAGACTTACTTATCTTGGCAAAAAAGGAATAGTTACGACCATTGCCGCCAAGATGAAAGATCTTGGCAAAGAAGAAAAACCTACTGCGGGAAAAGCATTAAACAAAGCAAGGACAGCAATCAATGATGCCTTAGAAGTCAAAGTCTTAAATATTCAAGAAGAAGAAGATAAAAAAGTAGGTGGAAACATAGATGTAACTCTGCCAGGGACTCCCCTACCAAGGGTCGGACGTCATCCCATTTCACAAATGCTAAGCGAAGCAGTAAATGCACTTAGAAGAATGGGGTTTTCACTAGCTAGTGGCCCCGAAATAGAAACAGAATGGCATTGTTTCGATGCATTAAATACTCCGGCAGATCATCCAGCAAGAAACGAAAGTGATACATTTTATTTTGCTGATGGTCGCCTTCTCCGCACGCATACTTCCACTGTTCAAATACGAACAATGCAAAATAACGAACCCCCAGTTCGCATCATTTCACCAGGCGCCGCCTACAGAAGAGATGAAATTGATGCGACCCACTTAAGTCAATTCAATCAACTTGAAGGATTATACGTAGATAAGAATGTGTCTCTTGCTGATTTAAAAGGAACCCTCGAATATTTATTGCACTCAATTTTTGGAAAAAAAACACAAATAAGATTCCGCCCTCATTTTTTCCCTTTCACAGAACCCAGTTTTGAAATCGACATTCTACTTCAAGCCCAAGGCAAGCAACCAAAATGGATAGAAGTCGCTGGTTGCGGAATGGTTGATCCCAATGTCTTCATCGAAGTAAATAAATCACGAAACGATAATAACTATTCACCAGATCAAGTTTCAGGATTCGCTTTTGGTCTTGGATTAGAAAGGCTAGCGATGATACGTTGGGAGATCTCCGACATCCGTCTACTAATTGAAAACGACACTCGATTCCTGCACCAATTCGCATGAAAGTTTCACTCGATTGGTTAGGCAAACATATTGACCTAACATCTTACTCGCCAGAAGACCTTGAACGCCTTTTGACTTTCTCAGGCATTGAAGTGGAAAACATCATAACAATGCCTGACAAAGTCATTGTTGCAGAAATTAAAACCATAGAGCCTCATTCTAACGCGGATAAACTATCAGTCTGCATGGTAGACGATGGCACCGAAAATTTCCGCCAAATCGTATGTGGAGCTAAAAATTTTAAAATAGGTGATAAAGTCCCGCTCGCATTACCTGGTGCTAAACTTGGAAATGAGTTTTCCATCAAGCAAAGTAAACTGCGAGGCACAGAATCTCATGGCATGCTCTGCAGCAAAAGTGAACTTGGAGGAAATGATGATCAAGGATTGTGGATATTACCCGAAGAATACAATATTGGCGCCCCACTTAATACAATCTATCCAACAATTTTTGATCTTGAGATTACTCCCAATCGCCCTGATTGCCTCAGTCACCTAGGCATTGCTAGAGAATTGTCAGCCTTGTCTGACAATAAGTTGAAAGGCAATTCTGATTACGCATTTTCCGAAAATCCACAGCGGATTGCAGAAGAATCAGAAATAAACAACTTAGCTCCAAAAACATGTAGCCTTTATACTACTCGGATAATCAGAAATGTTCATGTTGCAGAAAGCCCTGATTGGCTCAAGACAAAAATTGAGTCCATCGGATTACGCTCAATCAATAATATTGTGGACATCACAAACTTCGTTATGATGGAAATGGGGCAACCTTTGCATGCTTTTGACTTTAACACTCTCGAAGGAGGAATCTGTATCAGACCAGCAAAGGATGGTGAAAAATTCACCGCACTTGATGGTTTAAACTATGATCTAAGCATAGATGACTTAGTGATTGCGGATGAAATGAAAGCAATTGCTATTGCAGGAATCATGGGAGGAATTGACACCGGAATCACAGAAAGATCTCAAGATGTGCTCCTCGAATCTGCTTACTTTCTCTCGTCATCAATAAGAAAAAGCAGCCGAAGCCTGAACCTCTCTACTGACTCCAGTTATCGATTCGAAAGGGGTGTGGATCCCTCGCAAATAATTGGATCTTCGGAATTAGCTACAAAATTAATATTGGAATTAGCTGGAGGAAAAGCAGAAAAAGAAACCGTTATTTTTAATGCGAATCAAGACTCCCTGCCAAGTATTTCATTAGATGCAGACAAATGCAGGGCGGTTCTTGGACATAATCTAAAGAATCAAGAAATGTTTGAAATACTTGAAAAACTCAGGCTACGAAAAGCAGCCGATAGAAATAATATTTCTGATTGGGAAATTCCCAGTTACCGAAGAGATTTAACTCGACCCGCCGATCTACACGAAGAAATCGCTAGAGTTTACGGAATCGACAATATCCCATCACGTCAAGCCGGTTGGTTCTCTAAATCTTCAGAAGCTGACCAATTCTTCGATTTTATAGAAACTACAGCCAATAAACTTTCATCAATTGGTTTCTATGAAACACGCACAATTAAACTGACATCAAAACTCAAGATTGCTGATTGTGTATGCACTGACAATTCCAATGCTATTGCGATTAAAAATCCACTGAGCGATGACCTGACCCACATGCGCCCTGGACTAATCGCCTCTTTAATTGATGTGGCAGAACGAAATCTGCATCAAGGAGCAGAAGGATTACGTTTTTTCGAAACAGGCACTGTATTTCCAGGCAATAAAATAAGTGAAGAGGCTCAACATTTAGCCATTCTCATTTCTGGACCAGAACAAAGCTCATGGATTAATCCATCTCCAAACCCAGCTGATTTTTTTACATTAAAAGGCATATTAGAACGAATAATCGATAAGCCTATAGAATTAATTATTGCTGACTCGAAGCAAGCAAATGCTGCATTTATTGCTAATATTGCTATAAATGATGAAATTATAGGACGCGCTGCCCAAATTACACCTTCAAGAGCCCGGCAAATAGATGCTCGGCATCAAGTCTTTGTAGCAGAGATGAATCTAGATTTGGTTTTTGAAGAAAGTTCACGACAAATCATCTATGAGGAGCTACCAAAATATCCCGCAATGCGGCGCGATATCGCCATGGAGCTGCCTCTTTCATTGCCTAATATAGAGATTGAAAAAGTCTTAAGAGGCATAGATTCCAATCTACTAGAATCATTTAAAATCTTTGATTTATTTTACGATGAGACTGGGAATCGAATGGATAAAAATAAAAAATCAATTGCTTATTCGTTGACCTATCGCAATCATGAGCGCACACTAAAATCAGCGGAAGTTGATACTGAGCATGAGAAAATTCTCAGTGAATTGAGGTTAAAACTGCCAATAGAATTCCGCTGAAAATATATTCTTGGAAATAAATACACCAAGAAATGTTCTTTGATTTTTAGTTTTGAGAGAACCCTGCCGTGTTCGCGTTCGCGGATAACATGGGCCCGGCCCGTTAATACGTTAAAGGGAGGCTTAGCCGGTTGTTTGATGTCAGGCCTTCGCTGGAAGGCAGATTTCAGCAAGGCGGCCACCCACCTGGAATTCACCGGGAGACGTGAGCCCTCAAGTTCCGCAGTCGGCATAATGTGGGGCCTCAATTAAAAAGCACTTCAGTTAACCCTGGAGTGCTTTTTAACTACTATAGAATAATAAATAACATCAAAAACTAAATCACCTATCAATGCCTCCAACCGATTCCTTTTTATCAACCTGATCGTTAATCAAACCATTTCCATCATAAATGCCCCGCAACCCACTCAAGTGTGCGGCAGCTTCTTTATCCTGAACGCTAAAAAAAGTTGATTCCTTTTCAGTGAAATCCAACCTTGCTGACAAAAATCTATTATCCATTTGCAGTTTATTTATGCGCATCTGTAAATCCTCAAGAGCTACCTCTTTCAATTGGTTTACTTTTAGCAATTGGCTACTATCCCTTTGAGATTCTTCATACTTAACCCGCAAAAGACCATACTCCTCACCAATCTTCGCCAATTTATTTGACTGAGAAGACAACGCCTGACTTAAGGCTTGAAACTCCGCTTTGAGCTCTTTTTTCTCATCTTGAAGAGTATACTTTTCCTGGTTCCACTTCTCTTTAGTTAAATAACTCTCCTTTAAAACCGATGCTAAATTAATCTGCAGTTTCTCAACCTTATGTTCTTGCTTCAAAAGATGCTTAGAAAGGGCTGTATTCGAGCCTTGAGCAACGTACAACACCGATTGATAATCTTGCAATTTGTTGATATGACTAGCGTTTTCAGCAATTGCGGATTCTAAATGTTTTTCAAATGTAGCACTTTGGGATTTCAGAAAATCAACCCGAGCCGCCAAACTACGAACTTTACTACCAGTTCTTCCTAGTAGGATTAAAAAAAATGAAAGAATTAGAGAATAAACAAAAAATCGCAATGGTCAGTAGAAATTAATTTCATTGAAAGTAATAATTATTAATTATTAATCAACATATAATTTTTATATATATTAAATAAAATGATATAATCAAAATTTTCACTACTTATAATGATTTATTTATACAATTCATCAATCACTGTTAATTTCACTTAACCTAATGTCCTCCCAAAAAGTAGTTTCCTCAGACGATACTGTAATCGTTCCAGCGATTTTGGATGATTTACCTCAACTCATACAGCTCCTGATGGAACTGTTTGAAATGGAAGGAGATTTCGAACCCAATTCAGAAAAACAAGAAGAAGGTCTAAAATTAATCTTGGAGCATCCTCATCGTGGACGAATCCTAGTTATAAAAAATGAATGTAAAATTATTGGTATGGTAAACATGCTCTTTACTATAAGCACTGCAAAAGGAGGGTTAGTTCTTTTATTAGAAGATTTCATAATTCATCCAATCAATCGCGGGCAAGGTTATGGGAAAAAACTTCTAACAGCCGTTAAGGAATTTGCACAACAAAAAGATTTTAAACGCATTACGCTCTTAACCGATAAAATCAGTGACGAATCACAGGATTTCTTTAATAAAGAAGGGTTTCAATTCTCAAAAATGATCCCAATGAGGCTTCACCTTAATTGAAGATAAATATTTGAAGCATCCTAAATGAAATGCTCCATTCTAGATTTTACTAATTACCAAAAAGAAACGAAAACCTCAAAATTGCATGGCACGCCAAAGCGTAGAAGAAATCAAAGCTGAGAGCCGAGGGCTTTACGGCAAGATTGTTGAAACTCTACTTTCAAACGAATCTCATTTCCAAGAAGCTGAATATCAATTACTAAAGTTTCACGGCAGCTATCAACAGGACAACCGTGACAGTCGCAGAGAACGTCGCAAACAAAAACTCGATAAAGAGTGGATGTTTATGGTTCGCACTAAAATGCCTTCAGGGACACTTACTCCTGAACAATACCTAGCCCACGATTCTATGGCTGAAAAGTTAGGGGATTCAACAATGCGATTGACTACAAGGCAGGGAATCCAATTGCACGGCATACTGAAGGGGCATCTTCGTGACACAATTCGATACATCTCCGATTGCGGTTTAACAACATGGGGCGCATGCGGAGATGTCGTAAGAAACACTATGGGCCCCGCAGCACCAATAAAAGATGAAGCTCACTCATCAGCACTTGAATTAGCAGATGAAATAAGTCAAGTATTCAGCGCACAAACAAGCTCTTATAGTTCGATCTGGTTAAATGGCGAAAAGTTAGAACTAAATACTAACAATATAAGCGAACCAGAAAATGAGCCGCTCTATGGGGAGCTATATTTACCTCGAAAATTCAAAATCGGAATCGCCATACCCCCACGTAATGATGTGGATCTGTACAGTCAAGATGTTGGGCTAGTTTTGCATACAGAGAACAATAAAGTGCTTGGTTATTCAATTTATGTTGGTGGAGGTTTCGGAATGACCCACGGTATAGAAACAACTTATCCATGCCTTGCCAAACCTTTATTTTACTGTTCAAAAAAAGACATCGCAAAAGCATGTGAAGCAATCATAATTGTGCAAAGAGATAACGGTGATAGAACCGATCGTAAACATGCACGGTTAAAGTACCTTGTAGCTGAGAGAGGTATTGATTGGTTCAGAAAAGAAGTTCAAAAAATTATCAGTTTCCCTACTGAGGAAATTAGAAAAGCAAACTTCGATACCGTTTCAGATCAGTTAGGTTGGCACGAGCAAGGAGACGGAAAGCTCTTTGTCGGTATTCATGTAGCGCAGGGAAGAATTAAAGATAATGAAGAAAAACAAAATCGAACTGCCTTTCGCCAAATTGCACAAAAAATTAATTGCCCAGTCCGAATAACACCAAATGCAAATATTTACTTTTACGATATAGAAGAAAGCAACCGTTCCGATATCGATCAGATATTAAAAGATTTCAAAATACCAGTCGGGGATGATTTTACTGCTACCCGTCAAACTGCCCATGCTTGCGTAGCTTTGCCTACTTGCGGCCTTGCTCTTGCAGAGAGTGAGCGTGTTTTTGATACATTATTAGATTCAATTGATTCTCTCTTAAACGAATTAGACTTAGACAAAGATCAAATATTAATCAGAATGACCGGTTGTCCAAATGGTTGTGCCAGACCATACAACGCTGATTTTGCATTTGTCGGTAGAGCACCAAATAAATATGCCATGTTTGTTGGTGGCTCTAGCTCTGGAGATCGTTTAGCAAGCCTCCATAAGAAATCAGTCTTGTTCGATGAAATACAAGGTGAGATCCGAATTCTTCTCCAGGACTTTGTCGAAAACCGTTTAAGACAAGAAACATTTAGTGAATTCTGGGGCCGAACTCACGAGGAATTAACTCACCCAATCCCCAAACAGTTTCATTTGGAAAAGAATGAATATTAAAACACTTCTGTTCTATATATTATCGGAAAAAAATAAATGGTGCGCGATACTGGATTTGAACCAGTGACCCCCACAATGTCAATGTGGTGCTCTACCCCTGAGCTAACCGCGCATGTTATTCCAATTAATTACACACAGAGCGAAAGATACTCAAACCATTTTCAATTACAGTTTTTATTATTTTGGATCATAGGCTAAAAATAGGCACAAAAAAGCTCTGGCACTTTCGAGCCAGAGCTTTTGTGATCCTCTTTGCTGAAACTCAGAAAAATAAATTCTCCTGCGAGCGCTAGCGTGAGGTTACTATGAGTTGCGCTCAAAGTAGCAATGCTACTTACGCTTCTTAGCAGCCTTCTTAGCGGGCTTCTTAGCAACCTTCTTAGCGGGCTTCTTAGCAACCTTCTTAGCGGGCTTCTTAGCAACCTTCTTAGCGGGCTTCTTAGCAAC
>Ga0114993_10000574_pt1 | contig 42407 bp, 27 predicted proteins | sample ArcticOcean_MG_C_FD_87042 | JGI IMG/M metagenome (GOLD analysis project Ga0114993, IMG submission 87042) | Marine microbial communities from western Arctic Ocean - ArcticOcean_MG_CB2_150 | ecosystem: Environmental > Aquatic > Marine > Oceanic | place: Arctic Ocean: Canada Basin | collected...
CCATTCATTCTCATTCATAGGAAATATATCAGAGTTATCTCCAAAACCATCTGAATCAGAGTCAAGAGTCTCAGAATCATCAAAAGGGAAAGCGTCTGAATTATCTCCTATTCCATCTAAATCGGAATCATACCATTCTGAAGAATCCGTGGGGAATGCATCGATATCGTCGTCATATCCGTCGCCATCAAAGTCGCCATTAACATCATCACAAATATTACCCCAAATGTTTTCAGCAAAATTTGCATTATCTACAAATGGATTGCGATTACCTTGTATTGAGTATATACCATTATTTCTTTCAATTTCAATATTGCTGACGGGGTCTTGCAAATGCCAACTGTAAATTACACATAATTCACCCAAATATCCATTTCCAACGGAAGGTTGTGTTGAATTATTAACTAAATTTAGGGCAGGTTCGTAACCATACCCATTATACCTCACATCCATGTAAAAGACTGCACGCGCAGCATCTCCCTTTGTAATATCAGCTGGCTCCCAGAAATCGGGGGAAGAATCACATTCTGTACATTCCCAATGTGAGGCCTCAGCATTTCCAAAATCCTTATCACTACGAGCGGAATTGACAGTATTATCTACTGGTCTCAAAGCATGTAAGTCAGTACCTGCAACCTTCGTCATACTGGTTCCAAAGTCACCATGTGATTTGGGCCAGACGTGTTCTCTATTCCAAGACTGGCTAGTACAATCATTACCATCGCCACAAGTATCATTCTCAGAATGTGATCTTTGCATATAAAAAAGTGTTACATTTGCAGAATTCATTGGGTCTTCATCTATATTTCTTAGGTGCCCCCATACTGAATTGTAACTTACAATAGTATGATTCCGAATGATATCATATAATTGTGCATGTAATAATTCCCCCTGAAGTAAGTCGGTCCCCTCATAATATTCATCATAATAATATGTATCTGATCTAAATGTATTGTCTTGTAAATCACTTGTTTTATTGTCTAAAGAAATACTAGTAAAAGGAGTTGAAATGAAAAATGCCGTCACTATTACTGTAACAAAGACCCTACCACGCACAAGGTACCCTAAGGGCCTCTAGCAATAATATTCACTTTGACATAAAGTAAGCATGATCATAATTAAATGTGAGATTTACATTAAAGTTAACACTGTAACACTTATCTTCCCTAACCTGCCCTATGGAGATAGAGAGTGCATACTATGGCCATGGATAAGAAAATGAATAGAGCAACAATAATATTAGTAATTGGAATTATGTTAATTGGCGTGAATGCGACAATAATCACATCACAATTTGATGGATTGGTATCAGATGGAATGGCTCAGCAAGTAACTGATGCATATGATGAACAGGCAGATTTTGATGAAGAATGGGCCACCTCAATATCAGAAAAAGTCTATTTTGGCTATAATCTAACTGATATTGATGCCCTCTCGAGTGAAGACCCGTCTAATGCCTATACGAAAGAAGGACCATGGATATACAATGTCACCTCACATAAAGAAATCTTAGAATGGAATGAAGCAGATGGCACTATGACTTATTCAGAATATGAAGTGTTTGAATGGTGTGAAAGTTGTACATGGGAAGATAGAGATGGAAGTATGGGTCAAGTTGGAGACATATATGATTCCGTGCCAGGTACAAATGATTTCAAAAATGTCAATATCTTGTGGACGGCAGAAAGTATTGCAGCAATTGGTGCTGTAGGTTTCTCGTATGGGGAGCCCTTTGCTAAGGCAGGTTTTGCAACAAACATGATGACTTTGGAACTTTCAAGTAAAGCACCAAGTATATGGTCAGCAGAAGATATTTCAGATAATATTGTAGCAGCATCGAATGGTATGCAATCAGCAGGCATGAATGCTACTGCTGCTAATGCCGCAGCACCTAGTTACGTAATGACTGGAGCATATGCACAATGGAATGCTAGTGCAGGTGCAGGTGCAGGAATAATGGAGCCTGACTTCACATCCTCTGCAGAGATGATTTTAGAAGATGCTGTCGATCCTTCCACAGAAATCTGCATAGCACTTACTTGTGACTATGGTCCTATGATAGTTGCAGGAATGGGTGCGCCAAGTGAGATTGTCACACCTGGAAGAGCTATGTTATACGGTTATTCTGATGTTTCAGAGCCGGAGAGAACATATATCGATTGGGCAGTTTACGCACTTGCAGGTAGCACTTTCTTAGCAAATGGAGGTGGTGCAGATCTTACTACAACTGACAATAATAGAGAGAGACTGAAAGAAGTTAGCGGAGTAGATATTCCAAACCCAGAAGTATTGGAATATCTATTATTTGGAATAAACGAAGATGGTTTAGCTACAGGTATTATTCAAGAAACTGACTTTAACGGATTGCCACTAAATGGTAATATTCTATTCTTATTGGGTGCACAATCAGATGCTTTCAGTACTATGAGTAGTTATGGAATTGGATTGCAGGCAGTTCTTGGAGTTGCAAATTGGGCTGGTGCTTGGATAGGTATGCTTGGTATCCCTGCTGAATTCCCATTGATACTTACTGGAGGAACTGGAACAATGAATGCAAACGATTGGTGGGTGGAATCATTTGGTGGTGAAGAACCTCTTGCTGGCGGCTACATCCCTCTAGGGTTGAACATGGGGGAATGGGAAGGACAAATTGACATGTCTGCAGATGATGTGCGGAATATACTTTATGATAGCCCATACGCATTAGCAACGACTGATTTTGGTTCTGAATTCATGTACGGAGAAGCTACTGGAAAGACACTACCCCAAGGAACTGATGGGCCGGAAGCAGGTGGCATAGTAACAGATTGGAATGATGAATATATAGCTGATTTGTACGAAATAAGCGTTTTAGAAGCCCAAGCAGTTAGGAATTACATTTCTAATTTCATGGTGGATGTTGTAGTTCCTACTTTACTAACATTCCAAACAGGTGCTAGTGCTTATACTACTCAAACAGTAAATCAATGGCTGTTTGGTGCTTGTGACCCAGTATTAGAATTCCAATATGGACCTGTATCTTGTTTCTCAAGTTTAGAAACTAACGAAACATATTATGGATCGATATCAGAGGATTACCCTGAAGGAATTTCAACTGGAGATGCTTCAGCATATATAATTAGTACCAGAGGTGACACAATAGGACAAAGACTAATGCAAGGTTATGTGAATTCTGACGGAGATGGAATTTGTGATTTCGATTATACCTCTAGTGGGATATACCTTGGAGAAGGTAGCGCAGGATGGAATGAAACTGCAGAAGGAATTGATTGTGCTGAAGGACAAGCATATGGAATGACAGAATTCTTAACTTGGAGGGCACCTCAAAGAAACGTAGAGAATTTAGGACTTATGGAAGAAGCTGTAGGTTCAAGTATTGATTATGCGGTATTAGCAAATTCAATAGGTGCAATTGGTACTGCTGATGAATCATTCAAGTATAATCTTGGAGGTTATGCAGTAGCAATGACAGAAGTAGGAAACGAGGTGGAATTCAAGGGAATTCCTATGACAGAACACAGCATAGTTCTGGATGCTACTCAACATAATATTCAATCAAAATTGATTCCAACTAGTCTGTCACCAATATCAGTTACTCCAGGAGTATTGGGGTTATACTTTAATGGAAATGTTGATTTCAAAGTTGAACCTAACACTAATGCAGTAATGTATGGCCACGGAACACTACAATTTATGCTTGACATCAGAGGTTTAGGATATGATAGCCCAGATTTGAGTGAGGGAGCAACTGATGCTTATCCTGTTTTCGAGATTGCAATTCATAGTGAGATTGGTGATGAGGATGCAGAAGGAGTTAGAGGCGCCACTGATAGTTTAGGATTAATGGGATTCACTAACTTGGATGCACCCGCACCAATTAGTTACCTAAATATTGCTCAATTGGTAATCTATTTACTAGGATTTGGCCTGGCGGTTTATGGGGGAATGAATATGTCCACCAAAAACCGAGGTGATGATGAATATTATTATGAGGATGACGAAGAACAAGAAATTTAGATCATTCTGAATTCTATTACTCATCACGAAGGGTTCAACCACCCTCACCTTTACCCCACGGAATAGGAGGAGTAAGGTGAGGCTAAGATATATCGACCGTATTAGAGCTATTGCCATACTCTGTATGGTTCAAGTTCACACCGCTGCAATTATTCCACCAGAGGGGATTTCTGTAGGTCACCCAATAGCATTTGTTTCTGCCGCAATTGGAGGAATGGCTGCACCAATGTTTGTGACAATTTCTGGATGGGGGATATATCGTAGTGCAAAAAGAAGAAGTGAATCAGGAAATAGTGATATTATATCTTGGGTAAATTGGATCCTACCTCGTTTCATTATCCTGACTCTATGTCAATTATTGGTTAATTCTGCACTATTATTAGAGAGAGGAGGAAGATTTGAATGGATGACTCCAGGAGTGCTGACATTACTAGCAATAGCATCTATTTTTGGACCACTATTAGTATACTTAACAAGAAAACAGAGAGTCCCTCTGATGCTATTATTGATGACTTCACCACTAATCATTGGAGACATGAATGGCATTGATTTGAATTGGCTGGAGAGGGTTTCATCAAATGGACTAGGTGAATGGTTTGAGAGACTACTACTAAATGGAACATATCCAGTATTACCTTGGCTGGCGTTCATAGTTCTGGGCAGCCTAATAGATGATTATGGAGATGATTTGAATAATCAAGATAGAATACTCAAAATTGGTTTGGTAATAATTGGAATTAGTATGATTTACTCATTTTATGAAGATATACCATGGGCTCTTACAGAAGGAAATGCGATTCTAACATTTTTCCCTGCAAATACCGTATTTATATTCGCCTCAGGTATCTTCGTAGTAATTTTATTCCGAATATTAGAAGGAGATGAAAAATCAGGAGGAAAACCAAAAGGAGGGAAAACACTCTCGTGGCTGGAACCAGCTGGAAGATTATCGCTAACAATATATGTGATGCATTTTGTATTACTAGGCATTATAGCATATAAAATGCAAAATCAACCCCGAATGGAACTTTACACAGCATTTTTATTAACTATTGTGCATACATCCATTTGGATTCCTTTAGCAATATTACATGAGAAATATATTCCTAAGATCTCTTTTGAAGAATTGCTGAAAAAATTCAATTAATCATCAAGTTATATCCATTGTCCAACTTATTGGTCCAAACCAAACTGAACCTTCTTCATGAGATGCCTGAAGCCTTCCATAATAGGTAGTCCCTCCAATAAAACCTGTGATGACTTCTGAATGGTTACCAACCGAAGTACTGCTCCAATTGGCACTGTTTGTCCAGCCTAATGTTTGATTTCCCATATCACTAATGCCGTAATAAAATACTAAAGAGGTATTAGTCCCATTATCATAAGTTTCCCATGTTATGTTAACTGTATCGTCGGTCACATCGTGAATATCCAAATCCCTAATAATAGCGTCATATACAAAGAAATCTCCTCGGAGTGGATCTTCCACCCATATTGGTAAATGATCAAGAGAATCATAAGTCTCCTGAGTTAATGGGAAACCCCAGGCTGCGTGGTAAGGGGCAAGATTGTACCCGGTAGTATTTGAAAGGTGCATTACCCAATAATTGAACTCTTCAATATCGCCACTCGGAATTTCATCAGTTGGTAATGTGTAATAGAGACTCAAGGTATCTGTTATCACATCCCAACCCCATTCTTCTTTGATTATCAAGAAAGTGTCTAAAGCAATCCACACAGACCAATCAGTAATGTTCGAACCACTCTCAAAGTAACTCCTATCAGGATTGGCAGGACGAGGATTTGGAGGGTCGACAAGTTCTTCCATAAGGTACACACTAGCAAAGTTACATCCTGTTTCAGTCATTCCAGGTAAAGTAGAAGGCATCCATTGATGATTATGACCAAGTTCATGGAACATACCCCAATCACCATTCTCACTCATATGGGTATAATTAACAACATCGGGGACACTAAGGTCATGAGCCATAAATGGATAACCAGAATGCATCCAACCAGCGGAAATCTGAGCATCAAAAACCGCTCTCTCAATCCTTAACCAGGGTTCAAAACCATAAAGTTGATGCTCCATATTTAGAGCACTATTCCACCAATTCATCAATTGGCTAGGATTAACGAGATTACGTATTTCAGAACTGGGAACCGTCATAATGAAATTATCAGAAACTAATTCAGCCCATGGAGCAGGATTGTCGGACTCGGAATATATCCATTCAAAATCTGAGGTCTCACCTAATACAAACATTGGTGCCCTGATCGCTCCAGATACGGTTATCTGCAAATTGCCAAATTCAGAACCAGCAGGTATCGAAGCATAGATCGGACCCCCAAACGAGTTGGCGACTTCGGTTGTAGTATTTTCAATCGACCAATATCTATAAATTTTTGAGTGACGCTTGATGATGTCTTTCCCCCATAAACCATCTGTATGTGCTCCTATCAATATACTAAATCCTAATTCAGACGTTTCTTGATTGACTGAAATTGTGATAACTTCTCCGGGGGGTGCATATAATCCAGTTGACATTCTCAAGTTAGATCGAGCTCCTGAGTAACCGAAATCGCTAGGCAATCCAGATTGATTACCGTTAACGGTAACAGTACGAGTTATGCGGGTAGCATTGGAAGACACAGCGCCAGGGAATTCAACATGACTAGGGTGCACGGGAAGCTCGTCAGCAGGAAGATTCTGAGTCAAAGATTCTTCTAATCGTAATATAATATCGGAAACAGGATCAGCCCCTATATCATAACCTATGGAACTCCAAAGAGTACTATATTGTATAACAGTCCAACCGGTTAAATTAACTAATTCTCTAAGCGGAGTCCAGAAATCAATAAAGTCAAGTGGAAGAATTTCAGTACAATCAGAAATAGAGTTATAGGCAATATTTGCATCTGCATTTGATAATTCAATTCCATCTATACGGTCCTGTAAAACTGCTTCTATTGCATTATGAGGAGTGTAGAGTAGGTCAGGTAATTCAAAATTAACCTGATTGTAACCCCATGAACTTGAGACAAGTAGTCCAGTAACTTTTGAAATCTTATTACCAGGATAATTATGAGGGACATCACTATTGGAATACGACCAATACCAAGCGTGGCCACCCATGATTAATCCACCTCCGTTTAGTAAAAATTCCTCAATAGCTAAGTTATCTTCATTATCATGCCCGTTCCAGAATTCATCCACAAGACAATTAATTTCAGAAAGATCTGCGGGGGTAACTGAAAGATGGACATCATGCCCTGCGGCCCTCAAATCATCTTCCCAATCATCGAAACCAGCACCATATGCGAGACCTATGCTAGCTGATGGTCCACACGCCCAATCCACTGCACGAAGTGTGAAATCATGCCCTTGAGTTACCCAACTTTCATGGCCATACCCCACTATTTTTCCGCGGCCAACGTGCCCAGCAGATACAACTGTATTATCATTGGAATCTCTACCCAAGGGAAAAGACCACTCACCAATCGGAAGAACAAGTGATGACCAACCCCCCCAATCAGCATCCTCTAAATCATATAATAACTCATTTTGATCAACTCTTAAATCATGGACTGCTATCCAAATATTAAGTCCAACAGCACCGCCTGTATTGTTAGCCCATATCGTATATTCTTGCCAATCTGTACGATAATCAGGAGTCCCCACTATTGTACCATTATCTAGTAAATTAAGTCCTGAGGGTAAATCGGGATATACTTCCCAAGAATCTATGGAAGGTCCATTATTCGTGGCTGGAATTAATACACTAGAATTAGAACGTAAGGCATACTGAGATTCAGGCCAATAAATCTCATCGGGAGGTAAACTACTGATACTAATAATTAGTTGAGTTATAGTGTAGCCACCTGAATTATTTGCCCAAATTTGGTATGTTAAAGGTTCTTGAAGGACGAGAGCAGTACCTGATATTTCGCCATTCTGATTATTAAAATGAATGCCGGAAGGAAGACTTGGATATATTTCCCAAGTATCGGGTGAACCTCCTGACCAAGTTGGAATAATATTAGGGATGTTTTCATTAACGATTAATTCTAGTAAATATGGCTCATAACGAATATTATTTGGAGATATGTCATTAACTGAAATGAGAATCGTTGTTGTAATTGAACCGCCTGTATTTGCCGCAGTTACGTAATGCTCCCTTATTGCATGCAACTCAGAAGGAGAGCCTAATATCGAACCATCATCTAGATCGAAGACAAGACCTGCGGGCAATGGTGGTTCAATTGTCCATTGCATTATTTCACCTCCATCGGCAACGGGTATTTCCTCAACTGATTCATCGAGAAGCCACTGGAATGGGTGACCAGAGTAATATAGATTCTCAGGCGCCTGATGAGTAGTTAATATTCGAAGAGTTGTTGAAGCGGAACCGCCAGAGTTAGATGCTATAATGGTATGATTAGTGTCACCCAATTGTTGGACTATACCTGATATCTCCCCGGTATCAGAAATCTCCAAACCATCAGGTAAATTAGGTATTACCTCCCAATTATCGACTAAACCGCCCGAAATATCAGGTTTGCTAATTCCACATAATTTGGAAAGTGTACAAAAAATTGTACTATCTAAGTAATTAATCAGATCAGGGGGCAGAGGCAATGTCTGTATATCAATAATAAATACACTCGAACCAGCGACATTCGTACCGATTATTGTATAACTAGTGGATATTGACTCTGTTTCAGGGGTTCCAGAAATAACACCGCTTTCAGAATCAATGCTCAAACCTCCAGGTAATCTTGGAGTAATTAGCCAATTTTGGGGCCCGTCTCCAGTAAAACTAGGTGTTAATGACTGCATAGTTGTTCCAACAATCAATAGCAATGATTCTTCGCCATAATCTAAATTATGAGGGGGGGTCATCAATCTACAATATTCGCCTGTAAATACTTCATTGTAAAAACAATCCTCTTCAATTATTCCACCAATATCACACTTGGGATTGGTGGGTTCGAGTTCACAATTTAGTTCTTCAGATTTAGAGTTCTCATCACCAAGAAATGACAAACACCCGGAACTTAACATAAGGAAAGTCAGTAACAAAGCAACTGATTTGACTGACCTCATACATTGGGTATTGAAGATTTGTTCATAAAGTATATGCTAAGTTAATTATTCTAGCCCAGGATAAGCAGGTCCGCTCTCAAAACAATATTTTACCATCTGATAACTTGACTTAAATGATTTAACATCGGATTTAATTTTAGATGGGTCTTCATTCTTTATCAAAGCGCGTGAGAAGAATCTAGCGACATCTTCCATTTCATCCGTCCCCATACCAATTCTGGTTAGTTCCGGCACACCAAGTCTAAGACCACTCGGTTGCATAGCCTTAGTATCCCCAGGGAGCATATTCATATTGGTTATAATTCCAGATTTCTCAAGTAATTCTGCAGCTACTTTACCGGCGCCAGAATCAATTTCACCATGGCGAGTCAAAACCTGATGGCTAGCAGTATAACCTCTATCTTCGGCGAGAACATCAAAACCTTCCTCTGCGAGAGCAACTGCTAACGACTTAGCATTAGCAACAATACTTTTAGAATAATCAGAACCAAATATCTCAAACTCGGAAAGAGCAATGGCCTTCCCAGCTACATGATGAAGATGGTATGATGAACAAGTTCCAGGGAATATAGAACTATTTAATTTGCGATTAAATTTTTCATCTGAAGAGTTAGAAAGAACGAAACCACCTTGAGGACCCGGAAAAGTTTTGTGGCTACTGCCGGTCATTACATCTGCACCTTCTCTTAATGGGTCTTGAAATTGTCCACCTGCGATTAATCCGAGAACATGGGCTCCGTCATACATTACCTTAGCACCAACTTCATGAGCTGCATCGGCAAGTTCTTTCAGAGGTGTAGGGAACAAAAACACAGACTGCCCGAATAATGCAAGGTTGGGTTTGGTTTCTCTAATTATTTTCAGAGATGCATCAATATCTGGCTCCATTCTATCTATATCCCAAGGATACGTGACTAGATTCAAACCACGAACCCCTACTGCACCCATTCTAGCATGAGATATATGTCCGCCATCTGCTGTTGATACGGCAGTTATTGTTTCTCCCGGCTTGGCTAAAGCCTTCAAAGTAGCAAGATTGGAGACTGTTCCAGAAGTAGATTGAATATTTGCAAAATTACAATTAAAAACTCTCTTGGCTGATTCTATACCAAATGATTCTATGGTATCGAAATCATCGCATCCTTGATAATACCGCTTACCTGGGAGGCCCTCAGCATATCTCCCATGAAGATCAGAATTAACTGCTTTGGCAACTAATGGAGAAAGTATGTTCTCACTAGCAATCATTGGTAAACTATCCCGATAATGCCTACCTGAAGAGTTAACTGAATCGAGGATTTGAGCCGCCTGTGCATTTCTGTCCATGATGGTTCATAGTAACTAGGTCAAAGAGTTTAGCGGAACAAAGTTCTCTAACTGACTTAAGAAATATTGGAACCTGATGGAGTAAAAAGAGAATAATGAAATATTGGTCACGAGTGAGTGAAATACAATAAGTAGTAATTCTGCGCACATATGTATGACATCTAAACAACGTGTATCTATTATCTTAGTACTTTTACTAGTTTTATCGGTTTCTGAAACAACATTTGGATACAACGGAGGAAAAACTGGATCCACTACTTCTGGGTGTAGCTGCCATGGAGGAAGCGGTGGAATGACACCTACATTAACTGGACTTCCAAGTTCTGGGTATGAAGAAACTACTGCATACACCTTGAATATTGGAGGGACAGGTGGGCCTTCAGGCAATAAGGGAGGATTCAATTTAGATGCGGATCTAGGTTCATGGTCAAATCCAGGAACTAATGCCAAGTTACAAAGTGGAGAAGTAACTCATTCTAATTCAAACTCAAGAAGTTGGAATGTAAATTGGACATCTCCTACAAACGGCTCAGGCACGGTGACTTTTTCTTTAGCTGTTAATTTTGTTAATGGTAATGGAGCAACTTCGGGAGATGACTGGGCTACGGGCACTTGGACTCTCAATCAAACAATTATATCAAACGGAGATACGGATGGTGACGGATGGTCAGATACGGACGAATCAGCATGTGGAACTGATGCTTCGGATAATTCATCGATACCGACAGATACAGATTCAGATGGGATTTGTGACCCAATAGATACGGATGATGATGGAGATGGATGGTCGGATAGTGATGAAATTGCATGTGGAACAGAGGGAGACAACTCAACATCAATTCCAGTAGATACTGACGATGATGGAATATGTAATCTAGTGGATGGAGACGATGACGGTGATGGATGGTCAGATAGTGATGAGAGTGACTGTGGTACAAACTCAACTGACTCCTCATCAATACCTTCAGACAATGATGATGATGGTATTTGCGATATTATGGACTTAGATGATGATAATGATAGTTGGTCGGATTCGGATGAAGAAACGTGCGGCACAGATAGTAATAACTCAACGTCAATACCATTGGATACTGATGGTGACCACATTTGTAATTTAATTGATGATGATGATGATAATGATGGATGGACTGATTTAGAAGAAATAGACTGTGGCACCGATTCAATAGACTCAAACTCAGTACCAGAAGATACGGATGGTGACGGTGCTTGTAATTTTATTGATGAGGATGACGATGGAGATGGGTGGTCTGATGATGACGAAACATCGTGTGGAACAAATAATACTGACTCATCTGATATTCCATTAGATACTGATGCAGATGGTATCTGTAATACTGTTGATGATGATGATGATAATGATGGGTACTTGGATGATAACGATGTGTTTCCACTAGATAGTACTGAATGGCAAGATAATGATGGCGATGGGAGAGGTGACAACTCTGATTTAGATGATGATAATGATAGTTGGTCGGATTCGGATGAAGAAACTTGCGGCACAGATAGTAATGACTCGACGTCAATACCATTGGATACTGATGGTGACCACATTTGTAATTTCATTGATGACGATGATGATGGAGATAATGTAATGGATGCTTTTGATGCCTTTCCACTAGATGTTAACGAGACCTCTGACTATGATCTAGATGGTATAGGAGATAATGGAGATAATGATGACGATAATGACAATTGGTCCGATTCTGATGAAGCAAATTGTGACTCTGAAGAGAAGGATGCAAATTCAACACCAGAGGATCTAGATATGGACATGATATGTGACATTATGGATTCTGATGATGATAATGATGGAGTTGATGATTCACTAGATGTTTTTCCAAGAGATTCTAACGAATGGGCTGACTTTGATAGTGACACTATTGGAGACAACGCCGATACTGACGACGATAATGATAATTGGTTAGATTCAGATGAAGTATTATGTATGACTGATGCGTTAGATAATCAGTCCATACCTATGGACTCAGATAACGATAATTCGTGTGATCAGATAGATAACGATGATGATAATGATGGAGTTGATGATTTAGAAGATGAGTTTCCTCTTGATCCAGCTGAAAGTTCAGATTTAGATGGTGACCAAATAGGTGACAATACTGATCAAGATAGAGATGGAGACATGATTGATAACAATCAAGATTCATTTCCTGACGATTCATCCGAATCATCCGATAATGACGGAGATGGGGTTGGTGACAATGCTGATGATGATGATGATAATGACGGCTGGAGTGATTTAGAAGAGATGGAATTGGGGTATGATTCATTAAATTCTGATGAGTTTCCTCTTGACTCAGACAATGATGGTTTAGAAAACAAAATAGATAATGATGATGATAATGATGGATATGATGATTCCACAGAAAATTCATGCCTAACAGATTCACTTAATTCTGAATCAATACCAACAGATTACGATAATGATGGAATCTGTGATGCTGTTGATGATGATGATGATAATGATGGGGCATCGGATGATATAGATGATTTCCCATTTAACTCAATTGAATATTCAGATATCGATTCAGATGGAATCGGAAATAATGCTGATGATGATGATGATGGTGATGGTTGGACTGATTACCAAGAAAATATCTGTATATCAAATTCGCAGGATAGTAATAGTTTACCTAGTGATTCTGATGATGATGGAATTTGTGACCAGATGGAATCTGAAGACTCAGCAGGGTTACCTGGTTTCGGCCTGATTTCTGCAATTACTATGCTTGCATTCGCAGCTTTCGCAAGAAGAGAGTGATGGCGCCGACAGCAGGACTCGAACCTGCGACCTGTGGATTAACAGTCCACCGCTCCACCAACTAAGCTATGTCGGCCTAGCCTGTCGCCTGCTCAATCATTCATCAATTAATCGGAAGTAAAAACACCTTCTTGAATTAATAATTCTCTCTTAGTAGTGGTCCCACCTTCACCACTATACCCACCTATACTGCCATCAGACCTTACAACTCTATGGCAAGGAATCAGTAAAGGATAAGGATTTTTACCGCACGCATTAGCAACAGCACGTGAAGATTTTGGGTGCCCTATAAATTCGGCAATTTCCTTATATGTTCTAACTTCACCAGAAGGAATTTTTTTCAACTCGGACCATACCTTAATTTGAAAATCTGTACCGACTAGGTCCGACTCACTCACTCCCATTCAATAGTTCCTGGTGGTTTGTGAGTTATATCATAAACAACACGATTTACTTGGCCTTTTAGGGCATTTGTAATTTCTGTGCTAATTGAAGTTAAGACTTCATGTGGAATAGTAGAATACTTAGCGCTCATTCCATCAATACTAGTAACTGCCCTAACTACTACTGTTTCACCATGAACTCGGGTATCTCCATGGACACCAACTGAACGCACAGGTAACAAAGCAGCAAAGTATTGCCAAGGTAAATCGCATTTGCCTGCCGCTGCAGCCTCTTGAATTCTTGTTTCAACAATATGGCAAGCTTCTCTACATGCTTCAACTCTAGATTCAGATAGATCACCTAGAACTCTGACTGCTAAACCGGGCCCAGGGAAAGGCTGACGTTCACTAGATTTAATTTTAAGTTCTCTAGCAATTGCTCTTACTTCATCTTTGTAAAACTCCCTAAGCGGTTCAACTATATCTAAGTCGATATCTTCAGGGAGTCCACCCACATTATGATGAGATTTGATAACATCACGCTCACCACCACCTGATTCAATCCAATCGGGAGCAATTGTACCCTGAACTAAGAACTTAGCACCACATAGTTTCTGCTCTTGCTCAAAAACTCGAATGAATTGCTCGCCTATTATTTTCCTTTTTTCTTCGGGATCAGTAACTCCTTCTAAACTTGTGAAAAATCTTTTAGATGCATCGACTACTTTCAGGCTTATTCCCATCTCTGCAAACATATCAGCAACTTCTTCGCTCTCATTTTTTCTCATAAATCCTGTATCGACATAAACACAATGCAGTAAACTACCTACTGCACGATGTGCCAGTACCGCTGCAACAGAAGAATCTATTCCACCTGAACAAGCAATTATTGCAGTTCCATTGATTTTACTTTGTAATTCCTCAATTGCTTCGTCGACCAACATTTGAGTTTGCATCAAAGTTATTCACCCCGAAGAGATTCATCATCTGAAATAACCTTAGCAGTTTTCATAACTCTCCAAGCATCATATTGACGGGCCAAATCTGTGTCAGTTAAAGCAAGCATTTGTACTGCCAACGCTCCAGCATTATCGCCACGATCCACACCTACTGCGGCAACAGGCATTCCAGGAGGCATTTGAACAATCGAAAGAAGGCTATCTAATGGCACCTTACCACCTATTGGTACACCAATTACTGGAAGAGTGGTCATAGATGCGATCACTCCTGGCAAAGCTGCTGCCATTCCTGCCATTCCTATAAAAATACGGCAACCAGATTCTATTGAAGACTCAACAACAGACTCAAGATACTTTGGTGCACGGTGTGCAGAAGCAACCCTAACTGAATGGGATATAGAAAACTCATTAAGAACCGAAACACACTTTTCAGCAATAGGTAAATCAGATTTGGAACCCAAGATGATACAAACGTCCATGACCCTCGGGTATGAAGACGGTTCAAATGCCTGCCGTTGGTAAGATTAGAAATAAAAATCATTCATCGTCTCTAATTCGAATGTAATTTAGTGCCCAAGATTCTCCGGAAATTTTCATTGGAGATTGAATAAGAAGTTTTTCTAATAACCCATCCTTAACGAAATTAGTGCTGAATGGATCATGAATTATTCGACCACGATAAACCATACTAAAGGCAATAAATTTGTTAATCCCGTGTGTTAATCCAGTAAGTTCTGCAGAATAAACGCCTAAATTTGTAGCCCATGTGGCGATAAGTCCATTTCGAAAATTCTTAGTCGACATAATCCAACCCTCTTGGAAATCATCCTCAGAAAAATCAGAAGAAGAAATAGGTAATAACCATCTTGCGGAATTAAAGGACAAGGCGTTGCTAATATTACCTACGGTCTTAAACCAGGAATACAAGAAAAAAATGTACCCAAACCAGCCTAATTTAGGATCAATTATAATATGCAATAGAAATAATGCCACCCCCAAAATAAAAGGAGTTACCTCTAATGGAAAAAAATGCATATTCTCGTTATTTGCATTAGAAAACCACAAAAAAGGTGCTATTATCAAGAACCAGGATATTAAGAAAAATGAAATTGCAAGGTTTTGGTCATCAATAGGGATTTTATCTGGAAATATTAGTGGTATTATACTAGCGATTAGGAAAAAGAATGACCAAGCAGTAGGGAATAAAATCTGAGGACCAATCGGCTGTAATCTTTGGCGCATCCACCCCCTGCCGCCAATATCTGGAGTTGTCGAATCCCAAGACTCGGGAGGATTTTCTTCACCTGCTCTAAATATTCTCTGACGTTCTCCAGAATTAGGCCACCATAGAGAATTACCTAGCAACCAATCGTGATCATCCCCGGGCTGCATGTTCATGCGAGGGAGGTATGCCTCTTGTTTTTTCGCTTAATTCTGAATAGTAGAATTACCAGAATGGCGAAGAATCAAATTTCTAGCAGCCCATACTTCATCCACTCTCCCAACATCAGTTGTATGTGGAGCAGTAATAACTATCTCAGGATCTTCGGTTAAGATCGTGAGGAAGTCTTTGGCGAATTGGTCTAAAACTTCTTTCGATTCAGTTTCAGTTGGCTCAATCATTAAGCATTCAGGAACTATCATTGGAAAATACAAAGTAGGGGCCATAACTCCATAATCTAACAATCTTTTTGCTATATCTTTTCCAGTTATACCAACTTTGTCTTTAAATTGAATCATCGATAAAGTAAACTCATGCATGACAAAATCAGTAGGTGCACCATCTAAAGGCATTGCATGCATTTTAGAGGCTACTTCTGGGTCAGGATTCATGATCTTATACCTCAAATAATTAGCATTCAAAACTGCATGCTCTGACATTCGTTCAAGTTCTTTACCATACCTTCGATAGAATGCCCAACAACGTACTATTGCTCCGGCATTACCATGCCATTGTTGGACTTTACCAATGGTTTTCTCGGGAGATTTCCAGATATACCAAAAACCGTCACCAACTCCTTTGGGGTCCGAATCATTTGATTTGCGCCGTGACGCTAATGGAGAAGGAAGATATTTCGCTAGATGGGATTTTACACCAATAGGTCCACTCCCCGGCCCTCCGCCTCCATGAGGTTGACTGAAAGTTTTGTGGAGATTGTAATGAACAGCGTCAAATCCCATCAATCCAGGATCGGTTTTACCAATTATTGCATTAAAGTTCGCTCCATCATAATACATCTGGCCGCCTGCGGAATGAACTATGTGTGAGGCTTGAGCAATTTCTGGTTCAAAAATACCAAGAGTTGAAGGGTTTGTGATCATCATTGCAGCAGTATCATCACCGACAACTGACTGCAATGCATGCAAATCAATTCGACCATCCTCACCGCTTGGGATTTCAATGATCTCATACCCACACATTGAAGCTGATGCTGGGTTAGTACCATGCGCGGAATCGGGAACTATCACTTTATTTCTATGACTTTCACCTCTTTCTCGATGATACTCTTGAATACATCTCATAGCCGTGAATTCCCCTTGAGCACCAGCAACAGGTTGTAAAGTGACTTGGTCCATACCTGAGCATACAGCAAGCATCTCTTGCATTTCATAAAAGATTGAGAGTATACCTTGAATTTGATGTTCTGGCTGCAAAGGATGCATACGGTCGATACCAGGTAAGTTAACAATTCTCTCATTGACTCTAGGATTGTGTTTCATTGTGCAAGAACCTAGGGGATAGAATCCAGTATCAATACCAAAATTCCTTCGTGACAACCAAGTGTAGTGACGTACTAATTCTGGTTCACTAGCTCTAGGCCAAGCAGGTGGTTCAGACCTCAACATAGAGTCAGGTACGGTATTCGTGATTTCTGAATTAGATAAGATTGGTTTAGGTTGAGACCAACCTGCATTTGAAGCTCCATTGAAAGCAAAGATATCACTCATAAATTCACCTCCTTTATCCATTCTTCGATAGCACTAACAAGTGAAGAAATGTCAGATTCGCTAGTCCTCTCATCACAACCTATTAACAGGCACGAGGACATATCCCCCCACCACTCTCCTAGTGGTAAACCTGCCATCACTCCCTGAGAATCCATAAACGTAACTGCATCTCCAGAATTACCTGGCAACTTGATAACAAAATCTCTAAAATTATAACTATTAGGGTAGGCTAATTCGACACCTTTAATTGAATTCAATGCTCTTTTAGTTGCTTCTGTAGATGCTGCCACTCTTTTAGATAAAAGAGTGATGCCACCGGGACCTAATAGAGACATGTGCATAGCACCCATTAGTGCAATTAATGTTTCATTAGAACAAATATTTGATGTCGCCCTATGCCTTCTTATGTGCTGCTCTCGAGTTGAAAGTGTAAGAGTAAATGCTAATTTTTCATTCGTGTCATGAGTTTGTCCAACAATCCGTCCTGGCATCTGTCTGATATATTTCTCACTACATGCAAAAATTCCGTAAATTGGGCCCCCAAAAGTAGGTCCTATACCAAAAGGCTGGCCTTCTCCAACCACAATATCTGCACCCCACTCACCGGGTGGTGAAACAATACCCAAAGACACGGCATCTACGCCAACAATTAAGGCGGTATTTTCGCCTATCATTTCTTTTAGTTTCAACAAACCTTCATCTAATATTCCAAGAGAATTAGGTTGCTCTACATAAACTGCACAAGAACCTTTAGCAATTGAGGCTAAATCGGTATCTAAACATCCATTTTTTTGGTGCTTAAGAATCTGAATGTCGATTCCTGCTCCTTGCACATAGTTTTCTATAACTGACATTCGATGAGGTGGTACTAATTCTGAAACATAGATTGTTGCTTTCTGGATTGCTTTTTTGTTATGAACTCTAACAGCACAAGTAATTGCTTCCGCTGCTGATGTAGAGGCATCATACATACTTACGTTAGATATTGGCAAACCTACTAACTCAGAAATCATTGTCTGAAATTCCCACATCGCCTGTAGCATCCCCTGACTAACTTCTGCTTGATAAGGTGTATAAGAGGTCAAAAATTCGCCTCTCGTTGCCAACATTCCCACCATTGTAGGAACAAAGTTTCGAGCTAAGCCCGCGGAAAGAAAAGAGGGTCTGGAGTCAAGATCAATATTTGACCCGAGTAAATGTTGAGCATCTCTCCAGATTTCTTCCTCTGACTGAGGAGAAGGTAGCGGTAATGGTTCGGTTCTCCTAACATCATCTGGTATGATAGAAAACAGGTCTTCTATAGAATTTAGCCCCATTATTGAGAGCATTTCTTGTTCGCGACCTAAGTTTGGTAGTTGGTCCATACATCCATCTCCGCTTCTGTATATGCACGAGGAGGTGAAATGATGACTTAATTGTTCGTTGCTGAATACTATACATTAGACCGATACGCTCTTAGAGTTTAGGAATTAGTCGAGGTACGTTAGAATGAACATTGCCATCACTGCGTCCGACGCTTTTGTCGCTCCTTTCCTAGTAGAAATGCTTGGAAAAGCAGCGGTAATCATACCCGATGAGACAATTAATGATAGACTAAAATTAGATGCAATGTTAACTCCCTGCAATGCACTTATACACATTAATTCTCGACCAGTAGAATCTTCTTTTGAAAGGAATGATAGGCAAACAAAATTAGAAATGATGAATGCCGCAAGACCTATTTTAGATGCGGTTGATAGGCATGGAAGTTTACACCTAATTATCATCGGCACATTAAGAGTACATCCTCAATGGGAGCCAGGAGAACCTTTCTATGGACTAGATTCCACTCTTGCTCCAAGAGATACTGCAGCAGAAGGCCAACTATGGATGGAAGAGAATGCTCTAGATAGAGCGCAATCTGAACGACCTGTGAGCGTAATCAGGGCTTCAAATGTTCAAGGAGTGCCTCTTTCAGGCCCTCCGGGTAATGGACTTTTACATCGTTGGGCCAATGAATGCCAAATGGGTTGGATTAATGTTCCAGGTGACGGATCTAACCCAAAAGATTTCATTCATGTTGAAGATTTAGTGCAAGTGATAGGAGGTATTCTCCAAAATCCTCCGCTTACTCGAGAAGAAATTGCGGTAGGTTCAGGTAAAGGTATCTCAATGCTTGATTTGGCAAATATATTCCAATCAAAGACTGGTTGTGAAATTGAACTAAACCAACGAGATGATGATGAAGTCTTTGGAGTAGTTGATGCTTGGGTTCTTGAAGAAAGGTTAGGATTTAGGCCGAAAATTAGTCTTGAAGAAATGATTGATGAGGCATTTGAAGCCGCTCAGTAAGAATTGACTACTAATCTCTTGCGAATACCGTTCCAATCTGCGACCAATACTTGATTTTTCATTTCGGTACCTGATATTATTTGACTTGTGTCAAATTCTTTTTTCATCCTTACTTCGATCTCATGGGAATTAGAAGTAACAAGTAAAGTATTACCTCCCTTATATTCTTCAGATACACCAATTCCAAATGTTCTATCTATCGAACTCACCCTAAAAGATAATTCTAAAATCTGTCCTTTAAAACTCGATAATAACTCTCGTTGCTCATTCAAAAACCTTGCACCATTCATTTGCACGACTATTTCATCTAATGATAAGGCAAAATCATTAGTTGCTGATACTGATGAATCAATCATAATTTTCTCTTCTAAAGGCACCTTATCAATTACTTCTTTGGGTAATTGTTTATTTGACTCAGAATAAGACAACGGCTCACTCACTGATACGCGGTCTGGTAACTCAACCCTATCTGGAGCCTCAACATGATGCGCACTTTCCCATTCTTCAGAACTCATCTGATTAACAACCTCAACCCTATCTGGAGCCTCAACATGATGGATATCGTGCCAAGATTGCTCAACAATTGGTTCATCTGACACTATTGGTTCTGCGGGAGAGAGAGTAGTCGCAGATGGAGCCATATCTGCTGAGCCACCATCTAGCGATGGTAGTTGATCAGTTACTGGAGTTTCGGAAGTATTTGTTGAGATACTAGAGGTGGCGCCAATAGCAGCTCCAACTATACCCAAACCAGTTGCGATTTTGGCACTATCACTAGATAACTGAGTTTTAGCAACGGTAACAACTGCATCTGACTTGATTTTCCATATTGTTCTAAGAGGCGCTTGAGCAACTAAAGGTAATTGAGAAATCTCTTCTTCAAATTTCATATTCGCTTCTAACCTCATCGAGTCAATTACTTCAGGACTAGAAGGATTTTCAAGCATATTTTCTAATTCAGTAGACCATTTGTCAGCAAAAAAAGAAAAGTCATCAGATGAAGGTGTTGGCGACCCTAGAGATGAGTCTCCATTTGATGATGACACAGATATTGTTATCTTACCGGCACCAACAAATCGACGGGAGCCTACGGGGATATTTCCATCCGCTGGCACCCTAGTCCATCCACCACCATACCAATCATTACTACCATTTTGTTCTCTATCATCTAGGCTCCAAGAGGGGGCGCCCCCATCGTTAGCATTGTAGTAATATAATCTACAATCATTAGAGTTCATATACCAATTCTTACCATTTATCTTGGTTGATTGAACAATATATTCTCCGTTGTATTTCTCATTAGTATGATTGGATATTGAAAGTGAAGAAGAACTATCTGTAGTTTTATTTTCTATACCCAAGAGAGCCATTAACTCACTTTGACTCAGATAGCCATTATCGTTTATATCAATTGCAGAAAATATAGGCTGGAGATAACTGGCAGGTGCGGAAGAACCAGTTAGTTTAGTAAGTCCAGAATTAAATTCGTCTAAATTTATCACACCGTCCCCATCAAAATCAAATTTTGATATCATAGATTCTGCTGTAAATCCTTTACTAATTAATAATTTTTCAAGATTTTTCATTGCCGTTGCTATGAGTTTATCTGAAAGGCCCATGACAGGCCGAGAAAGAACATAGACATGATATTTACGCCGTCACCATCACCTTTTACATTAAACTAAACAAATGGTGGTTGGACAACAATTGAGCGGATTCTACGCCTAGAACTAGTCTGAATCCATAACTCTTGACCCAAAACAACATCGTCGAGATAGCCGAGTGCTATACCTGTTCGATTAAGGCTCGGAGATGGCCCCCCACTAGTAACATAACCCACAATACTTGCATTATCAGTAGGACCATCTAGGACTAAGTGACCTGGTCGCGGAGAGGGGCCCTTTTCTTGACATAGAAGACCTTGCCATTTAGAGCCAAAGTCAATTGATTCAAGGACTGACTCTTTACCAATAAAGTCATGATTTAGATTTAATCCAAAGGGAACATTGGTTTCCGCAGAATTACGTGCTAAGAAACCCTCTGGTAATTCCACATCCGGATCTAAACCTAATCCTGGCCATAAGAAATCCTGGCCAGAAAGAAGATAACCTTTCTCAAGCCTTAACGTATCTCTAGCACCTAAACCAACAGGTATAGCTCCTGAATTAATAAGCGAATCCCAAAGATTAGCCGCTTGGTCATCTGGAACGAAAATCTCAACACCTTTTTCACCAGTATAACCAGTACCTTGAATCCATCCAGTTATACCTAAATCGTTAACAGATATTTCTTGACATCTAAACTTAGAAACTACATTTTCTTCACCTAAAACCTCCTCTAGAATTAATGAAGACTCAGGCCCCTGAAGAGCAATAATACTAGTATTATGAGATAAATCTGCAATAGTTACTGAACCATCAGCAGGAAGATGAGAATTCAACCAATCCCACATAGTAGAAATCATTGATGCGTTTGGAACACCTAATACACGACTTTTCGAATCAACAGCAAAAATCATATCATCTATAATATTGCCATCATTATCAAGAAAATGAGTATAGCCACATTGGCCTTTTGTGAAGTTCATATACTGTTGAGTTCCAATAGAATTCAACCATGACAACACTTCTTCACCTTGAAACTCGAAAAGCCCCATATGCGACACATCGAATAAACCTGATTTCTTACGACAAGATAAATGTTCATCTTGAATTGAGGTGTACCAAATGGGTAACTCAAAACCATGAAAGTTTACTATCTTTGCGCCCGACTCCAAATGCTTCTCATAAAGAGCTGTGCGTACAAGCCCACCATCATCCATATAGCATTGGGCAGAGAACAAGGGCAAGAATGTGGCGACTGAGTAAACACAAAACAATTGATGTGGAAAAATTTCAGAAGATGACTGCTTTAGGAGAAGGGTTTAAATATGGTGAGCCAAACTATACAACTAGAGGTTGATATGATGAAGAGAGATAAACAAGAGCAAGAATTGTCAATAAATTCGAATACTAAAGAAAGCAATCGGAAGAAAGCAATTACCCCCAATAAAAGACCATCCAGGGCCAGAGGAACAGAAGCAGTTTCAGGGAAATGTAGGATTTGTGACTCTAATTCATGGGATACAGATTCGGTTAGAGGGGAAACCATCTGTGCAGAATGTGGTTATGTTGCTGCTGAAAACATGATTGACCCAGGTGCTGAATGGACTAATCATTCAGGTGGCAACGATAGAAGTAGAGTTGGAGCGCCGACTACATTGACACTTTCAGACAAAGGACTATCCACCGAAATCAGTAGATTGGACTTGACTTCTGGAGCCGCTGCAAGGCATGGAATGACCGGAAAGAATCTACGTGAATGGAGAAGGAGGCAAAGAGTTGATCAAAGAAGTAAAACCAGAGATAGCAGGAATAGGAACCTGACTATTGCGATGCAATTTATCCGAGACAAAGGAGATTTACCCCCACAGATCGAACAAGAAGCTGCTAACTTATACCGTCATGCTATGAAAGAAGGAATTGTTACTGGCCGGAGCATCAGGGGAGTAACTGCAGCCTGCGTATATATAGCCGCCAGACAAGCTGAAATTCCTCGAAGAATAGATGTCATAGCCAAAGCCTTTGATATGATAACAGAAATTGAAGAAAAAGAGTTGAAAAGAACCATTAGATTAGTGGCTAGAAAAATGAATACACATCACATTACAGGGCCAGAGGAATATTTTGAAAAATTTCATTCAGATTTAGAACTTCCCCCTTATGTACTTGGAAATACAAGAGATTTATGGGACAAAGTTAGCCAAGACATGATTTGGCAGGGAAAGAAACCTTCAGGAATTGCAGGTTGTATGTTGTATAAAGCTTCACAAAATAGCAATTCACCTAGAACACAAAGTGAAGTTTGCAAAGTATCAGGAATAAGTGAAGTTACTTTGAGAGGGTTATTAAAAATACTAAATCGAATGCTGTCAGAACAAATGAATTGAAACAAAATAGTTAATCTATTTCATGAATTGTAATAGGGATTTTCTGATCTTGAGCCATGGCAATTACAATTCGAGTCCATTTACTAGTTTCTGAAGGAATTGCTAAAATATCAGTAGCAGCGGAAAGAATTTTTTCAGTAAGGGAATTCGGAGCTTCTGGGCGACCACGGTCTCTTAATGACCTACTGGGGTCCCCCCATTCTTCAGTAAATACTGCAATGGGAATTGAATTATTATCTGCCCAACGTTCAGCCATATAATCCACACCACTAGCGCCACCAACTATTATCAGATCAGGGTAACCGTTAGCATCAGCCCAATCTTCTATAAGATTTTCAAACACCGAATAATCATAAAATCTACTACTCCCGACTATGGCTAAATTTATCACATTACCATCTAAATTTAAATCTCTTTTTCCCAGCGAATCAAGCACATTTTGTCCAACTCCCGCTGCCATCAGTACTCTCAGACAGGTCTGCGGACATAAAGTTCGGGTTCGAAGTAAATACATTATTTGATATCTTACCGTCATCTCGGAGCAATAGAGGGAGAATAGAATGGCACTAGATATTAATGCAATTCGTTCTGATTTCCCTATACTCAGAAGAGTATTACCAAACGGTAAAAAATTAGTATATTTCGATAATGCGGCCACATCTCAAAAACCTCAATGTGTAATTGATGCTATGACGAGATACTATGAGCAATATAATTCAAATGCACATAGAGCCAATCATACATTAGCAGATGAAGCAACAACTGCACTAGAATATGCTAGGGAACAAATTTCTCATTTCTTTGGAACTAAACCCGAGAATCTAATATACACAAGCGGTGCAACTGAAGCAATAAATCTAGTATCTTACGGGTGGGCAAGATATAATCTCAAACAAGGAGATGTAATTGTCCTTACTGAGATGGAACACCATGCAGATATTGTACCATGGCAAGAATTATCGAAAGAAAAAGGAGTTGAAGTACGTTATGTCCCAATAAATACTGAAACGTTCACACTAGACATGGATGCCTTTGAAATCGCAATAGAAGATGCAACATTAGTTTGTGTAACACACACAAGTAACGTATTAGGAATAAGAAATCCAATAGAACAAATAATAAAAATGAGTAAAACGTCTGGTGCATATATACTCCTAGATTGCGCTCAAGGTGCTCCTCATGAGAAGATAGATTTTGATAACCTAGGTGCAGATTTTATTGCTATATCAGCACATAAAATGGCTGGACCAACTGGCATAGGTTGTTTGTTAGCATCATCAGAGAGAATGTTAGAGATGAGACCGTTTATGACTGGTGGTTCAATGATTAAGAAAGTAACAACCGATGGATCGACCTTCCAGAGTGGGCACGCAATGCTTGAAACGGGGACGCCGAGAATTGCAGAAGCAATAGGCTGGGGAGCTGCAGTAGAATGGCTTTCACAATTCAATATGAAAGATATTCATGATCATGTACATAAGATTGCATCATGGACAGGAAATGAAATGAAGAAGATTCCCGGGATAAAAATATATGGAGACCCAGATAATAAAGATTCATCGGGGGCTGTTTCTTTCTTACACGAAACTATACAATCGCAAGATTTAGCAGTTCTTCTAGATGAGGGGGGTTTTGCTGTAAGAACTGGGCATCATTGCGCTCAACCATTAATGGATGCTTTAGGAGTCCCATCAACTAATAGAGCATCTTTTTGGATATACAACACACAAGAAGAGGCAGAATCATTTATTTCTCATCTAAGGCATGTATGTGAGAGATTTTCCTGAGAGATACAAACAATTTCAATACAAATAGCCCTTTGGACGTCACATGGAAGGCGCTACTTGGCCATCGCATCTTGATTCAATAATTGATGAATTCAAAGATTGCTTTGATTCAATGGAGAGATATGAATTGCTATTTGAATATGCAAAGAAGCACCCCAGTCCATTACCATTAGACGAATGGGAGGAGGAGAACCAAGTCCTAGGATGTCAATCTAGAGCTCATGTGAAATGCTCATTAGAGGATAACGGACGTTTCTTATTAAGAGCTGGAGCAGATGCGCAAATAGTTCAGGGGTTAATGGCAATAACTGCAATTGCGGTTAATGGACTAACGCCTGTTGAAGTCACTAAGTTAAATGCAGGATATGTAGAGGAAATGGGACTGAAAGCATCATTAACCCCCAGCCGAGCAAATGGTTTTCTGAATATGTTCAATAGAGTGATTTCAGAGGCAAAAATACTTTCGGGGATATAACATGGTTGATAAAGAAGAAGTACTAGAATGCTTAACAGAAGTTGTGGATCCAGAAATGAAAATATCAGTCATTGATTTAGGATTGATTTATGATGTTAAGATTGAAGAGACACATGCAGAAATTGATATGACGTTAACAAGTCCTGGCTGCCCTGTAGCTCCAGAATTAATGGCAGCAGTTCATAGAGCGGCCTTGTTAACAAAAGGACTGGAAAGTGTTCATGTTAATCTCACGTTCTCTCCACTTTGGGACCCCAAAATTCACCCGACCGAGGATGGAAAATTTGAACTAGGTATATTTTAAAACAATTAATTAGAAATAAGGATTATGGAATGAGGATTACAATATGAAGGGTCGAGTATCAGTATGCTAGCCGTTGAAAATAGAATCTTTTCTTGGCAAGGTATACCTAAATCCTCTCGAATTATTTTGATTTCAACTATGATGGTGATAGTTTTCATAACTCCAAACCTTGCAGATGGTTATTACGAAAGTTCATGGAACCCAGTTGAAATAAATACAGATAATAATTACAATGCAGTCATAATAGATGAAGAAGGGAATGCGTGGATTTTTGGTGATGGCGGGGGAATTATTTTTGGTGAAAACATAGAACAATGGACTCAGGTTAATTCACCAACCTCTGAAGATTTGACAACAGCATATGCAAATGAAGAAATGATTGTGGCGGCAGGAAAGAATAGTAGTATAATATACAAAGAATATAATACTGATAATTGGATTGAAATAAACATACAAAATTCACTTGACGTAAATGCAATATCCATAAATTCTAATAATGAAATATTCATAGTATCTGATAATGGAGAAATTTGGTGCTTTAAGCAACAAAACTGGATAAAAATAGAAAGCATGGTATCTGAAAACCTATATGACATTGTTTTCGAGGGAGAAAAAGGTTTGATTTCTGGTTCTTCGGGACTAATATTAGGTTCAGAGGATAGTGGAGAAAGTTGGGAAATAAGAGAGACTCCTAGTGAGATTTCAGACTCAGATATTATTTCAATTGACTTATACGGAATAAATAGAGGCTATGCGATAACCTCGGATGGTCAAATATTGAAATCAACACAGGAGTCGCTTACGACTACTGTAGGATATTATTGGAACTTGAAAGAAATAGAATCCGAAAATTTAAGCACTAGTTTATATGTAAACTTGACATCGATTGAGGTCCTTAGTACTACGAAAATATTGCTTTCAGGAGAGGGGGGGTATATCGCCTTGAGTAAGGATGGAGGGAATATTGTAACCCCTCAACTATTACCTATTAAGAGTGATTTTACGATAAATGATATTGCTATGAAAACTGCCTTTGTGGGTCTAATTGTAGGTGACAATGGAACCATATTGTATACAGAAAATGGGGGAGAAGATAATGCAATAGGATTTGAAATTATTGATTTAAGTGATTTTAGTGAATTTGTGGATTTTACGAAAGATAATTTGTGGGAGGGGTTAAAGGCGACTGTGAAAATAGTAATCTTTGGAATATTATTAGGGTTTTTCATAGGAATTGCCCTTGCAATGTGTAAAACCGCACCTACTACCTTGAAACAAATGATAGAAAGTGATTTAGAGAAAACAATGATTTTCTTTTGGATAATTACACCAATAACAATATTTTGTTCCAGAATTTATGGGATAGGATTAGGTATATTGGCACTCTCAAGTATAATCATTCTAATGTCAGTATTAAACTATAACATTAATAAAAATAATACTGATAACGAGGGCTTTTTGGGATACTCAATATCTAATAAATATAGAACTATTATAATCCGTATACTTGGTTTTACTCTATTAGTAGGGCTTCCATTGAATGGTAATTGGGAAATAAACGGAGGGCTCCTTTCTATTTATAGCGCATTTTCTGATTTTCATGCATTCCATTTGGGATCTGATACATATAAATTATCAGCCCAATTAGGTTATATATTCGCCCCTATCGGGAATCCAGATGCATTCTTTAGACTGATAATAGGCCTTGGATTGACCTATTTAGGACTTTTATTTTCAAGTTCAAAAGGTGACTTTTCTAAGAAAACCATATATTACGGCAAATTAATATTAGTAGCACTATTCTGGCTAATTATAGTCACAGAAATTTTTGTTGACTCTAACATGGCTCGTAATGACATTACTACAGGGCATGGTATTTTGACCACTTTGGGTTGGAGAATTTTACTAATAGCCATAGGGATATTACTAACAAAAAGAATCCTACCTGAGAAGTTGGTTTCAACAACCAAAACTTCGGCAGATTACAACATATCAATTGAACCATGGAAGATTAGACCCCTGCGAACTATAGCTACATTATATACCGATTTTTTCAGAAATACTCCCCTGCTGGTTCAGTTCATGTTTATTCATTTTGGATTGCAATTAGGTAAGCACATACAAAACATAGGAATTGACATATCTCATGACTTATCTATACTATCTTCGTATTTAGGGCCTTTAGATAATATCTTATCTCCAATTATTGACTATATTACCGAAAGTCTATTTGGCCCAGGTAAAAGATCTTATCTTAGTGCGATTTTTGCTCTAGGGCTAAATTCCGCTGCTTACCAATGTGAAACAATAAGGGGTGCAATCGCAGCCATACCATCTGGACAAATGGAGGCAGGAAGGAGCATAGGATTGACATATATGGGGACAATGAGATTAATTATCCTACCACAGGCAATTAGAATTTGTATACCTCCTCTCGGAAATGAAATGGTAAATTTAGTACTCAATTCATCTCTAGCAAGCGTGATAGCATACACAGAGTTAACTCGACAAGGGAAATTGGTAGTTGCAATAACGTTCCAAATATTCTGGACTTGGGGTATGGTTATGGTCGCATACTTTGTTGTTACTTGGGCATTAGCATTATTGTTAAGAAGATTAGAAGAAAAAACTAGGATACCAGGGTTAGGAATTTCAGGAGGGAATTAAATGAATAAAGTTGTATTAGATATTGAGAATCTAGAGAAAATTTATCCGGGAGGAGTTCATGCGGTTCAAGGGATTACATTTGACGTCAAGAAAGGTGAATCGGTAGCAATAATTGGTTCTTCAGGGAGTGGTAAATCGACAGTATTAAGGTGCATTAATAGACTCATTGAGCCGACAAAAGGAACCATTAAACTGAATGATGAAATCATAAATAATCCCTTAGCAGATGTTAATGAGATACGTTCTAAAATAGGAATGGTTTTTCAATCATTTGAGTTATTTGCTCATCTCAAAGTTTTAGATAACATTACGCTAGGATTACGGCATGTAAGGGGGATGAACAAAGAAGAAGCAGAAAAAAGTGCTTTGGAAGTTTTAGCTAGAGTAGATATGTTAGATAGAACTGAAGCATTTCCAGGGAATCTATCTGGAGGACAAAAACAACGAGTAGCTATAGCGAGAGCATTGGCGATGCATCCTGAAGTAATATTATTTGATGAACCGACTAGCGCTTTAGATCCTGAACTCATTGGTTCGGTTTTACAAACAATACGAGGTTTAGCTGACGAAGGAATGACTATGGTAATAGTAACTCATGAGATAAACTTCGCAAGAGATGTAGCAGATAGAATTATTTACATGGATAAAGGACTTATTGCAGAACAGGGACCGTCGACAATCATAGAAAATCCTAAATCAGATAGACTCAAACAGTTCTTATCTTCAATGAATGAAGAAAAATAATCTACTTAAAGTAATCCTTGTGCAATCATTGCTTCTGCAACTTTAAGGAAACCGGCGATATTTGCACCGGCAACATAGTTACCAGGCATCCCATACTTTTCAGCAGTTTCAATGGTATTCTTGTGAATATCAACCATTATCTTATGGAGTTTTGCATCGACTTCTTCGCGTGACCAATTATATCTAAGTGAGTTTTGAGACATTTCGAGACCTGAGGTTGCAACGCCACCGGCATTGCTAGCTTTACCGGGCGCAAACATAACTCCATTATTTTGGAAAACTGCGATTGCTTCAGGAGTACATGGCATATTAGCACCTTCTACAACAGCCATTACTTGGTTTTCAACAAGCATCTTTGCTTCTTCGGCGTCAATTTCATTCTGTGTTGCGCAAGGTAGTGCAACATCAACATTAACCCCCCAAATGCCGCTTGATGCAGGTTCAGGAGCAGATGCAGTAAATGTAGCACTAGAGAACTCTTGTGCATATTCTGAAATTCTTCCTCTGCGATTATTTTTTAAATCCATAATCCAAGCTAGTTTCTCACGATCAATGCCTTCAGTATCATGAACGAAGCCACTAGAATCCGACATAGTCAAAGGTATGCCACCAAGATCAAGCACTTTTTCACACGCAAATTGGGCCACATTACCTGATCCAGATATCGAGACAGTAGCTCCTTCAAATGATTTATCTTTAGTTGCAAGCACTTCTCGGGCGAAGTATACCAATCCATATCCTGTTGCTTCAGGTCGAATTAAAGATCCTCCATAAGACCGACCTTTTCCCGTAAGTACCCCTGTAAATTCATTTGCAAGTTTCTTATACATGCCAAATAAATATCCTATTTCTCTACCACCTACTCCTATGTCTCCTGCTGGGACATCTAAATTAGCGCCAATATGCCTCCATAACTCCATCATGAATGATTGGCAGAATCGCATTACTTCAGATTCAGTTTTACCCTTAGGATTGAAGTCAGAGCCACCTTTTCCACCACCCATAGGTAAACCTGTGAGGCTGTTCTTGAACACTTGCTCAAATGCTAAGAATTTTAAAATAGACTGATTGACAGAAGGATGGAATCGGAGACCTCCTTTGTAAGGGCCGATTGCGCTGTTCATTTGAATTCTAAAACCTCTATTGACATGTAATTTACCACTATCGTCATACCAAGGTACGCGGAATTGAATTATCCTCTCTGCTTCAACCATCGATTCTACAACGGGTAAATACTCTGGATGAGCCTTAATTACTGGAACTAAACATTCTAGCACCTCTTCCACCGCTTGATGAAATTCAGGCTGATTCGGATCTCTTGCAATTACACTATCGTATACTTTTTTCATTGTATTGTCCATGGGATTCACCAAGGTTCCGGTCTAGAATACTATATCCGGTGGGCCGTCCACAGACTTATCCTTTTTGAATAGTATGCATTCAAGGACTGCAAGGTATTTAATTAAGAGAAAATATGTTCTTCAGCAAGACGTGAAACAATATCCTCAAAACCAGGGATAGTCATGACATAAACAGCAGCCTGAGAAACCTGTCTCGTCCTCAATGCTTCGGCAATTGGTGTATGCTCTCTGAACCAACGTGTTTTCCCATCATCACCTATTATACGAATGTCAACTTGTGACATTCTAGGTTCAGATAATAGCAATTTAACTGAGGGGACATCTATGGCAACATAGCCTTCCGCTACCCCTGCTCGATTTGCAAGTTCATTCTCAAATTCTATTCTCTTTTCGGAATTAGATGCTAGATCAACTAATTTGGCGACTATCTCTTCAGTCAAGTCTTGTTTTCTGCGACTGGTTGCAACCTTCAATAATTGCCTATACTTTAGTCTTCGAATCATATCTTTAGCATAATCTCCTGCATTATACAGAGCCTCCCAAATTTCAGCATCAACTCTTCGCTGTAAATCAATAGAATCAGGTAATTTGTCAATACTTCGCTCAACTGCTCTAGAAAGCATAATCTCAGTAACTCTAGTTACACGATGAAAGTAAACTGCGCTATACATTAGCCCTCTTGCCATTAACATACCCTCCAATGCAGGAAGACCCCTTTCATCTACGGCAACATCTCCACTATGTCTTTCTAAACATTCGATAAGTCTGTGATGGTCAATTATACCATGTTTTACGCCAGTGAAGTGTGAATCTCTCAATAAATAATCCATTTGATCACAATCAATAGGTCCGTGAACGAGATGAGATAGAGTATTATCTTGAGAAATAAAATTTTGTTTTCCTTCTGTCCATTGTAATAAATTTCTTTCAGTACCGCCTGCACCCGGTCCACGAATTAGTCCAGCCACCTCTTTAGGCACGATATCGAAAGATTCGAGTATTTCAGGAATACTTCTACGATTGTTTACTGATTTTTGTTCATCTTCTCTTAATACATCATATTCTCCCAATATGATTCCTTCGGTAATGGACATATGATCGAGGCCGCCTCTTTCATGAAGTATATGCTCAAGTGTATGAGAATATGGCCCATGACCTACGTCATGAAGCATTCCTGCCACCTGAACAGTAGATTTCTCATGTGAGTCTAATGAAATAGAATCTGACATTAATCCCCCTATATGAGACACGCCAAGAGAATGTTCGAAACGAGTATGGTGAGCTCCGGGGAATACAAGGTGAGCTAATCCCAATTGTTTGATATGACTGAGTTTATTCATTTCAGGTGTTTTCAGTAATTCTTCCCTAACTCCTTCAATACGAAATTGACCATGGATTGCATCATTGATGACTTTCACAACTATCCCTCTGACTCCTCGAAAGCATTCAAGGTCTTGAATCGCTCTATTATTGCTCTCCAAAAGAAAATGATTAAAAAAAAACAAATATCCTATTTTGTATTTCAATTGCATTTCATTTGCATTAACTTTATGAGCCGGACGCTATCTGCTTAGCCTGAGGCACAACAATGTCAGGTCACTCTCCGATGGTTTCACTAAGACTCCCAGAGGATCATTTAATGGCTATTGACCAGAGAATTGGTTTTGATGGAATGAGGAACCGTTCCGATGTAATAAGAGATGCAGTACGTCGATTATTAGAACAACCACTCATAGAGCATGGTGATAAGATTCAAGTTAATTTAGGACCAGAATTAACAATATTAATGAGAGATTTTTGTAAAATACATGCAGAAAATCCAGCTACAGTACTAAAATTTGCTGCTCGTGACTACATTCGTCGAGAATCGATAGAGGGCATGTCAGTCACTAGACTTTTACAGAAACGCATGGACGAATTAAGTGCGCGATTTGATGATGATTCGAACGCTCAGAGGTGAGAGAATGAGCGAGGATGGGATGCACACAAACGTGGGGGGGCGCCGAAAACGCCCCCTCACCCAAGTGCAAACTACAAAATCTAAGATCATCATTGGATTTTCCGGAGTAAGAGCAAGAGCTAGGTTGAGTAACGCAATAGGTTACGATGCACGTGATGCACCGAGAGATGCACGTGGGAAATCTCGCATAACAGATAGAGAGAAATTACTCTAATACTCAAAACACACACCGCTCCGTATTAACCATACGGAGCACCCCCCTCAAAGGCCAATCTTCTTGGTCGTTCTATTGTCAGGTTCACTTCCATGACGAGTGCAGGCGCATCTGAGATAGGGAAGTTTATTGCTCATGATAAACTAAGAAGTGCACAGGAAGAAATGGCAAAAGACGGAATAAAGGCACTAAATCAACAAGGATTCTTGTTAGCAGCTGCACCTACTGGAATAGGGAAAACAGCAGCAGCATTAGCTGCAACAATAGAAGTTGCAAGAAATGCAAATAGTCAGCAACAAATATTATTCTTAACAGGGAGGCAATCACAACACAGGATTGTTATTGAAACCGTTAGAAATATTAATTCTAGACTAGAAAAAGAAATATCCAAGGTAAAAGTTGTCGACTTAATAGGTAGAGAATCTATGTGCGATGATATCGACAGAATGACATCGAAATGTTCTTGTGAAGATGGAGTTATAGAAGGTACTAGACAGTCAAGAAGAGATGACATGAGGGAATATATGCTAAAAGACCCTAAACACGTTGATGAAATTATCCAAATGAGTAAAACTAAGAAAATCTGTGCATGGGCAGCATCAAGATCTGCTGTGAAAGACTGTGACATTCTTGTTTGTGATTATAACCATGTATTTGTCGAAAATGTTAGAGAACGTTCCCTCCCTGCAATGAGTATAGATCTAGAAAATACTATAATAATTGTAGATGAAGCACATAATTTACCTGATAGAATCCGGAATGGCCTAGAGAAAAGAGCTACACTTAGAGTATTTAGAGACGCGAGAGACGAACTTGATGAATTCTTAGGAACTAAAGAAAATGCAATGAGAAAACTAGACCTTTCGGAAATGCAAGATAATTTTGACATAAAGGGGATAAGTGAAGCGCTGAGACAAATGAAAAAAATATTCAAACACATGAATATATGGTATAAGAAAAAACAGAGCGATTTATTAGTTTCGGGAAAAAAAGATATGAAGATACATACAAATGATTTTATTGGCGAAATAGAATCAATATTGAATGAAGACTTAGATGCTAAAATGGACAACAAATATACAATGTTGAAAAAAATGATTAAACAGTTATACAAAGTTGAAGTTGAACAGGATAATGACGATGATGAAAAGGAGACTGCGAGCACTAGATTAGCAGATATGCTTGCAGTCATCCTAGAATATCTCAATAATCCTGCAATGGTTTTAGTTTTTGATTTACTTGGAGAGGAAGGTAGAGTGAGGAGTTTCTTGTTAGATCCAGGGGTCGTTTGTGAACCCATACTAGCTAACACAGGTGGCGCCATACTAATGTCGGGAACTTTATTCCCTCCAGAAATGTACGCTGACCTATTAAAAATACCAACGAAAAGAAAAATCATTATGAAAGAATATGAGTCACCATTCTTAGCTGATAAAAGGCCAATACTAGTTGGTAAAGACGTTACTACAAAATATACTGAAAGAACACCTGAAAATACAGAAAGGATAAGGAATCATATATTGTCTGTAGTTAAAAACACTCCAGGCCACATTGCATTTTTCACACCGAGTTATTCCTTATTGCAAAATATACTTGGAGATGCTAGTTGGTTACCTGGTTACATAAAAATAATAGAAGAAGAAACTAGAATGTCAAAACGCCGTATAAATGGTGCAATAGACGAATTACAAAATGAAAGACGGAATAAAAGACAAGTGTTACTTGCAGGTGTATTGAGTGGTAAGTTTGCGGAAGGAGTTGATTATCCAAATAATATCCTTGATGCAGTAATCTGTCTAGGACTCCCATTAGCGCCTCCTAGTGCAAGGCAAGATGCTTTGAAAGAGTATTATATCGAGCGATTCGGTCACAGTAAGGCATGGAAATATACAAGCACACAACCAGCGGTAAATAGCATAATGCAAGCATTAGGAAGGCCGATTAGGAAATCAGAAGACAGAGCGATAGTAGTGTTATTAGAAAAAAGAATGATGATGAGACGATTTCGAAGTTGCTTACCTAAAAAAATAGATATCATTGAATCACCGGATGACAAAAGAACTGGTAGGCTAACTAAAAATTTCTTCAAAAGACATCCTGAACCTGCAATTGAGAGATGATAAACGACGGGTTCATTCGGAGCGGGATGTTCGGCATATCATGGATAAGGTTTGGCAACGTCATGAGATTGAACTATTAGATAATAATACGAAACTGAGTTTGTCTTTAGAAACTTTGGAAAATAGTCTTAATTTCAATGCACAAGATATGCATAAAAAGTTCCTACTGAATCTCCCTCATCTATCTGAAGTCCAAAAAAAACACCAAACAATTGTTACTGGTATCACTACTGATTTAGAAGAAACAAAAATGAATATCAGGGGAGTCAAGGCACTTGATGACATTCTCTTAGAATTCGGGGGTGAAAGTACTAATTCGGGATTATCTATTCCATTACCATCTGAATACCCTAATGATTTTGTTATTCGAACAACATCTGAAAACGATACACAAATAGTACAAATTATTTCTTCAGAAGTTTTTGGAGGATTGCTCCGAACCTTCAAACTTCCTCCTGGTAAAGAAACAGGGAGAATAACGTGGAAAAATGGCATTATAGAACTATTGTATCTATAAAATATTACTCGGTTGCAATATAGTCATCCCTAACTGGTATTTCCTGTATCTGGTCTATCTCTTGAAGAACTGCATTTAGAGCAATCTGAGCGTTTTGACGGTGCCCCTCACCTAGAACATGGCTAGAATAACGAGCTTCTTCAAATATTCTATCTAAGGCAATTAAAGATTGTTCGCTAATTGGTAATGCAGAACGTATTGCTATTTCAAATTCTCTTACCGTTTCAAAGTCTCTACGCAAAAAGCCTCTACTCATTAATATTTGACAAAGACTTTCATAACAATTGTATATTGCTTCTCTAAATTCATCACCTGCCGCAAGAAGTTCAGCAGTATAGCTAAATATTCCTGCTAACTCATCAATTGCAGCATTCCGACGGCGCTGGTAATAGAGGCCACTACCAACTAATCCCGCAATTATAATTATAAAAATCAAGACGAACAATAAGGATTCGAATATTGATTCTTCAGCAGTTTCTTCGTATTCAATATCTATACCACCATGCTGAGTGGCAAGCCATGTTCTATTCGATGGATCGATGAATAAAGAATCTGTACTAAATACTATTTTTAATTCACCCCAGAATCCCTGATCCCATAATGTAGGTAAGCCTTCAATGGATTTAAATTCATAAGTGAATAAACCATCTTGATCGGTCATTTCAATCACTCTGAAGTGAGTCTGTCCTAATGATTTATTGACTAAAGAAGCGGCCATAGATATATTAGATACAGGTTCAAATGAATCGGTAGCAGTGATATTAACTGTGCCCCTAATTATTCTATCCTCTTTACCTAACTTAATTAAATTAGGAATGAATTCAAAGTTTACAGGGACCATAAGAGAAATGGATAAGTCTTCATAACCTCCATTTAGATATCTAGCAGTATCAGATTCCACCCTTATTACTAAGTCAATAGGACCAGGGGGCATAGGATAATGAGCGTTAGATTGGATTCTGAAGTGGCCCGTGGCTTCATCCCATTGTAAGTTAGCATTTTCTGCACCGGTTGAAATCCAGTGTAAAGTAACAACCATATTCTCTAAGACACTACCACCTCCTCCTATTTCTAGAATCCTTCCCTCTATCTTTATTGGATGCTCAATATCGCTTCGAATTATAGTTTCAGAAATCCATAACACTTCAATATTAATATCAGATCTAGCGTAAACAGTCATGTTATAGCTTATTGGAAGATAATATGTTTCTCCAGAGAATTCAACCAGCACATCATGTCCGCCTCTCTCTATCGAATATCCTAATTCGTGGTTAAATGTATAGAATCCATTACCTAGAGTTGTAGTTCTACCAATTTCTTGGCCGTCAAGATAGATGATAATTTCACGGTTATCTAGACCAGGGAGGCCAGTGGAATCTGCGTCGTATAATCTGCCGGTGAAATTCCATTGCCCGCCCCTTGTAACCACACTAGAATCAACCTGCAGGGAAATCCCTGAATGATAAGCAATTGTCAAATTAACTTCATTATTACCTTCACGATAATAACCTTGTTGGGGTGCCTTAACTGTGACTAAATGAGTACCTACGTCCAAGAATTCAGAAACCACCCAATTCAATGACCAGTCGCCGTTTTCATCACTTGTAGTAATTCCTATAAGTACACCATCAATAAATATCTCAAGAGAATGATTAGCTAAATTGCTATTCGGCAAATTATCAGTCACACTTCCTCTTAAGATTAGATTGTCGCCTACAGCAACAGCATCCGGTTGAGAAATTGAAACATCAGTAGGTGCATAGACTATAAACACGGATGTGGAATTAGAAGAAAGAATGAACTCCTCACCTTCGAAAACAATCTTCACAATTCTTGGACCTAAGGCCATGTCTGAAGGAACAGGGATAAACAAACTAAAATTCCCATTTTGATCTACATTTAATCCAGTCAATAACTGATCATTCATGTAAACCGATAACGATCTGCTCGGAAGAGTACGACCGGCTCCGTCAGTCAACATACCTTCAATTATCAACAATTGATTTCGATCTATTTCACCAGGAGGTGTGGTGAGGACTACTTGGGATGTTTGTGTAGCGTTAAAGGAGGAAATAGATGAGGATGGGAGATAAAATTCGGGATTTAATGAGTCACCCTGTCCCATTGGATCGACCCAAGTGAAACCACCAAAGAAGTCAACTCTAACCTCATGTAACCCATAATCAATGTCTAAAGGAAGATTGTAAGTTACCGACCACTCACCAGTTGATGCGTTACTTTGTGTGGAATATATTGCGCCAACATCTATTCCGTCGACAGTTAAATGAATTATACCTCCCGTTTTCACGCCTTCATCAAGCAATGCTTGCCCGTATTCATCAAGCAAATTCCCATGGAAAGTTATTGATTCGCCGGCTATAGCAGAGCCCGTAACGCCCGTCATTTCTAGGATAGTTGGTGCTAAGACTATGACTCGAGTCATAGATTCATCACCTACTAATCCAGTACTACCTTCAATTCCTGAAAACATTACATTAATCTCCATGGGTCCAGCAATTCTAGTAGAATTAACTATTATTGAAGTATTGGCTAAACCCAATGAATCGGTTGTGACTCTAGAAATTATTATACCATCAACTATGACATCTAAAACAACTAGACTAACAGGTAGGGCTGAATTATCAATTACTGATAATGAGATATTCATTTCTTCCCCTCTAACAATTCGACTATCGGGATCTAAATCTAGAGGGCTAAGGATTGTCAACAAGGAGTACCCTCGGCTGTCAAAGAACCCATCTCCTACACTTGAACCATAATAGTTAACGTTTGGAGTGAAGGTTGCGTTGATATCGTGAGAACCTCTTGGGAATGTTAAATCTAACCTGATGTTTGCTGACCAAGAACCATCAAGTTCCACGTTACTACTAATTACAGAAAATGTATCACCCTGACCATCAATTTGGAAAGTTAGGCTAGGAGCTAATGTGTTACCTTGCCTATCTATAATTGAACTTCCATTGTTTGAGGTTAGAGTTCCACTAACATTGAATGATTCACCTGCTGCGGGATTATCAGTTATATTATCCAATGTTATTACTGTTGGAGAACGTACAGTAATTGTAGATATCAAAGTTAAAGTATTGTGGAGAGTATTTGAACCATTAAAATACATTATAATGTTTATTTGCCCTAATGGATGATCATTAGGTATGAAGAATGTGAAATTTACCAATCCTTGAACATTAGAGGAGACTTCAGGCAACCAAGTATCATGGAATTCAGCAGATACACTCAATCCTTCTAATGGTAGATCATCGTTGCTAGATTCAACTAATCGTGCACCTAATGTGATATTAGTGCCTCTATCAATCACAGTATTAAGGATAGGGGATTTATCACGGAACGTTGTAACTCCTCTAACTAGAATCGTGTCATTACCAGTCCCAGTCAAATAAAACGGAGTACTGTCCTCGATTACACTTACTACAACCGTTTTCACACCACTGCTGACACCATCTCCCAGAGGATCGGTTGGTACGGTTATATTGAAGCTACCATTATTCGAAGTTACATGACTCGTCACCAGGGTTTCGCTTAAATCATCTAAGAAAAATACCTCTACAGCCATTGGACCATCTACGGTTCTATTGGAGTCTACTGCATCCATTACTTGACCAGATACAGTAAATGTTGAGCCAGCAGTAACTTCAGAGGATAATGGATTTAAGAGGATTAAACTGGAGACTTGGACTGTTAAGTTAGAAACACTTTGATTACCAAGCCATCGGCCCGCATTCTCAGAACTTAGATTATCATCAATGTCGTCCGGAGCGGACACTAAAACATTGTAAAAACCCGGAGGAGTGTCAGCAGGGATAATTGGACTAAACCGGACTATTCCATCAGATAAAGTTACATCAGTTTCAAGTAATTGCTGTAATGGACCGCCCGAATCAAAAATTAAATCCGCAGTAATTTCAGAAAGAGGGGAACCATCGGCAATATCAGTAATTGTAGCATTGAGTATCATTGTTTGCCCTGCAACTACAATCAACGAAGAAGGAGAATTTTCAACAATCATTTCAGTTTGAATACCTACTGATATTGAATCAGCGTCAGAGACCTTGTAATATTCGCCACCTGGAGGGGGGCTAATTGTATAGTCTAAGAATACACGGAGCTCATACACCCCCGATGCAATAGATGCAGGCATGAAGAATGATACATTATATTCACCCGTTGCAATATCTATGAAAGTCCCGCCTAATCTTATTATTGTTTCAGGAGCAGGTGACCCATCAGGCAAAGGAGGCAAATCAGAAGGAACCAATAGTTGGACAGTAACGGATGAGTTATTGCCAATTATAGGAGTTCCTAGATTCTTATCTTGAGCAAAACCAGAGACCCAATTAGAAGTCCCTCTGGGAGTCCATTGACTACCTATATTAACAGTAGAAGAAGATTGACCTTGAATTCTCACTAACTCAACAACACTTGCTGGATTAAACCAAGTACTACCTGAATAATTCAAAATCCAAGAATAATCACCGGCAGCTGCAGTTGATTCAGGGACCCATACAGGCGTCACCTTAGGGACATCGGGATCAGTAATATTCCAAACTGATGTGCCATTGAAGTCTAAAACATAGGTACCAAGGAAGCTACTCAAGGAAGTATTGGTGTGATCAGTGAGTATTATTTCGACTGCTGCTTGATTGCCTCTGGATTGAGGGACTAGATCATAAGAAAAAGTAACATTACTCCTTATCCCATACTCTGTCAAGTAAGTAATTTGATCATTGGCAAAAAGGCCCTCTGCATCGAATTGGAATCTGACTTCAACGGGTCCAGAAGGAATTGGAACGTCATTCGCAGAGAATATCCAACTAATACTAAACTCCCCTGGAGAAGTAGTCCAATTAGAATCATTAAGATACCATGTTGTAAGAGTTTGATAAGGCCCGTTTGCTGAAGATCTTCTCATTTGAAGATATAATGTACCATTTAATGCAGCAGGAGTATCTCCTATACTTAGAGCGGTGCCATTAATAAATATTAAAGAATCTATATCCAAAAATGTATTGTTGGCATCTACGCCATGTAATGAGACTGTTAAGTTGGGCGCTGGAGTAATATTAAACATAAAATTATCTACATATGGCCTAATATGATAACTAGGTGTACTAGCATTATTCAAATCATTCTCGTGCCAACCAAGGAACGAAATCGAAGCATTGATCAATCCTAATGGTTCGGAATCAGCAATAGGTATTTCGAAGTCATAGTACCCTCCAGTACCTACATTTGAAATCAAACTTACAGGCCCATCAACAGATGTAGTAAAATTCAGAATAACTTGGAGATTGTCAATTAAAGAAACATCAGAATGGGGTGAGTTTTCAAGATCAAGATACCCTGATACACTAGAGTTCACACCTACTCCAAGCATAGGTTGATCGACAGGAAGAGGGAAACTAAAGGACGTATTAGCATCATCAGTTATATTTAATCGCCAAGCAAAAGAAATACCTTGAGAACCAACATAAGCTTTTTCGAAGATTTGCAAAACTAATGCACCGTAACCAGGATTAATGGATTCAAGAGGTTTTCCTAATAAGGTGAAACTACCATTGGCATCAGTTGAACCGTTAGCTACTAAATGTGCGGGATTAGCGGCAGAGCCCGGAACCAAAGCAGTATCATTACCAGGAACAAGATAGAGGCGAAGAGAGACATTTTCCGCTAAAGTAGCATTGTCTACAAATTTCAATGTGCCATTGAGCCATATATCTGCACCCGTAAGATCTCTGTCAGATGATGATGGCCCCCATTCTTCATCCACTACCTCCACAAGCGATTGAGGTGGACACGCCTCAAATGGAATCCAGCCTAATGAGACATTACCTTGGTTTTGATTAGTTTGCATTTGCACTTCGACCCAAGTGGTGAAATCGCTGCCATACACTTCGTATGATTTGCCATTCCAATCACCTCCTGAAAACCCTGTTACTTTGCGGGATGCAAAACCGGCATGACGAAGCATTACGGCGAAAACAGTAGCAAATTGATTGCAACTACCTTCCTTTGTATTATTGAGAATAACATATGTGATATCACTACCTGAATCCGAACCATCCAGAAGCGCAGAATCATGATTTCTCAAAAAGGTGGTTGTATTGTTGCCATTAATCAAGAAATTTTGGATGGCTTCTACTTTTTCCCATGCAGAAAATGCACCAGATTCACTCAACACCGCTTGAGTTATTGAGTTAGGTACTGAACTGTCACGATTAAGATATGAAGGGGGTAAGTCTTTGGCGTAATCACTACCATCGAACACAGTAGTATTTTCTCTGACTTCTGGGCCCAGAAACACATCGGGAGAGCTGATAAACACTACACTAACAGCAGCCTGGTCAACTAATATATCTCTA